>CAJDVC010000047.1_pt1 | contig 21984 bp, 18 predicted proteins | sample 7391211 | NCBI WGS metagenome assembly CAJDVC01 (sample SAMEA7055683, study PRJEB34461) | soil metagenome | biome: terrestrial ecosystem; feature: Peninsula; material: soil | place: Antarctica | collected 2016 | reverse complement strand
CGAGGAGAACTCTCGCTAACGTGACGAACGTCATCACTGTTCCACCATCACTGGATGACGCCACGTTCGAGCAGATACTGGAGCCATTGTCGAGGCTCCAACCCGACGACAAGGTATTGATCGACGCGCGTCATGCACGATGGGCGTCGCCTTACGGCCTGACCGCGCTTCTTGCACTTGCCCAGACGCGTCTTGAGCGGCCGAGTCTTGCTGTGCCGGAACTCGAAGAAACAGCGCTCTACTGGGCGCGCGCGGGGTTCTTCAAGTACGCTTCTGATCTATATGACGTCGTCGGAACAGTTCCACGTGGCAGGCAGAACGATCCCGGTGTGCTGCTCGAAGTCACGCCTGTGAACGCGAGCGAGGACGTCCACACGGTTGTGGACAAGGTTCAGCAGCGCGCTCAGCAGATACTCGTGACCGAACTCAAGCTGGACAAGACCGCAACGATGCGATTCACCATGGCTCTGTCGGAGACCTGCCAGAACATTGTCGAGCACGCGGAAAGTGGCGGCTGGGTCGCGGTGAACAGCTACCGCTGGCAAAAGCGGCTTGGCGGACGTCGCGTGCTCGTGATCGCCGTCTGCGACGCCGGCGTAGGCTTCAGAAAATCGCTAGAGTCGGCCACGGGGCGGCCTCGTTCGGATCGATGGGATGATGGAATGGCGCTTGAAGAGGCCGTCATGCGCGGCGTGAGCCGGTTCCGGGACAGTGGCCGCGGCCAGGGACTCGCGGGCGTCCGCCGCTTCATAGGAAAATGGGACGGCAAGTTCTCCGTTCGCAGCGGGACTGCTCGGCTCGCCATCGTCCCGACATGGGACGAGGACGTCCCGCTGCAGAAGGATCTACCAGCATTTCCAGGGTCACAGGTGCAGATTACGATTCCGGAGCGCGTCGACCGATGATCACAAATCACATAGACGTGTGCCATGTCCTCCGCCGAGCAGTCTCCGAGAGCTATTCAAATCTCGTCACACGACCGACCGGAGTCGCCGTTCGTGTGTACATAGAGGCGCAGATTCTGGCGGCCAGCGACTGTGTCGTGACTGTGATCGACTTTTCCAGCGTGGGGATGATGGACTTTTCATGCGCCGATGAGATTGTTGCCAAACTCGTAATGCAGCACGAGAACGGGAATCCGTCATTTGTATTCAGCGGGCTCAGCGAGTCCCACATCGAGGCGATCGACGTGGTGCTGGAGCGGCACGGGATGTCGCTCGTGTCGCAAGAGCCGGACTCCAACTCATATATAGCCGTTACTCACTGATGAAGTTTTTCGGATCGTCGCCCACGCCATCCGACAGCGTGTTCCAGCCGGAGCTGCGCGTTATTGACTACATCGCCACGCGAAAGGGCGACACGGAGCGTGGTCCGCAGGTTAGACTTTCTGCCGAGGATGCGCGGTTTCGCCTTCTGTCGGACGGGGAATTGGCGTGGGTTCGAGGCAAACGCGGGCAGCAGCTCGCGGAAGTGGTCGTCGACGACTCGATTCCACAGCATGGTTGTGGCTTGCGCGACATTCCGGGCGTCCTGGCTGCAGAAGCCGTACTCGTCGTAAAGCCGGATCTCGATACTCCCAAGAGAACGAACGCATGAAAAAGTCCACAATTCCGATCCACGGCGGGGCACCGCACGCATCGGCCGGCGCCCCGGTCGTCACGCCGATAACGCAATCGGTGAGCTTCGTTCAGGCTCTTGGTACAGCGGACGGTTTGAAATACGCACGCTACGGAAACACGCCGAACGTAGAGCTAGTCGAACGTCGGCTGGCGCTGCTTGACGGCGGTGAGGCTGCCGTTGCGCTTTCCAGTGGGATGGGTGCGACGGCCTGCGCGATGCTTGCGCTGCTGCGGCCGGGCGATCATCTGCTTTCCAGTTCGTGGATCTACGGCGGTACTTACAAGCTGTTTGCGGAAGAGCTGCGGGGGATGGGGATCGAAGTGACCCTTGTCGATCCGCTCGCACCGCGCATGTGGCGCAAGGCGCTTCGTCAGACGACGCGCGCGATATTTGTCGAGTCACCGGTCAATCCGACGTGTCGTGTACTTGATCTGGCTTCGCTCGCGAATCTCGCGAAAGCCGAGGGCGTTGCACTTGTGGTCGACTCCACGTTTGCCAGCCCGATCAATTTTCGCCCGCTCGAGCACGGAGCGGATGTGGTGATCCACTCCACTACCAAGTATCTGAACGGCCACCACGACGTACTCGGCGGTGCCGTGATTGGCACTTCCTCGTACATCGAAGAAGTACGTCGCAAGATGATCGTCTGGGGGCAAGCACCCGACCCCTTTGCTGTCTGGTTACTCGAACGTGGCATGAAGACGCTTGACGTCCGCGTGCGGCGCCAGAACGAGAACGCTCAAAAGCTTGCCGAATGGTGTGAGACTCGGACTGAGTTCGCGCGGGTCCTCTACCCCGGTCTCAAGTCACACCCCGACCACGATATCGCACAGCAGTGTATGGACGGCTTCGGCGGTATGATGGCAGTCGAAGTCGCGGGTGGTGGAGAAGCCGCCGAGCGATTCCTGGCCCAGCTTGAGATGGTCACGCACGCTCCGAGTCTCGGCGGTGTGGACACACTGGTGAGCGAGCCCCGCTACACATCGCATGCATCTATGACTCCCGAGGCACGCGCAGAGGCAGGAATTCCCGATGGCTTCCTGCGTTTCAGCGTCGGCATCGAAGATGTGAGCGATCTTATCGCTGATTTTGAGCAGGCACTGAGGTAGCTGACGGTTGAGTCTAGTCCGGTTTCTAAACGTTGCGAAGGAGTACCAGCGTGGTGGCGTAGCGTTGAGCCACGCTTCATTTCAACTGCAAAAGGGCGAATTCGCCTTCCTCACAGGACCGAGCGGATCGGGCAAGTCTACGATCCTGAAGCTCATCTACATGGAAGAGCGTCCGACCGCGGGTGATGTGTGGGTGAGTGGCATAAGCACCCGCGAAGCGTCGAAGAAGGAAGTATCGATGATTCGTCGTCATCTCGGAATCGTGTTTCAGGATTTTCGCCTTCTCGAAGACCGCACCGCGGAGGCGAACATCGCATTCGCGCTTGAAGTCACGGGAACACCGGCCGATATGATTCGCCCACGGGTCGCGCGGGTATTGACTCAGGTTGGGCTTGCGTCGAAGGGAACATCGTATCCTCGCGAGTTATCTGGTGGTGAACAGCAACGCATCGCCATCGCGCGCGCCCTGGTCAACGATCCGTACGTACTTATCGCTGATGAACCTACCGGCAATCTGGATGAGCGCGCGACACGCGGAATTTTCCAGTTGTTGCGCGACATAAATACAGCGGGCACCGCCGTAATCATGGCGACGCACAATCTCGAGCTCATTCGACGCACCGAGTATCGTACGATCGAATTGAATCATGGCCGCGTGGTCTTTGACAGCGTGGAGAGTCCGCCAGCGGAAAGACCTGTTGAGACGAAAGCACCTGACAAGCACGGCGAGAATCAGATATGATGGCGCTACGCGAGGCCTTTGCCTCATTTCGGAGGGCTCCACTGCTAAGCGCGCTCGGTGTGATCACGATTGCGTTCTCGCTATTCGCCTTCGGACTCTTCGGACTTGTCGCGGTGAATATCCGCGATGCGCTCCAGGCTATCGAAAACCGTGTGGAGATCAGAGCCTTCATCGCGGACGGCACTCCCGTCGAGGCTTCAAGTGCGGCAATGGGGGACATCCACGCATTTCCAGAAGTGTTGTCGGTGACCTATGTGTCGCAGGACGACGCTCTTGTTCGTGCCCGGAAGGAACTCGGTGAATTCAGCGATGTATTCGAGCCAGGCGTGCTCCCAGCTTCGCTTGACGTGAAGTTGAAACCCGGCTATCGCGACCCGACAACGGTCATGGCTGTGGCCAATCGAATCAAGTCATACGATTTCGTGGACGATGTGAGGTATGGTGAAGATTGGGTTGCGAAACTCTACCGACTTCGGACGATCGCAACACTCGTCGGCACCGGCCTGGGGCTCGCGTTTGCGGCCGTGGCTGTAATCATCATTGGCGCTACGATCCGGATCATGGTGATGGCACGGGCAGAGGAGATCGCTATCATGCGTCTTGTGGGCGCGACGAATGGATTCATCCGGCTACCGTTTGTACTGGAGGGTTTCATACAGGGTGTGATGGGTGGCCTGCTGGCACTCGGCCTGACGTGGGCGACGAGCACAGCGATAAGTCATTCCTTCATGCGCACTGCGTTCTTCGACCCGAAGCTCGCGACCCTCGGGGTTATTGGAGGCGCTCTGATCGGCCTTTTCGGCAGTACGTTCGCCGTGGGGCGGCAGCTGCGTCGGCTGTGAAATTCCAGTTGATCGCGCTGAGCGCGATTCTGCTGTTACCTGTCGCAGCGCAGTCGCAGAACACCGAAGCGCAACTCGAGAAAAACCGCCAGGAGCTCGAGCGGATCAAGCGCGAGCGCGCCGACCTGCAAAAGACAATGAACAAGCTTCAGAGCAGTGCGCACTCGCTCAGCGACGAGCTCCAAAACATCAATCGTCAGCACGATGTTACCAAGCGTGCGGTCTCATCGCTCGACAAGCAGCTCGGACTGATATCTGACGAAGTAACCACCGCCAGCGCGAGCCTTGTCCGCGCGGAAGATGAAGCTGCCACCAAGCGTGCGGTTTTGAATCACAGACTTATCGAGATCTACAAGCGCGGGCCGCTGTTCGACTTTCAGGCACTGCTTTCTGCCGACTCTTTCGGCGAGCTTATCGCGCGATACAAATATCTGCATGAAATCGCGGTACATGATCGCGCTCTGGTCAAACGTATGGATGACCTTCGTACGACAATACGCGGACGCCGAAGAGAGCTTGTATCACTGAAGAGCGATGTGGAGCAGAATCGACTGGAAAAGTCTCAGGAGGATGCACGTCTGCAAGCGCTGGAACGGCAAAGGCAACAGAGTCTGGTACGCGTGCAGACCGATTCAAGGAAAACGCAGGAACGGCTTGCGCGTGTGAAGAAGAGCGAGTCGACGCTGAACAACATCATCGCGAATATCGAAGCCGAGCGTCGTCGCGGCAGTAGCAAGGTCAGCGCTGTCGCGCGTGGAAATAGCTCGATCAAGACATCGGATTACGGAAAACTCGACTGGCCCGTAAATGGTGACATTCTATACAACTTTGGCCGCGTGGTGCGTCCCGACAATACAACACTGCGATGGAATGGAATCGGCATTGCGGCGTCTGAGGGGACGGCGGTACGCGCGGTCGCGGCGGGCGACGTAGTCCTTGCGGGCCAGCTTGGAACCTACGGGCAAACGGTGATCGTGGAGCACGGTGGTGGTGACTACTCGGTTTATGGCTCACTGAGCCAAATAAGCGTCGCGAAGGGCGCGCACATCTCGAAGGGCGAGGTAGTCGGCAAGGTCGGGACATCCGATCCGGATCTTCCACCGCATCTCCATTTCGAGATCCGGCACGGCGGGCCGGCTGTCGATCCGACTACGTGGCTGCGCGGACACTAGGTTCGCGCGACAGAACCCTGGCAGCGGAGCACGAGTGACCGTTAATAACCTGCTCCTCGGAGCCCACATCTCGACCGCTGGTGGCGTGCCAGCGGCGCCCGGACGCGCAAAAGCTATTGGTGCGACCGCCATGCAGATCTTCACGAAGATGGCGAACCAGTGGCGCGAGCGGGAATGCGAGGCGGAGGAGTGTGCAGCATTCCGGGACGGCATTGCAGACACTCTGGTACGCGCCATCAGTGCGCATGACAGCTATCTGATCAACCTTGCGTCGCCGAAGGACGATCTGAGGGAGCGGTCATTGCAGTCGTTCACCGCTGAGCTGCGTCGCTGTTCCGCTCTGGGGCTGAATTATCTGGTTTCGCATCCCGGCAATTACATGGATGACCGCGAGTCGGGGATTGCTCGCAACGCAGATTCGATAAGCGCGGGACTCACCGCCGCTCCCGGGCAGACGCTGCTGTTGCTGGAGACCACTGCTGGCAGTGGGACGGCACTTGGCGCGACGTTCGAGGAACTGCAAGCCATAATCGATCGGATCGCTCCGGAAGTGCGTGGCCGTGTCGGCATCTGCATGGACACCTGTCACGTTTACGCTGCCGGCTACGACATAGTAAAGGACTACGACGGAGTGATGCGCCGGTTCGATGAAACGCTCGGGCTTTCGAGACTGCGAATGATGCATCTGAATGACTCGAAACACGGCCTGGGCACGCGCAAGGACCGCCATGCGTTGATCGCGGAAGGCGAGCTCGGTGAGGATCCGTTTCGACATGTGATGAACGATCCCCGACTCGCCAAGGTCGCAAAAGTCATCGAGACCCCCAAGGGAAACGACGCAGAGGCCACGGACAGGTCAATGCTCGAGCGACTCAGGAGCTACATCGAGTAGCTGACTGACCCGCATCCGACCAGCCACGACGGGCGGGTGCGACGGCCGAGTTGAGAGAATCTCGGGAGGCCGCATACCAGACACTTCAATTGTACCTGCACCCGCCCCAACTTTAGTCAGCGGCAGCTGCACACATCAAGGAGAGGCCCCGTGTCCGTCACATGTGCATATACGTTCGACCAATTCCTCGCATATTCCGATGCTGAAGAAGCGCGATGGCACGAGTGGTTCACCGCGAACCCGGTCGCGCTGGACGTTCCGTTCGCCGACGGCCGTCTGGCTACGATTCGCGGCCTGCTTGTCCACATCTTCGCGGTCGAACTGCGCTACACCGAGCGGCTGTGCGGCCGTGACGTTACTTCCTACGATGACATTCACGTTCAGTCGATCGAAGAGATTTTTGCCCTTCGCGCCACCGCGAGAACGATGCTTCGCGGATACCTTGCAGGGATGACCGAGACTGATGCGGCTTCGATTCTCACATTCGCTACGATGACTGCTGGAACGCTGACCGCCTCGAAGCACAAGATCGCATCGAACATCTTCATTCATGCGATTCGTCATTGGGCGCAGGTCGCAACGACTCTGCGGACGGCTGGTTTCACAAAGCAGTGGGGCCACGATGTGCTCCTGAGCGATCTGGCTATGTGATGAAGTTGCGTCTTTTGTGGTTCGTTCCAATAGCTGTGGCTTTCACGCTTTCGACTGCCGCAGTATCGCCGATCATTGCGCAGAAAGCGACTTCCAGCGCTGATTCACTTCCGCCGCCGATTGCGCGCGAGTTCCGAGGTGCATGGATCGCCGCCGTAACGAATATCGACTGGCCGTCCCGGCCGGGTTTGAGTACATGGCAACAACAGCATGAGCTGCTCGCCATGCTGAATCGCGCGGTCGCCATGCACATGAATGCAATAATATTTCAGGTGCGTCCCGAGGCAGACGCATTGTACCAATCCGATATCGAGCCGTGGTCACCGTTCCTGAGCGGTACGATGGGTCGCGCGCCGGAACCGTATTATGATCCGCTTGCGTTCGTAGTGCGAGAGGCTCACGCACGTGGATTGGAGGTGCATGCGTGGTTCAATCCATTCCGCGCACTTCACCCGTCGAGTCCCGGACCTGTCGCGCCCTCACACGTTACCCGTACGGATCCAGAGGTAATTCGCCGTTACGGTTCCCAGGTCTGGATGGATCCGGGCGATCCGATCGTAGTAGCGCGCACAACGCGGGTGATCCTCGACGTGACGAAACGGTACGACATCGACGCCGTACATATAGACGATTACTTCTATCCATATCGCGAGACGGATCGTCGCGGTCGTACTATCCAGTTTCCGGATAGCAAGTCTTATGCGCTGTATCGGCGCGGCGGAGGAACATTATCTCTCGACGATTGGCGCCGGAACAACGTCGATACTTTCGTCGAACACATCGGTGAACAGATCCATGCTGTCAAGCCGTGGGTCCGGTTCGGCATCAGCCCGTTCGGAATCTGGCGCCCTGGTTATCCAGCGTCAGTAAGGGGATTGGATTCATTCGTCGAGATATTTGCTGACTCACGCAAATGGTTGCGAAATGGCTGGGTCGATTATCTGGTACCACAACTCTACTGGCCAATCGGGCGACCGCAGCAGGATTTCTCATCACTCCTTGCATGGTGGGTTTCACAGAACGAGTTCAAGCGTAACATCTACGCGGGCTTGAACGCGAGCCTTGCAGATAACACGAAAGGAAAGGGCCGTGGAGCATCGGAACTGACGGACCAGATCCGGCTCACGCGCGCAGAACAAGGTGCGAGCGGAGACGTTTTCTTCAGCATGACAAACTTGATGCAGGATCCCGACAGCGTCGCGGAAAAAATCGCGCGCGACAGCTATGCAGAGCCCGCACTCCCACCAGCTTCACCGTGGCTCGACGCAGTCGCTCCGGGCGAGCCGCAGGCCGTTGCACGCATGGACATGCAATCCGGTGAAATAGTGCTCGACATGGATCCAGCGTCCGGCGAAAAAGCGCCGTGGCTATGGGTGATTCAGGCACACGCCGAGAGTGGTTGGTCCACGCAAATTTTGCCGGGCGCGGAGGACACGCACCTCCTCGCAACGCGCGGTGAACGCTCGCCACGCGAGGTGTGGGTCTACGCCGTTGGAAGAACCGGAAATATGTCGAGGCCGTTGCGTGTCTTTCCGAACGGGGACCCGCTAGCGATCTCTAAAAACGATGCCCGGTAATCAGTTTGATGATCCGACGGTCTTCGACTCCCTTCGACATCGGAAAACTGACCCCAAAGTTTACTTCCCAATCAGGGCCGAGATTCAGATCGATCGCTGGGTATAACTCGTGGCTCTGTTCAGCGGCGGGGTCAAAGTGTCGCGTGTCACCGAACGCGCCGTAGTATTCAAAACCACCAGTCACTCGGCTAGTCAGGTCGTAAGCGATCTTGGCGGCCGGCGAAAACTCGAGGCCTTTCGAAACGCTTGGCCCCTGGAGTGAGCGCTCGAAGGTCGGGTTGACCGACCAGTACAAGCGGCCAACCGTCTTATCGATAATGGGCCTGATCTCCCAGGTCCAAGTATCCGCAGAAAAAAGCGTCCGTGCGTATCCAACCTCCTGTGACAGGCTTAAGCCGACAGGAAGACCCCATGATTCGGGAACTCTGAAGCGAGGCCTGACGTGGTTCCCAACGTACTCGAACTGGCCGTCCGGTTGAATCGAAGTGAACGTGTAAAAGCCAACTTCGAACCAGGGCGTGAAGCCACGCGTTATTTCGACGGTTTCGTGCAGTGCGTGCAGCGTCGGTTGCACACCGTCTTCGGTGACAGCACGGCCCCGATCCGTAAAATTGCTATGCAGCTCGACCATTGTCCGTCCGGCGGCCACGGTCTCAGACCCGTAAACCTGGATCTCCGTGTTGTCCTGGGCATGGGCAGTTGCAACAAGGCCGCACGCCATCGCGATTCCGAGGATGGTTCGTCGTTCAAATATCATAACTCCCATCAGTAGTATCTCCGTGTTCCAAAACACTCTTTTTTAGAAGCGGGTCGTCCAAAGTTGTTTAGTGCTGGTTTACTCTGTCATCAGACGTGCAATTCGTCACTTTCTCGCGATACCATCATGTACAGCACTGGCATCAGGAAAATGCTCAGCAACAGCCGAGAAAATAACCCCCCAACAATCACCATTGCGAACGGTCTCTGCGAATCCGAACCTACCCCGGTGGAAAATGCCGCAGGCAGCAGTCCGAGAGCGGCGACCAGCGCTGTCATCATGATCGGACGCAATCTGAGCAGCGCCGCGTCAAGCGTCGCCGCTGAGATCCCGAGACCGTTAAGCCGCAACTCGTTCGCGTAGGAGATATATACGACCGCGGTTTGCACAGACACTCCAAACAGCGCGAGAAAACCGATCCCGGACGATACCGAAAATGGTGTTCCCGACATCCACAAAGCCACCAATCCACCGAGTGGCGCTGATAACAGCACGCCAACAACGGTGATGAACGGAAATTTGAAGTTACGGTACAAGGCGAACAACAGAATGAAGATCACCGCCAGGGTCAGCGGCAAAACGATCTGCAACTGGCGCCGGGAGGCCGTGTACTCCTGGAATTCTCCGCCCCAAACGATCGAGTAACCTGGTGGCAGCTTCACCTTCCTGGCAACCTGGGCACGAGCATCATCCACTGCGCCAGCCAGATCACGATCCACAACGGAATACTGGATTCCGATGTAGCGCGAGTTATCCTGTCGATAGATGAACGAGGCCCCATTCTCAATCTTGAGCGTCGTGACTTCTTTCAGCGGGATCTGTGCACCACTCGGCGTCGCGATTAAGATATTTCCAATCTGGTCCGCGGATTCCCGGAATTGCGGCTGCAGGCGCACAACCAGATCGAAGAGTTGCTCTCCCTGCACTACCTGCGTGGCAGCAGCTCCTCCGACCGCAGCCTCTATCAAACCGTTAACGTCGGCAACGTTGAGGCCGTATCGCGCCATCTTCACTCGATCGGCAGTGACGGTAAGTGAAGGCTGACCCAGCTCCTGCACAAGGGTGACTTGCTGCACGCCGCGTATCCTGTCAAGCACGCGCTTTACCTGGGAACCTCGCTCCTCAAGCACATTCAGATCCGGGCCGAACAGCTTGGCGTCCAGCGAACTCTTCAACCCCGTTTCGGCTTCGTCGACCGCGTCTTCGGCCGGCTGTGTGTAATTGAACGTTATCCCTGGAAAAGCGCGCAGCTTCTTGTCGATTGCCGCGATCAGTTCCGGTTTCGTCCTGTACTTCCCATTCCAGTCGCCATAGGGTTTGAGACCGACGTAGAACTCAGCGTTGAAAAAGCCCGTCGCGTCAGTTCCGTCGTCCGGTCGGCCGTGCTCCGATGCAACAACGGTGACCTCCGGGAACGATCTCAGAATCGTCCTGATCTGCGGTACGATCTTGGACGACTCCTCGAACGAGATTGTGTATGGCATGGTTGCTCGCACCCACAACGCGCCCTCGTCCAGCTTTGGCATGAACTCGCCGCCAATCTGGGAGACGAGCAGCAGACACGCAACACCAATAGCAACCGAAGCCCACACGACCGTCTTTGCATGTGCAAGGCTCCACTCGAGTCCGCTTCGATAACGGTCCAGTACCCATTCGAATGTTGCATTGCGACGTTCCTTCACGCCGCCGCGCAATACTACCCGGCACACCACGGGTAGCAACGTGATCGTAACGAGCAGCGAACCGATGAGGGCGAAGATTGTCGTATCTGCCATCGGCTTGAAGAGTCGCCCTGATGGACCGGACAGAACATAGATCGGCAGGAAGCCTGCAATGATCACCGCTATAGCATACACGATCGGGCGATCGACTTCGGCCGCCGCCTCGATGATGACTGCCTTAAGATCATACGTCGTGCCATACCGCTTACCGAGCTGACGGTGAATGTTTTCCACCATCACGACAGCGCCGTCGACAAGTATGCCGAAGTCGATCGCTCCAATCGATAACAGATTCGCGGGAATTTTCCTGATGTCCAGACAGATGAAGGCAAACATCAGCGCAAGCGGAATCGAGACCGCCACGATCAACCCGGATCGGATGTCATACAGGAAGAAGATCAGAACCACGATCACGAGTACAATACCGCGAAGGAGATTGTCCTCCACAGTTTTCGTCGTCAGCGCAATCAGATCGCTGCGATCATAGAAGGGGACCACCTTCACGTCCTTCGGGAGCACGGTGCTGTTCAGCTCCGCCGTCTTCTCCTGCACGCGCTTGAGAACAGTTTGTGCCTGTTCGCCGGTGCGCATGAGAATCACGCCTTCAACTGCGTCGTTCTGGTCGTTGAATCCAAACTGGCCGAGCCGCGGCGCGTTTCCGATTACCACCGAGCCGATGTCCTTGACCAGGATCGGCGTTCCGTTCTGCACTGCGACGACGGTATTTCCAATGTCTTCGAGTGTGTTGAGCCGACCGAGGCCACGAACATAGTAGAACTGCCCACCCTCGGAATAGAATCCACCGCCGGCATTTCCGTTGTTGGCGTCGAGCGCCGCGGCCAGCGCACCGACCGAGAGGCCTGCGCCCGCAAGCTTGGTTGGATCGACGAGCACCTGATACTGCATGGTCTCGCCGCCGAGGGACGACATGTCCGCGACTCCGGGCACAGACTTGTACTGTTTCGAAAGTACCCAGTCCTGGATGTTCTTGAGTTCCATCGCCGAGCGATCCGGACTCTGAACGACGTATCTGTAGACAAGGCCGGACGGCGACGACATTGGCGCCACGGACGACGAGACTCCGTCCGGGAGCGACAGATCCGGAATGCGCTCGAATACCTGCTGGCGAGCGAAATACGTATCGGTGCCGTCGTCGAATGTCATGATCACATCCGAAAGCCCGTACAACGTGGTCGAGCGCATGACCTTCAGGTTCGGTGTGCCGTTCATCTCGGCTTCCACCGGTACGGTAATCAGACGCTCGACTTCTTCCGCCGCATGTCCCGGCCACTGGGAAATGATTTCGACCATCGGCGGCGAGACATCCGGATATGCGTCAACCGGCAGACGCGAAAATGACCAGGCCCCTACGATTATCAGTACAATCGCAAGGATTCCGGTGAGGATGGGTTGCGCCAGCGATGCGGCGACTATCCGGTTCACGAGGGATTGTGGATCCATCTCCGCGATGGACTGCCCCGGCGTTTTTTCCGACTCCGGTACCCGAGGTTCGCCTGAGCCGTGCGGCTCGACTGGTTCGGATGGGGTCACAGGCTCTCCGCAAATTGCAGGAAGAGTGCACCCTGCGCTACGATGTGATCACCAACCTGCAGTCCCGATTTGATTTCGTAACTCTTTCCGAGTTGCGACCCGAGTACGACGCGACGTCGCGCGTAATGAGTATTTGGTGAAGTGCCGGAGGCAACGTACACGTAAGGAAGGTTCTGGTCATCCCTGAGCACTGCATCCGATGGTATGATGATGCCTTCGCGCGGCGTGTTGCCCGCGATCGACACGTTGACGTACATATCCCGTTTCAACAGATCGTTCCGGTTGCGTACCAGTACGCGAACCGCAGTCGCTCTGGTTGCCGGATCAACAAGTGCACCGATGTAATCAACGGTTCCCTCAAAGGGCGTCGGGCTGACATCGCCAGTGACCGTGACTCGCTCGCCCTTGTGCACGGCGGCAAGATCCGATTCGAAGACGTTTGCCATCACCCACACGGTCGACAGGTCCGCGATCGTGAACGCAGGCGTCGTCCCTGCTTCCAGCAGTTGGCCAGGAGTAATGAGGCGTTCGACAACTGTTCCAGAGATCGGCGCTCGAATAGCGCCCGCAGCGCCCGCAGCGGCCGCCGCGGCGTTCGCACCTCCGGCAAAAGCAGTCGCCGAATCGATTCCCAGAGACTTGATCTGCGCCAGCGCCGCTTCTCTATCGGCCACCGCACTTTCGGCATCCGTCTGTGCCTGTTCGAGATCGCGCCGTGATAACGCATCTGTCTTGAAGAGCTGTTCATCCTGCTGGGCAATCCGCTGGAGGTTTTTAGCCGTCGCGACCGCCTTTCTATACGCGCTCAAGGCAGCGGCGAAATCCGGCGACGAGACGGTAGCGAGCGTTGTCCCGCGAGATACATACGTGCCCGGCTGCACTAGCAATCGAATCACTGGTCCCGACACTGGTGACAGGACCTGTGTTGATTGATCACCGTTGAATGCGACGGTTCCTGTAGTGGATATGCTCGGCGTAAATCGCGTCGCTGCAACCGTATCGATCAGAATGCGCGACTGCTGAGCCGGAGTAAGCGTCAGCTCCGACGGTTTATTCGATACGGGGGTTGAGTCTGCGGCATCGTTCGCGCCACCGCATGCAGAGGCAAGTGTGATGCTCAGAAGCAGGCAGATGTGTTTCGCGCTCATGGATTGGTTCCTGGAACAATGGTCGACAGTGGAACGCTTACTGCGCGCTCCAGATCTGATCTCGATGTGTTGGCTGACGCGAGAGCGTCCGCGTATTGACTCTCTGCGGCCAGGAGCGTGCGGCGCGCATCGATTACTTCGAACGCGGACGAGCCTCCGATCGCATAACTCGCCGCCGTCGAGCGGTAGGCTTCGCGTGCCGACGGCAACAGTTCGTCTCTTATGTAGATCGCCTGGCGCAACGCCGTACTGGCCGCCGAGTAGGCGTTCCGTACATCTTCAGCGACCTGAGCTTCGAGGTCACGATACGTCGCGGCCAATTCGCGCTCACGATGCTCCGACTGGCTGACTTCCCCCTTCGTGTGCTGCCAGAAGAGCAACGGAAACGGAATCGCGATGCCGGTCGAAAAGACTCCTGGTCCGCTGTTGCCACTCACGTCTCGCGATACGCCTAAAGTGAGGTCGGGAAGCCAGAACTCGCGCGCCAGAGTCGTCGCCGAATGCGCCCCCGCGCGTTGCGCCATGAGGCCGGCCAATTCCGGTCGCGCATTCAATGCTGCAGCCTCCAGCGCGTCAACCGAAGGGAGTGGCGGCGGTACTGCGAGTGAGTCGGCTGCGACTATCGGGGCTCCCAGGGCGCGCCCCATGTACCGATTAAGGGCCGCTCGAGCGTCCGTAATCGTCCGCTGATTCGAGATCAGGTCGTTAGTAGCACCGGCGACATCAACCTGGGCCTTGATGACGTCCAGTCGTGGTGCTGTGCCCGCATCGAATCGCGCTTGCGTCCGCCTGAGAAAATCGTTAGCGAGCGTCTGCGCTTCTGTGAGATCCGCCCGGTGCCGCAGGCTGCCCAGCAGCGAGTCATACTGTTCCGCGGTGAGAGCCGCTATTTGCTGTCGAAGTGCCGCATAGTTGGCCTCGGCCGATTTGACATCCGCGCCCGCCACGTTGCCGCGCAGTCGGATCTTGTTGGGAAATGGCAACTGTAGCGTGGCGCCGATGTTCTTCTGGCCAGACGCCGAGGAGCGGAATAGTCCCGGCTGCTGATCCAGAGACGCGGTTACAGCAGGATCGGGAATGGCAGCTGCCTGAACCTTTACAGCGCGCAACTGAGCGATCTGCTCGCGCGCGACATCCAGCTGAGGATTCCGATCCAGCGCCAATTGTATGGCGTCCGCCCGAGTAAGAACGAGCGTATCCGGCTTTTGTTGAGCACTGGCCGTGCCCGCGCATAGCGCGAGCATCGCGGCCCAGCGAGTGAAAGTCATGCGGTCTCTGTGCTTGTGTTGACACCGCCGCGCGGCACACGTCCGGGCAGAATGCCCGTGGGCCACCGGTGGGGGCTACACGACCGCGGGAGGTGCTCTGGGCTGGCTGGGGTGAACGACGGCGGTGGGCACCCACGACACTGGCGCGACGATCATCCTGAACACAGAATGATCCGGGGCCCCCGGCACGACGGCCGGCTGCGAGCTCAGCACATGCAGCGAGAGGACCGTGCAGGCGGGGCAAGTCGTCGCGTCGTGAGTGTAATGCCCTCTGTGATTGCCAAGAGCCTCGACGTGGGCAGACAGGCCACCGCGATCCAGCACTGAGCGAGCACTGCGAGTGTCGCCGCAAGCCGCCATACCCACCCGGAGGTGGGTCGAATCCGCGAAGAAGGCCTATGCATCCGTCTCTAATTGTACAGCCGCACCCTTATTTACGCATCAGCCCTTAAAACGCTACAAATGGCCGTTGGGAAAATAGGGCGGCGGTCGGGAAAACTCGCCGTCGGCGATCGTCAAAGTGCCGGCAGGGTGGCGCCGCGGGCACCCGACGTGCGATCTTTGAAACCCCGAGATGAAACGACAAGACGCCCTCGATTACCACAGCTCCGGCCGACCTGGCAAAATTGCCGTCGTACCTACAAAGCCGCTAAATAACCAGCGCGACCTCTCGCTGGCCTACACTCCCGGCGTTGCCGAGCCGTGTCTCGAGATTGGCAAGAACCCGGAAGACGCGTGGAAGTATACCGCCCGCGGGAACCTGGTCGCGGTTGTTACTAACGGGACTGCCGTGCTCGGCCTCGGCAACATCGGCGCGCTTGCCGGGAAGCCGGTGATGGAGGGCAAGGCGAACCTCTTCAAACAATTCGCGGACATTGATGTCTTCGACCTGGAAGTCGGTTCGGAAAATCCCGACGATGTCATTCGGTTCTGTCAGTTGCTCGAACCAACTGTCGGCGGCATCAACCTGGAAGACATTCGCGCTCCAGACTGCTTCTATATAGAAGAGACGCTCCGGAAGACGATGAAGATTCCGGTGTTTCACGATGATCAGCATGGAACCGCGATTATTTCCGGTGCAGCGCTTCTCAACGCGCTCGAGATATCCGAGCGGGATATCTCCACCGTGCGGGTCGTGTTTTCCGGTGCAGGCGCAGCCGCCATCTCGACTGCAGAGCATTATGTGCGTCTGGGAGTCGCGCGCGAAAACATTCTCATGTGCGATCGCGAAGGTGTGCTGTACGCGGGCCGACCAGGAGAGATGGATCCCTACAAGGCGCGCTTCGCAAACAAGACAGATGCGCGCACTCTGAGCGATGCACTGGTGGGCGCTGACGTGTTCGTCGGTCTATCCGTCGCTGGAGCCGTGACGGGAGCGATGGTCGCGCGCATGGGTCCGAGACCGATCATATTCGCGCTCGCCAATCCGATGCCGGAAATCATGCCCGATGAGATCCGGGCAGTCCGCACCGATGCAATCATCGCTACCGGCCGCAGTGATTATGCCAATCAGGTCAACAACGTCCTCGGATTCCCAGCCATTTTCCGCGGCGCGCTCGACGTCCACGCCACGGAAGTGAACGAAGTAATGAAGATGGCGGCGACTCGCGCGCTGGCGCACCTCGCCAAGGAAGACGTTCCGGAAAGTGTCACCCGACTTTACGGCTTGCAATCGGTGAAGTTCGGCCCTGACTATCTCATTCCATTCCCCTTCGATCCGCGCGTCCTGTTGTGGGTCGCACCCGCTGTTGCGTGGGCCGCTGTCGCAAGTGGCGCAACGAGCGAGTTCATCGATCTGGATGAGTACCGGGACAGATTGGAAGGCCGTCTTGGACGCGCGCGCGGAATCGTACGCGGACTCATCAACCGCGCACAACGCGACCCGAAGCGTGTAGTGTTCACCGAAGGCTACGAGCCCAAGGTCATCCGCGCAGCGCAGCAACTCGTGGACGAAGGAATCGCCGAGCCGATCCTGATCGGCAATCCGCGGGACATTCAGGATATTGCTCGCCGACATGGTATCAACATCACTGATGTCGGGATCGAAGATCCGGCAACTTCACCGCTACGCGACAAGTACGCCACTTATTTATGGAAGCGGCGCCAGCGCAAGGGATTGAGCCTGGGCGAAGCGCATCATCAGTTGTACAACTCGAACTATTTCGGCATGTGCATGGTCGCATGCGGAGATGGAGATGCACTGCTCGCCGGCGTCAACATGCACTACCCGGAGACGATCCGGCCGGCGCTCGAGGTCATTGGTGCGCACCCGAAGGCCGGCCTTGTAAGCGGCATGTACATGCTCGTGTTTGAAAAGACCGTCGTGTTCTGTGCGGATACCACAGTGAACATCACCCCGAACGCCGAACAGCTCGCACAGATCGCATACGCCGCGTCGCGGGTCGTTCGCATGCTCGGAATAGAGCCGCGTGTTGCGATGCTTTCGTTCTCGAACTTCGGTTCGGTTAAGCACCCTGATGTCCGCAAGGTGAGTGACGCGGTTGCGATTCTCCGCGAACGCCACCCGGATCTCATCGTGGATGGCGAGATGCAAGCTAATACGGCAGTCGATGAAGAAACCCTCCGGACGACGTACCCGTTCAGCACGCTGAAGGAGCCGGCGAACGTGCTGATATTTCCGGATTTGAGCGCTGGCAACATTGCGTACAAGCTCCTTAGTCATCTCGGAGGCGCCACTGCAATCGGACCCATTCTTGTCGGAATGGACCGGGCTGTGCACGTGCTTGAACAGGGCGCGGAACTCCAGGAGATAGTCAACATGGCCGCCGTGGCCGTGGTTGATGCACAGCAGCGCGAACAGCGCCCCCGGGGGGAACCGGAGCTGTGACAATTTTCACACTTAATTGACGAGAACATAGATGTCCGCTAACTCACTCAAGGAACAGGGCCTGAACCCCACTGGCACTGTTCACTTCAACATGGTCCCCCCTGAACTCTTCGGCGCAGCGGCGCGCAGGACGGAGGGTCAGTTTGCAGACATGGGGCCGTTCGCAGCAGTCACGGCTCCGCACACAGGCCGTTCGCCAAAGGACAAGTTCCTCGTAAGCGATCCATCAACCGACAACGATGTCGATTGGGGTGCGGTTAACCGTAAAATGGATCCAGCTCACTTCGATACGCTGCTCGCAGATGTGAAGACGTATCTAAATGCGCAGCCCGAACTGTTCATTCAGGACCTTTTCTGCGGCGCGGACCCGAACTATCGACTGTCGGTGCGCTATGTATCGCCGAATGCATGGCAGATGGCGTTCGTCCGAAACATGTTCATCCGGCCCGACCGCAAGACCCTCGACGGCTTCGAACCTAACTTCACAGTTCTGCACGCGCCCGAAATGCAGGCCGACCCTGCCCGCCATGGTACGCGGACCGGAACCTTCGTCGTTCTGAATCTTGCAAAGCGCATGATTCTGATCGGCGGCACGCGCTACGCAGGAGAACTCAAGAAGGCGATGTTCACCGTGATGAACTACATGCTGCCGAAGCAGGACGTGCTCTGCATGCACTGCTCCGCGAATATCGGCAAGGCCGGTGATACTGCACTCTTCTTCGGACTCTCCGGAACGGGAAAGACAACGCTCTCCGCCGACCCGTCACGCGACCTGATCGGTGATGACGAACATGGCTGGTCAACCGACGGTGTATTCAACTGCGAGGGAGGCTGCTACGCGAAGGTGATCAACCTCTCCCCCGACACCGAACCGGACATCTATCGCACAACGCAGATGTTCGGAACGATTCTCGAGAATGTGGTGCTCGATGATGACAAGCGAGTCAAATTCGGCGATCAGTCGATCACCGAAAACACGCGCGCGTCGTATCCGCTTTCATACATTCCGAATCACGTCCCAAGCGGCCGCGGCGGACATCCGAAGAATGTGGTACTTCTCACCGCAGACGCATTCGGCGTGCTACCTCCGATCGCAAGACTTAGCCCCGATCAGGCTATGTACTACTTCCTTTCTGGCTATACGGCGAAGGTGGCCGGAACGGAACGCGGTGTTACGGAGCCGCAAGCGACCTTCAGTGCCGCATTCGGCGCCGTGTTCCTGGTTTGGCCAGCAGCCAAGTACGCTGATATGCTTGGCAGGCTTCTTCGGGAGCACGGCTCAAGAGTCTGGCTCCTCAATACCGGCTGGAGCGGCGGTGCGTACGGAGTTGGCAGTCGGATGAAGTTGAGCCACACACGCGCGATGGTGAATGCGATACTCAGCGGTGCGCTCGACAACGCAGCAACAACTACCGATCCGATATTCGGGCTCAACAGCCCGACCGCAGTACCGGACGTCCCCGCTGACGTGCTGACGGCGCGCAATACATGGGCCGACAAGGACGCGTACGATGCGCAGGCTCGCAAACTTGCCAGGATGTTCCGGGACAATTTCGCGCAGTTCACGGGTGCGTCCGACGCCGTGAAAGCGGCCGGACCAAAGGGGTGATGAACGGCTAACGCCACGCCGCCCGTGCGGCGTTAGCTTTCAGGGCATGGAAATCATCCGTGACCCGATCTGGAACAACATTCGAGTTGATACGCTGGCGCTGGAACTGGTGGACACTCCGGTTTTCCAGCGCCTTCGTTATGTTCGCCAGTTGGGGCTTACGCACCTTGTGTATCCGGGCGCGACGCACACCCGGTTCCAGCACGCACTCGGCGCATACCATCTTTGTCGCATCGCGATTGCGCTGCTGCGTGAACGGGGAATAGCTGATGTCTCTGACGAAGAATGTGTAATTACCACCACCGCAGCACTGCTCCACGATGTCGGGCACTATCCATTCTCGCATGCTCTGGAGGAGATTGGCGCAAAAAATCACGAAGAAGTCGCGACCACACTCATCACCGAGGGGCCGGTTGCGTCAATCCTGCGTAAGCGCCTCGGGGAGAACGCGCCGGAACGAATCACGGCGCTGATCCGCGGCACCGCGGACACGCCCCTTCAGGGGCTCGTCGCCGGTTCGCTTGATCTTGACAAGATCGAGTATCTCAAGCGGGACGCGCATATGTGTGGCGTTGCGTATGGAGAGATCGATGTCGATCGCCTGATAAACTCGATGGTGCTCGTTGCAAGCCCAGTCACCGGCCTGCGCACAGTCGGGGTCGCGGAAAAGGGGCTGTCTGCGCTGGAATCGCTTCTGTTCGCCAAGTATCAGATGTACCGTAACGTGTACTGGCACCATGCAGTGCGAAGTGCCACGGCAATGTACAAGCGTATCGTTGAAGACGCCTGCCTTTCTGGACTGATTGCTCAGGAACAGCTCGCTGATTTCACGGATGAGGGGTTGCTGTATTTCCTGCACGACCGCTCGCCATCACCGTTGCTCGATGCGCTCAGGTTGCGACACCTCTACAAGCGTGCTGTTGATTGGCCTGCCTCGGAACTCGATGATGACTTCGGAGAGTGGATCGCAAACGACCGGCGGCGTACTCGCGCCGCCGAAGATTCGCTCGCTGCCTCACTCGGATTGAAGTCCGGCGAGTTACTGCTCGACTATCCAGAGAAGACTCCCATGCTGGGAGTCGATATTCCAGTGTTACGTCGTGACGGCACCGTTGAACTCCTGACAGATCGCGCACTCTCCGGCACCATCAACCTGCCGCGACTGTCCGATGAACTGTACCGGTCAGCCCGGTGGCTTCGGATGTTTACCGCTCACCGGGTGGATGTCAGCAAGGTCGATATCATGCGTACGATAGCGGACGCCTGATCCCGGTTTTTCACGCGACGGCTACTGCTCGCCAGTCGCCAGACGCACATCGAGTTAACGACTTCGCTCCCTTGGTCGTCAAATTGGCGGATTCGTATTTTCGCCGAGCGCGTGCATTGTACACGCCTCGATAACGTCTCACCTGGCACGGAGCACATCGATGCAAACACGATCTCTTCTTTCCACCCTCACCGCGACGCTGGCTGTCTTTGCAGCGGTCGCATGTAGTGACGCGACCGCTCCCAGCGGATCATCGCCGTCGGCATCAGCATCATTCGAGACGTCGGTAACTCCCGACCTTGCGCCTTCGGCTGGCGAGGACATGTCAACTGATTATGCATTCATGTCAGCAGCAGACCTGACCGGTAGCGGCGCCTCGTTTACAACCAGCGTGGCCGGCGCAACAATCGCTGGCGCTGGCGTTTCGGCTGCCTTGATTTCGCCGTCGTCGGGGAACGCTGCGGTGTGGATCAGCGCGGCATGCGTATTCAATTCCGCTACCGGCCGCTTTAACTGCCCACCGCTGCTGCGCGGAAAGCAGACGTACACGGCAAGCTACGCACTGTTCGACATCAACGGGACGACACAATCGGCATTCAATAAAGCGACGACAGCGTCAATCAATTTCATAGTCGCTGATACCGGTGAGACGAGCTTCAGCTCCAACAACAATACGTTCACTGATACAACCTATCGCCTGCACAATCGCACTGTATCCACACTGCTTGGCGATACCGTTCACACCTGGTATGGGAGTGGCACCGGCTCTGTGCACTCGACTCGCACGGGCCAGATTACCAAGGACTACGTATTCACTTCAGTTGACACGGCGTCTGCCGTTCGCTTCCGCCAGCCGCGCGACATCAACCCGTACCCACTCGGCGGCACGTTCGTGAAGAACTACACGGTAGTTCGCACGCGGCAGGCTTCCGATACCACAACGCATACGGCCACGCGACAGGTAGTCGTAACGTTCAATGGGACAGCAAATGTGCCCATGACTATCAACGGCGTAGCGTATTCGCTGAACCTGGACACGCACAAGGTTACGAAGCCGTAAGGCAACTGCAGTTCACGGTTGACCCGTCCGGTCACCCGCGTCAGGGCAGAATCAGCCAGGCAGTTCCAGCTCGCTCAGACCTCGAAACAGGTCCAGCGATGCGGGATTGGCGAGAGCCTCGACGTTGGTGACCGGACGTCCGTGTATCAC
>CAJDVC010000022.1_pt1 | contig 22046 bp, 16 predicted proteins | sample 7391211 | NCBI WGS metagenome assembly CAJDVC01 (sample SAMEA7055683, study PRJEB34461) | soil metagenome | biome: terrestrial ecosystem; feature: Peninsula; material: soil | place: Antarctica | collected 2016 | reverse complement strand
CCGCTTCAGATTCCTCCTCATTCGGGGCGACTCGTCAGTCGCCCCGTTTTTGTATCTTAGAAGGTCGAAATGCCAAAACGTACTGATATCAAACGCATCCTCGTCATCGGTTCCGGCCCGATCGTCATCGGCCAGGGCGCCGAGTTCGATTATTCCGGTACCCAGGCGACCAAGGCTCTGAAAGAGGAAGGCTACGAGGTCATCCTCATCAACTCGAATCCGGCCACGATCATGACGGATCCCGAGTTCGCCGACGCCACATACATCGAGCCGGTGACGCCCGAGTTTGTAGAGCTCGTGATCGCGAAGGAACGACCGGACGCGCTGCTGCCTACCATGGGCGGGCAGACCGCGCTCAACGTTGCCATTGCACTGTCACAGAGCGGTGTGCTCGCCAAGTATGGCGTCGAGCTGATCGGCGCCGACGAACGCGCGATACAAACGGCGGAGGATCGCGGGCTGTTCAACGAAGCGATGCAGCGCATCGGGCTTCAAGTTGCGCGCGGAGGGATTGCAACAACTCTCGACGAAGCACTCGTCATAGTTGAAGACACGGGTTTCCCCTCCATCATTCGCCCCGCCTTCACGCTCGGCGGAAGTGGCGGTGGAATCGCGTACAATCGTGTTGAGTTCGAGGAGATCGTTCGACGCGGACTGGACCTCTCGTCCATCAGCCAGGTGCTTGTCGAGCGAAGCCTGATCGGGTGGAAGGAATTCGAACTGGAAGTCATGCGCGATGCTGCGGATAACGTGGTCATCGTCTGCTCGATTGAAAACATCGATCCGATGGGGGTCCACACCGGCGATTCGATCACCGTTGCACCAGCAATGACGCTAACCGATCGCGAGTATCAGATCATGCGCGATGCCGCTGTGGCGGTGATTCGCGAGATAGGCGTCGCCGCAGGTGGTTGCAACATTCAGTTCGCGATCAACCCGGCCGACGGCGAGATGATCGTCATCGAGATGAATCCACGTGTGTCGCGGTCTTCGGCGCTCGCGTCCAAAGCGACCGGATTTCCCATCGCGCGCATCGGTGCAAAGCTCGCGGTTGGTTACAGACTCGATGAGATCCCGAACGATATAACGCACACCACGCCAGCCTCGTTCGAGCCCGTGCTCGATTACGTAGTTGTGAAGTGCCCGCGGTTCGCGTTCGAGAAATTTGCCTCGGCAAACGCACACCTCACCACGCAGATGCAGTCCGTCGGTGAGTCCATGGCAATCGGCCGCACCTTCAAGGAGGCGTTCCAGAAGGGCTTGCGGGCCCTGGAAATTGGACGTTCCGGTTGGGAAGTTGGTGCGCGGCTGAGCGACGATCGGCTTTCGGATGACGCCAGTGATACACTGCGAGCTGCCCTTCGCCAGCCAACGCCAGAACGCATGTTTCAGGTGAAGCGGGCGATGCTGGCCGGGTTCACGGTTGCCGAGATCTTCGAACTCACATGGATCGACCCATGGTTCCTTGAGCAGCTGCACGAGCTGGTGGATGCAGAAAGGCGTTGGACCGCATTGCCGGAGATTACGGCGACGGAGATGCGTCGCATGAAGCGCATGGGATTCTCCGACCGTCAGCTCGGCGTTCTCCGTGGTGTCTCGGAAGGCGAGCTCCGCGCCACTCGCTGGACGCTCGGCGTGCGACCGGCCTACAAGATGGTCGATACCTGCGCTGGCGAGTTTCCGTCGGCGACACCGTATCTGTACGGCTCGTACGATGAGGAGAGCGAAGCGCCGCCGAGTGGACGCAAGTCGATCGTGATACTTGGCAGCGGACCGAATCGTATCGGTCAGGGCGTGGAGTTCGACTATTGCTGTGTGCGCGCGTCGCTAGCTCTGCGCGATCAGGGATTCGAGACGATAATGATCAACTCGAATCCGGAAACAGTCTCCACCGACTTCGACATCTCCGACAAGCTGTATTTCGAACCGCTGACGCTTGAGCACGTGCTGGAGATCGTCGATCGCGAAAAGCCGATCGGAGTGATCGTACAGCTGGGCGGTCAGACGCCGCTCAAGCTGACTCGCGGACTCGAAGCAGCGGGCGTTACGATTCTTGGTACATCTCCTGACGCGATTGATATTGCGGAGGATCGTCAGCGGTTCGACGAGATCGCGCGCAAGCTCGGCATTCGTCAGCCGAATAACGGGACTGCTACGAGCGTGGACGGCGCGGTCGAAGCCGCAACCCGAATCGGATATCCCGTGCTCGTGCGCCCGTCGTACGTTCTCGGCGGCCGCGCAATGGAGATCGTTTACGACGAGCCCTCGCTGCGTTCATACTTCGAGCGTGCAGTTCGTGTTTCCGAACACAGGCCCGTCCTGATTGATCAGTTCCTGGAGGACGCATTCGAGGCTGATGTGGATGCCATCGCCGACGGACATGAGGTTGTGATCGGTGGCATCATGCAGCACATCGAAGACGCCGGCATTCACTCCGGAGATTCCGCCTGCGTGCTCCCGCCGTACCTGATCGGGGAGGAAGCACAGGATACGATGCGGCGCCACACTGTAGAGCTTGCCAACGCACTTGGCGTAGTTGGCCTTATCAATGTGCAGTACGCGATCAAGAATGGCGTTGTCTATGTTCTCGAAGTCAATCCGCGCGGCAGCCGCACGATACCGTTCGTTTCGAAGGCAATCGGTGTTCCGCTCGCGTCGATTGCGGCGCGCGTCATGGCGGGCGAGCAGCTGCGCGATATCGGATTTACCGAAGAGATCATTCCGCCGTACGTTGCAGTGAAGGAGGCGGTTTTCCCGTTCAACAAGTTCCGCGAGTTCGATCCGATTCTTGGGCCGGAAATGCGCTCAACGGGCGAGGTCATGGGCACTGCTGCGTCGTTTGGAAGTGCGTTCTACAAGGCGCAACTGGCGGCTGATAACGGACTCCCGATTTCCGGGTCGATCTTCGTGTCGGTGAACGATTCCGACAAGGCCAACGTGACTCCAATCGTACGGCGGTTCCACGAGATGGGATTCGGCATATATGCGACTGAAGGCACGGGCCGTCATCTCCGCAAACTCGGGATTCCAGTAACGCGAGTGTACAAGGTGAACGAGGGGCGCCCGCACGTCATCGATCTCGTCGTCAACGGGACCGTGCAGTTGTTGATCAACACACCAATGGGCAAGAGTGCCCAGAAGGATGACTACTCCATGCGTCAGGCTGCCATTGCGCACCACGTTCCATACACCACCACGCTTTCCGCAGCCAGCGCGGCCAGCGATGCCGTGCTCGCGATTCGATCGCGTCCTGCATCTGTGACGTCGCTGCAGGAGTGGCATTCGCGCATCGAACGACCGGTGGGTGCTGCATGAGCGCTGACGGATTCATTCACTCGTCCGCGTTCGTGGACGACGGCGCGCAGATTGGCGCGGGTACACGTGTCTGGCATTTCTGCCACATACTCGGCGGCGCGGTCATAGGTGAGCGTTGCTCCCTCGGCCAGAACGTGGTCGTCATGAACGGCACGCGGATTGGCAATAACGTCAAGATCCAGAACAATGTGTCGGTGTACGAAGGCGTGACTCTCGAGGACGATGTATTCTGTGGACCGTCGATGGTATTCACGAACGTCATTAATCCTCGCAGTCACGTCTCGCGGAAGAACGAGTATCGCCCGACGGTGGTAAAGAGAGGTGCATCCATTGGTGCCAACGCTACGATCATCTGTGGAACGACGCTCGGCGAGTTCTGTTTCATTGGAGCGGGCGCTGTCGTTTCGAAAGACGTTGACCCATATTCGCTGATGGTCGGCGTTCCTGCGCGCCGCGTTGGCTGGGTTTGCGAATGCGGCGAGAAGCTTCCGGACGGCGCTGCGCCGGGATGTCAGGAGTGTGGTAAGCAGTACGTGAATCACGGCAATCGGATCGCGCGTGTCTGAGAACTTTCGACTGGCACTCGTCGGCTGCGGCCGTATCAGCAAGAGCCACTTTGAGGCGATAAGCCGAATTGATGGTATCGACCTCGTCGGCGTTGCAGACACAGTTCAGGAACGCGCCGAGTCGGCCGCCGCCGAACATGAGGTCCCGGCCTTTACATCGCTCAAGGCGATGCTGGCCGGCGTCGACTGCGACATAGTAACAGTGGCGACTCCGTCCGGATTGCACCCCGCGCTCGGCATCGAAGCCGCGATGGCCGGCAAGCATGTCGTGAGCGAGAAGCCGATAGCGATCTCGCTCGCAGGCGCGGACTCGTTGATCGCGGCGTGCGCCGACAATGGGGTCCGGTTATTCGTGGTGAAGCAGAACCGATTGAATCCCGCCATCCAGCTCGTCAAGCGTGCCGTGGACAAGGGTCGTTTCGGTCGCATTCACTCGGCGAACTGCACAGTGAGATGGGCCAGGCCCCAGGAGTACTATGACCAGGCCCCCTGGCGCGGGACATGGGCCATGGACGGCGGCGCGTTCATGAATCAGGCCTCACACTACGTGGACCTGATTCAGTGGCTTGCTGGGCCCGTGGAGAGCGTTGTTGCGATTACCGCGACCCAGGAGCGGAAGATCGAAGCCGAGGACTCGGGGGCGGCGGTGCTTCGTTTCAAAAACGGCGCGATCGGAGTGCTGGACGTGACTATGCTGACATACCCCAGGAATCTCGAAGGGTCGATCACGATTCTGGGTGACAAGGGCTCGGTGAAGATTGGCGGCACCGCTGTTAATCGTGTGGAGACCTGGCTGTTCGAAGATTACGATGACGACGACAAGTTGATCGAGGCAGCCGCGACGACGCCGCCAAACGTGTACGGCTTCGGTCACCAGGGTTACTACAACAACGTTTTGCACCTGCTTCGCGGCGAGACCGTGCCGGACACAAATGGCGCTGAGGGCCGAAAGTCACTGGAGATAATTCTCGCGATATACGAGGCTGCGCGGACGGGCTGCAGGGTCACGATTTAGACGCCCGCCCACTTCGGGGGCGCGCGCGTCAGACCTCTCTGGAGCGGTGGTGTCGAAGCCAAGGGAATCCCGTTGGCAAAAGACCATCGGAACCTGGATGTCAGCCTGCAGCGGCGGGAGTTCGCTTTACGATCTGAGCAATGCAACCGTGACAGCGGTTGAGATCGATCAGGGCCGGTGGCCCGGCTTCACGGGGACGAACGTCTCCTACGCCGACAATGTCATGGTCGGATACAACGATGCGTCGACGACCTTCAACTTCGAGGTCACCTCGACTCCTGAACCGTCGTCGATCGCACTATTGGGCACCGGCCTATTCGGCCTTGTACCCATCGTTCGCCGCCGTCGGAAGCGCTAAGTCGGCAGGTTTGCACAAGAACGGCCCCGGGGATACCGGGGCCTTTCTTGTTCCATAGGTTCGGCCGTGAGCATGGCTGGCCAGCTGCTATATCGACTCGGTCGAGGGCACTACTTCCGCGAACTGACGCTGTCGCATGAATGCAACACTATGTCGCACGTATAGTCAAATTATCACACACCCGTCATCTCCTGATAGCTGGGTATCGGGCATAGTGCACGGTTTGTGCAACCATGACGCCAATATCTCAAACGTTCCGGACAGATTGTCGAAATAATCCGATGTTTATAGCTGGCAAGATTTCTGCTATCCAGCGCGCCTATGGGTGTGTGCCCTCTCCAGGCTCAAACCTTCACGCAGTTCTTTCAATTCCAGGGTCCGCTCGATGAAATTCTTCTCACAGGTATCTGCGACGGCTGTAGCAGTCGCGCTCCTGGCAGTCTCGCCGCTCGCCGCACAGACAACTGTCGTAGTCACGCCTGCTTCCCCCGGCTGGGGATACACTGACCAGGCCGGTGTCGGAAGTGCAACTATTGACGGCACGTACCCGCGGTCCGGCAACGGTTCGCTGGACCTCTCCATGCCAACGGGTAGCGACAAGGCATACTTTGGCACCGCGCTCGCGACGCCGCAGTCACTGACCTCGGTCACCAGCGCCAGCTTTGATTGGTACCGTTCCAGCTCGACAGTTGCGACGCCTGATCTGGCTCCTTCGTTTCACTTCATCATCGCGAGCAACGACGGGACTGGCACCAAGTACAGCGACCTCGTCTGGGAGTGGGCGTACAACAACCCCGCGAATTCGTCTGGTACGGCTCCGACCGATCAGTGGGTCACGTCCGATATTGCGAACGGCGATTTCTGGCGGTCGATGTCAGGCCCTACGGATACCTCGTGCCAGCCTCTTACGAGTGGCGCGCAGAAGTTTTCGACATTGGCCGACTGGGCGACATCCTGCTATGCGAATGACAATCCAATGATCGTTGGAATGTCCGTCGGGTTCGGGCGCGTGTCGAATTTCGCAGGTGCCGTCGATAACGTAACCGTTGGTTTTAACGGCGATGCGGGAACGACGTACAACTTCGAGACAACCAGTTCGACTCCGGAGCCTTCGTCGATCGCGCTCCTCGGAACGGGACTATTCGGGCTTGTTCCAATTGTTCGTCGCCGTCGCAAGCGCTAAATCTGTCATCACAGGCGAATCGAAAAGGCCCCGCCAAACGCGGGGCCTTTTTTGCTGCGGTATCTGCGGCGGGTCAGCCGCCATCCGCCGGCTGACTGCTTCGGCTGGGCTCGGAGAGGAGCCTGGTCATGAACCGTTGCCCCTCCGACATCCGCTCGACTTCGAGCGCCATTGCCTCGACAGCGCGCTCAACCCGCTCCAGCCTCGCGTCAGACGCCTCGGCCGTCGACAGAGGCCTTGGCTCCCGCGGTGTCCTTTCGATGCGCCGAGCGTGCGCTCGCGCCACCGGAAAGCCGATCAGGGCAATTGCGGCGAGCGCGACCACGGTGCAGTCGCGGATGATTGAGTGTACGGTGTAGGGGTCCATCCATCCTCATTGCTTCAGCAGGGTCAACTCTTCCCATGCTTCTATAGTGGAAATTAATTGACTTACGACGCACTAACCGGCGATCTTTCAAGGCTGTATCAGCGCTTCTGGCGGGGATAGCCGGATGGCGCGATTTCCCATGGAACCAATGGCCGTACCTCTACTAGATCTCAAAGCTCAGCACGGAACGATCCGCGATCAGGTCCTCGCGGCGATCATGCCAATTATTGACGGGCAGACCTTCATACTCGGTGAGCCTGTCGAGCGTCTCGAAGGCCTCGTCGCAAAGCTGTCCAATGCGGCTCACGCGATTGGCTGTGCCAACGGCACGGACGCCATTCTTCTTGCGCTCCGGGCACTTGACGTCGGTCGCAATGACGCGGTGGTAACCACTCCGTTTACCTTCTTTGCAACTGCTGGGGCTGTGCACAACGTCGGTGCGCGCCCCGTATTCGCCGACATCGATCCTGACACATTCAACATATCAGTCGAAGCGGTGGATGAAGCAGTGCGCAATACACCGGACGTCAAGGCTGTGATCGCTGTAGATCTGTTCGGACAGATGGCGGCGATCGATGGATTACGGTCAGTCCTGCCGGATGGCATGCCCATCATCGAAGATGCCGCGCAATCGATCGGCGCGAGCAGGGAAGTGAATGGCAAGAAAGTCATGGCGGGCGAAATAGCGGACATCGGGACGTTCAGCTTTTTCCCATCCAAAAACCTCGGTGGATACGGCGACGGTGGCATGGTCGTCACTCAAAGTGATGAACTCGACGCAAGACTTCGCCGGCTCAGAACGCATGGCAGCGTGAAGACTTACTTTCACGAAGAGGTCGGATACAACAGCAGGCTCGACACTCTCCAGGCTGTCGTACTGGAGGCCAAGCTGCCCCACCTCGAAGCATGGAGCGCTGCCCGCCGCCGCAACGCATCGTTGTACGACAACGCGTTCGCGGATCTGGATGGTGTGCGTACGCCGGCTATCGATCCGCGCAACGAATCCATCTACAATCAGTACACGCTGCGCGCTGAGCGCCGCGATGAACTCCAGGCATTTCTCAAACAGCGAAGCATCGGAAATTCGATCTACTACCCGCTTCCGCTGCATATGCAACCGTGCTTCGCCTACCTCGGTTACGAGGAAGGGGACTTCCCCCAGAGCGAGCGCGCGGCGAAGGAAGTTGTATCGCTGCCGGTATACCCGGAGCTTACCGATTCACAGCGCGACGAGGTGATCTCGTCTGTTCGCGCATTCTATGGCCGTTGAGAGCCCAAAAACGAATGGATAACAAGCAGCGTCTTCTAGACAAGATTGCCGACCGCTCTGCAGTGATCGGTGTTGTTGGACTCGGCTATGTGGGTCTCCCTCTTGCAGTCGAATTTGCCCGCGCCGGGTTCAAGGTGATCGGGTTTGACGTCTCCAAGCGCGTGACCGATCTTCTCAATTCCGGAAAGTCGCACATTCTTGACGTCGCGGATGCGGATCTCGCAGAAGTTGTCGGCACGAAGATGTTCGAGGCCACGACGGATCCAGTCCGCATCAAGGAAATGGACTGCGTCTCGATTGCCGTCCCCACGCCACTCGTCAAGACGCGCGACCCGGACATGAGCTATGTCGTCGCCGCAACCGCGACGATCAGCGAGTTCGCGCACCCGGGAATGCTCGTCGTTCTCGAGAGCACCACGTATCCCGGAACAACGCGGGAGCTGATGCAGCCTAAACTCGAGGCTGCAGGGCTCGAGATTGGCAGCGATGTCTTCCTCGCGTTCAGCCCTGAGCGTGTTGATCCTGGCAACCCGGTATGGCATACCAAGAACACGCCTAAGGTCGTTGGCGGTATTACCGCAGCGTGCACCGAAGTCGCCGCGGCACTGTATCAGAGCTGCCTCGATACGATCGTCCCCGTCTCGTCGACCGAGACGGCGGAGCTGGTCAAGCTTCTTGAGAACACTTTCCGCTCGGTGAACATCGGCCTCGCCAACGAGATGGCGATCGTCTGCGAGAAGCTGGGTGTGAACGTGTGGGAAGTGATCGACGCGGCAGCCACCAAGCCGTTCGGCTTCATGAAGTTCACACCCGGTCCCGGTATCGGTGGGCACTGCATTCCGCTTGATCCGCATTACCTCGCGTGGAAGATGCGCACCCTCAACTACAAGACCCGGTTCATTGATCTCGCGAGCGAGATCAATTCCCAGATGCCAGCACTCGTGGTAGAAAAGGTCGCACAGGCGCTCAACCAGGAGCAGAAATCCGTCAATGGCAGCAACGTGCTGGTGCTTGGCGTCGCTTACAAGAAGAACATCGATGACATGCGGGAGAGCCCCGCGCTCGACGTCATCAAGCTGCTCGAGGCACGTGGTGCCAAGGTCTCGTTCCACGACCCGCACGTGACGACCTTCCGCGAGGATGGCCACACGTTCACCAGCGTGGAACTCACCGATGCCGTGCTCAAGAGTTCGGACGCGGTTGTGATTGTCACCGATCACGACTCGGTCAACTATCAGCGCGTCGTCGATCTGGCTTCCGTCGTCGTCGATGCACGCAACGCCACGAAGGGCCTCAAGTCAAAAAACGGTCGGATCGTTCCACTCTCCGCAGCCGTCGCCTAGCACTCGATGAACATCGCGGTAGTCGGAACGGGTTATGTCGGCCTGGTCGCGGGAGCGTGCCTCGCGGAGACCGGTAATACGGTAGTGTGCGCCGACCTCGACAGTCGGAAGATCGAGCTGCTCAAGCAGAATGAGATCCCGATCTTCGAGCCGGGACTCGATGCACTCGTTGAGCGCAATCAGGCTGACGGCAGGCTCATCTTTACCACCGATGTCGAGCGCGCGATTGCCGGAGCTGAGGTGGTATTCATAGCAGTGGGCACACCGCCAGATGAGGACGGATCTGCGGATCTCTCGCACGTACTCGCCGTCGCCGACTCAGTGGGCCGGGCCATCTCACGCGAGACGGTCGTTGTCACCAAGTCGACGGTGCCGGTCGGTACGGCGTCGTTGGTCAAGGCGGCAGTTGCGCGACGCGCACGCTTCCCGTTCCACGTGGTCAGCAACCCCGAGTTCCTCAAGGAAGGGGCAGCGGTCGAGGATTTCCTCAAGCCCGATCGCGTTGTCCTCGGCCTCGACAGCGAGTTCGCCCGCACTGTGATGAGCGAGTTGTACGCGCCGTTTCTGCGAACAGGCCGGCCGGTTATCTACATGGACATCGCCTCCGCAGAGATGACCAAGTACGCCGCCAACGGGATGCTGGCTACACGAATCACTTTCATGAATGAGATCGCCGCACTATGCGAGGCGACCGGCGCGGATGTCGATCAGGTCCGCCGTGGCCTCGGGAGCGATACCAGAATAGGGCCTAGTTTTCTGTTTCCCGGGCCAGGTTATGGCGGGAGCTGTTTCCCGAAGGACGTGAAGGCGCTCGTTCGTACAGCGGCGCAGGCCGACGTCGCACTCGGGCTGCTCGCGTCCGTGGATCGCTCAAATGAATTGCAGAAGCGCCGCCTTGGCGACAAAGTGAAGAACGCCCTGCTGGCTAATTCAAAATATCAGAATGATAACGGTAAGTACAATTCTACCAGCCAGTTACCAACGTCAGATGATAAAGTACTTGAAGGCTGCCGAGTGGCAATCTGGGGGCTTTCATTCAAACCAGGCACAGACGATATGCGCGAGGCACCGTCGCTCGTATTGATCGAGCAGCTCATCGGATGGGGAGCGACAGTCTGCGCGCACGATCCTGCCGCATTGGACGAGGCGCGACGCAGGCTCGGAGATGCAGGTGGCAAGATCGCCTACGCCGAAACGGGGTATGAAGCGCTCATCGGAGCCGATGCGCTGGTTATCGTCACTGACTGGAATGAGTACCGACATCCCGATTTCAACCGACTCAAGACTACTTTGAAGCGTCCCATCGTTATCGATGGGCGCAATCTTTACGACCCTCGCAAGATGTCGACGGTCGGTCTCATTTACTACTCGATAGGACGCCGAGCGATCGGCGGACAGGAAGCCACCGCGTGAATCGTGTTCGCCGCTCGCTTGTAGCACTGGGCCCCGCACTGGCACTTGTTGCCATGACGGCGTGTCAGCATCCTTTCGATCCGAAAGTTTACGAGAGCAATCCCGAACAGCTTTACGCGACGTCGCTCAAGTTGTTCAACGGGCACAAATACGATGACGCAGCGAAAGGCTTCGAGCTTCTGACGCACGATTTGCCAGCCCGCGATCCAATGCTGCCGCTGTCGTACTACTACCTGGGCCAGTCGCAGGACAAGAACGGCGACCATCTTCTGGCGGCGCAGAGCTTCACGCGAATTTCGGAATCGTTCCCGGACGATAGTCTCGCGCCGACAGCGCTACTTGCCGGTGGCCGCGCATACTCCAAGATGTGGCGCAGGCCCGAGCTGGATCCGACCTACGGCAAGTCGGCGGAGAATACGCTGCAATCGCTGGTTGAGCTGTATCCCGATTCGCACTTGGTCCCGCAGGCCAAAGTGCTGCTCGCGAAGCTGGACAACATGTTCGCGGTGAAGGACCTCGAGGTCGGTGCGCACTATCTGAGGCGCGGTGCGTACGACTCGGCGATCATTTATCTCAAGGATGTGATCAGGCTTCATCCCGAGGCGGCGGCGACAAAAACGGCGTATCTGAAGTTGCTGGAAGGCTACCGGGCGATCAAATACACGGACGATGCCAGGGATCTTTGCGCCCAGGCAGTGAAGGCTTACCCCAACGATAATGAGGTGCGCCACCAGTGCGGATCGGCGTCTTCGGCGGAAGCTTCGACCCCCCGCACGTAGGGCACTATCTGGCGGCAGTCGATGCCGCCGAACGGCTTCAGCTTGACCGTGTGATCTGGGTGCCTGCGGCTCAGCAGCCGCTCAAGGCTGCGACGCCGCATCTGGCGTCCGCTGAACAGCGTTTCCGGATGGTGGAAGCTGCAGTCTCAGCGAGCGAGATCTTCGAGGCAAGCCGGATCGAAATAGACCGATCCGGGTTATCTTACACCGTTGCGACCGTACAGTCGTTTGCATCGCAATGGCCTCACGCGGAGCTGTATTTGCTCGTCGGTGAGGATGCATGGTCGCGTTTTCAAGAGTGGCACGAGCCGGAGACAATTCGAACGCTCGTCCATATAGAAATACTTGCGCGGAAAAAGGAGAGTACCTACTCCGGCCGCGTTGTGGAGGTTTCGTCGACCGAGGTTCGCGCTCGCGCGCGGAATGACAGGTCGGTGCGCGGCTTCGTGCAGGACGCAGTCGCGGAGATAATTGAATTGGAAAGGTTGTATAAATGGGCGCACAAGTAACCAGCCTCATCAGGAATGTCTTCGGCACCCGGCACGACCGGGAGCGACGGCGTGTGCAGCCATTGGTCGACACGATCAATGCGGAATACGCCAAGCTGCAGTCGATCTCGGACGAAGAGTTGCAGGGCCAGACAGCGAAGTTTCGAGCGCTTATCAAAGAGGCGACGCAGGATCTGGAGCGGCGCATCGCCGAGTTGAGGGAGCGCAAGCGTGCGGCTTCGTCAGCGGCAGAGCGTGAGACGATCGACGACGAACTGGGTGGAGCGGATGGTCGTGGTGGTCTCGAGGGTGAGTTGCGCGCTACGATCGCGCAAACACTCGACGCGATTCTTCCCGAGGCGTTCGCCACGGTACGTGAAGCTGCGCGCAGACTGCTCGGCACAACGGCGATGGTGACGGGCCGCGACGAAGTCTGGAACATGGTTCACTACGACGTGCAATTCGTCGGAGGAATTCAGCTGCACCGCGGACGGATTGCGGAAATGGCCACGGGTGAGGGGAAGACGCTTGTTGCGACCTTGCCGCTCTACCTCAATGCGCTGCCTGGCAAGGGAGCGCATCTGATCACCGTCAACTCGTATCTGGCCCGCCGCGACTCACAGTGGATGGGCCATCTTTACAAGTACCTCGGACTGACCGTAGGCTGTCTGGACGACACAGAGCCGGGCACGCCCGAACGGCGTGCAGCGTACGAGTGCGACATCACGTACGGTACCAACAACGAGTTTGGTTTCGACTATCTGCGTGACAACATGGTGGTTTCGCTGGAGCAGCGTGTTCAGCGGACACATGCGTATGCCATCGTCGACGAGGTTGACTCGGTACTGATCGATGAAGCACGGACGCCGCTCATCATCTCGGGACCTGTCGGAAACGAAGTCGATGAAGCATACGCGCTTCACAATGGTGCGGTTGCGCGGCTTGCGCGCATGCAGACGGAACTTGCGAACACGTTGACGGCTGACGGTGAGCGCGCGCTGCGCGAGGGTGATACTGACACGGCTGGTGTGCTCCTCTACAAGGCACGCCTTGGCGCTCCCAAGAACAAGCGATTGCTCAAGTTGCTGAACGAGTCCGGCGTCAAGCAGCTCGTGCAGAACATGGAATTGAAGCACATCGCCGATCGGCGCGTGACTGCCAGCCGTCAGGAGATGCGTGACATCGAGGAAGATCTCCTGTTCGTGCTCGATGAAAAGGGCCAGCAGGTCCACCTTACGGATCGTGGAATCGACTTCATGTCGCCGAACGATCGCGAGCAGTTCATTCTTCCGGATATCTCGCAGCAGGTTCATGACATCGATCACGATCCTGACATGACGCCCGCTGAGAAGATCGAGACTCGTAACAAGATCAACGCGGAGTACGCGGCCAAGTCCGAGAAGCTGCACATCATTCACCAGTTGCTTCGTGCTCACTCATTGTACGAGAAGGACGTCAACTATGTGGTGCAGGATGGCGAGGTTCTGATCGTCGACGAGTTCACCGGCCGTACGATGCCAGGCCGTCGCTGGTCCGAGGGGCTGCACCAGGCGGTTGAGGCGAAAGAATCTGTAAGTGTACAGGGTGAGACGCAGACGCTCGCTACTATCACGATCCAGAATTATTTCCGCATGTACGACAAGCTGGCCGGTATGACGGGTACAGCTGAGACCGAAGAGTCCGAGTTCCACCAGATCTACAAGCTTGCCGTCGCTGTGATCCCGACCAATCGGCCGGTCATTCGCGACGACCGCAACGATCTTGTTTTCAAGACTCGTCGCGAGAAGTACAACGCGATCGCCGAAGAAACTCAGCGGCTGCATGAGCTTGGTTTTCCGGTACTCGTTGGCACCGTCAATGTGGACGTGTCTGAAACGCTTTCCAAGCTGTTCAAGCGCGCCGGCATTCCGCACAACGTACTGAACGCCAAATATCACCAGCGTGAAGCCGAAATCGTCGCGGAAGCCGGTCACCCGGGAGCGGTGACGATCGCCACGAACATGGCAGGCCGCGGAACCGATATCAAGCTTGGCGCAGGGGTGACGGCATCCAAGGCATCCAAGGTCAACGACGGCGAAGGAAAACTGGTTGACGTGATGGAGATTGGCGGCCTGCACATCATCGGTTCGGAGCGACACGAGTCGCGTCGTATCGACAGGCAGCTTCGTGGTCGTGCCGGTCGTCAGGGAGATCCGGGCGCATCGCAATTCTTCCTGTCGCTCGAAGATGACCTGATGCGACTCTTCGGATCCGACAGAATCGCGAAGTTGATGGATGCGATGGGTGCGAAGGAGGGCGAAGTACTGACGCACTCAATGATCACTCGCTCCATCGAGCAGGCACAGAAGCGTGTGGAGTTGCAGAACTTCCAGTCTCGCAAGCGTCTGCTCGAATACGATGACGTGATGAATCAGCAGCGCGAGGTTGTTTACTCGTTGCGTTCGTTCGCGTTGGAAGGCGGTGAGGAACTTCGCGCTGAAGCGGAGCGTATGATCGAGAAGGCCGTGGGCGCGCGCGTCGAGACTACGCTCGCGGACACGCCACCAGACGGCGTCTTCGATATCGAACTGCTACGGCAGGAACTACAGCAGAACTACGTGCTCGTGGTGCCGGAATTCGAGAAGGCCGGAGCGTGGCCGACTACGATGGCAACCGTCCGGCAGGCGGCGCTGACCGCCGCGACCAAGGCATTTGAGCAAAAGATGGCCAGCCTGAACGAGTTCGCGGGCCGGTTGCTGTCGCTGGTCATGCTCAACGTGCTGGACGAGAAATGGAAGGATCACCTTTACGATCTGGATCAGTTGCGCAATGCGATCCACTATCGCTCGTGGGGACAGCAGGATCCACTCGTCGAGTACAAGCAGGAAGCGTACGCAATGTTTGTCGACCTCATGCAGGACATCCAGCACACGTTTACCGAGCGATTCGCACGTGCGCAGATTGTTTTCGAGGGACAGCAGAACGCAGCCGACCCGATGTCTGGTGGATCCGATCCGCGCGGTCAGTTTGCGAGCAAACCGCAACAGCAGGCACCGAAGCGCCACTACAACGCACTCGGGATCCTCGAGGACGACGGACCAGCGGTACCCGAGACGGGCACCGAGGAGGAGATGGATATCGGGCCCGCCGAGACCCCGAGTGAGGAAGCCGCGACTACGCGCCCCGAACCATCGGTTACCGGTCTCGGACGTCAGCGCTCACTCACGCCGAGCGCGCCTGCAGGAGTTCCGGGAGTTTCGGGCGGTGCGCCTGCCGGCGCTGACTGGACCAACGTGAAGCGCAACGATCCGTGTCCGTGTGGATCGGGAAAGAAGTTCAAGAAGTGCCACGGGGCTGTGATGGCGTAGTTGCGTCGCGCGCGAGTTGATCGCGCGACGGTCTGCAAGGAAACGGTACCGGCGGTTTGTAGTCGGGGGACCGCGTCGAGTGCGGTTGCGATTATTCATGTGTGACTCAAATCTGGAGCACACATGTCCGCCGTCGCGATTCGTGAGATTCCCGCCACCGAGCGTCCGCGCGAGCGGCTGAAGCAGCACGGAGCGCAGGCACTGAGTGCCGTCGAGCTTGTTGCAATTCTTTTTGGATCGGGTGGCGAAGGGCGTTCCGCCATTGATCTTGCCCGTGATGTTCTAGCGGCGTCTCAGGGCTCGCTGCGGCGACTTGCGTCGCGACCCGTGGCTTCGCTGACGTCCGTTACAGGCGTTGGTCCTGCGCGTGCCGTGGTAGTACATGCCGCGCTGGAACTTGGCAGACGCATGATGGCGGAGCAGCGAGAACAGGGACGTCCCATGCGCGAAGCGAGAGATGTGTATGATGCGTACTCGATGCGAATGCAGGATCTTCCGGTTGAAGAATTCCACATCGCGACACTCGACGCGCAGCACAGGCTCGAGAACGACATACTCGTTACTCGCGGGATACTCAACTCATCGCTGGTGCACGCGCGCGAAGTATTCCGGCAGGCGATCGCGGAGAACGCGTACGCGGTGATCCTCATTCACAATCATCCCTCCGGCGATCCCACGCCGTCCCCCGAGGACCGGGTTGTGACATCTCAGCTTGTATCGGCTGGCAAGCTGCTTGGGATCGACGTGCTCGACCATATCATCGTGGGTCGCGGCCGATTTACCAGTTTCGCGGAGAGCGGGATCCTCGTGTAGAGTTCCGCGACCCGGCTACCTGTCGTCGCTCTGAAGGCTCCGAGCCGTCTTTCGAAAGCTCCGAGCCTTCATTCCCGCGAATGCGGGAATCCATGTTTGGTCCGGGGCGCTCCGGTGTCGGCGGCGCCCCATGCGACGATGGATCCCGACATTCGGCGGGATGACGGCTGAGAACATGATCGCCCAGGCTGGCCAAAACGTCCAGATTCCAGGGTTTCGTACGGTGCGGGCAGTTTTCCTGCGGTGCGCGAGGCGTCATATTCAATCATGGCGGTCAGCGTCGGCAGGCCTGAGCTGGACCCGGGTAGCAACGTCATACCTGGATGGGATTTCAGTGTTGATCCGCTACCAGAACGGATCGACCTGGAGCAGCTTGTAAGCGCCTATCGGTTCAGTGAGGAGGCGCATCGGGGACAGAAGAGGTGGTCAGGCGAAGACTACGTGCTGCATTGCGTGGCCGTCGCGAAAATCCTCGCCGGGCTGAACCTCGATACGACGACCGTTGTCGCGGGTCTGGTGCATGATGTGATAGAGGACACGCGCTTTACACTTGCCGACATCGAGCAGAAATTCGGCAAGGAAGTCGCGGCCATCGTGGACGGGCTCACGAAGATCGAGCATCTGCCCGCGCACGCTCCGCAGGATGCGCAGGTCGAGAACTACAGGAAGCTCCTCCTCTCGATCGCAAAGGACGCCCGCGTCATCATCATAAAGCTGGCGGATCGGCTGCACAACATGCGTACGCTGGAGCCGCTGCCGGACGAGAAGCGCCGCCGAATCGCGCTGGAGACCCGCGATCTCTACGCACCACTCGCGCACCGCTTTGGCATGGCGCAGGTTCGCTGGGAGCTCGAGGATCTTGCGTTCAAGCATCTGGAGACGGACGCATATCGACACCTCGCGCGCCTTGTTGCGCAGAAACGCGCGGAACGCGACGAGCTCGTCGAGCGCATGCGGCAACCGCTGACGCGGGAGATGGCGCGAGCGGGCATACCTGACGTCGAGATAACCGGGCGTCCAAAGCATTTGTGGTCGATCTACAAGAAGATGGTCAACCGGGACAAACCGTACGAGGAGATCTACGACCTGCTCGCGATCCGGGTGCTCGTGAACAGTGTGCCGGACTGTTATCACGCGCTTGGCGTGATCCACGACGGCTGGACGCCGGTGCAGGAGCGAATCAAGGACTACATTGCTCAGCCTAAATCGAACGGCTACCAGTCGCTGCACACGACCGTTTTCGGGCCGGGACGACAACTGTTCGAGATCCAGATTCGCACGCGAGAGATGCATCGTACCTCGGAGTACGGAATTGCCGCACACTGGCGCTTCAAGGAGAATGCACGCAATTCTGACGAACTTGACAGACACCTGCAGTGGTTCCGACAGGTGCTCGAGCTGCAGCTGGATGCGAAGACCCCCGATGAGTTTCTCGAATTCCTGAAACTGGATCTGTATCAGGACGAGATATTCGTGTTCACTCCAACGGGTGATGTGATTCAGCTGCCCAAGGGTGCGACGCCAATCGACTTTGCGTTCGCCGTGCACACAGAAGTCGGACTGCATTGCAGTGGTGCACGCGTGAATGGTCGCATGGCGCCACTTTCGCGCGAGTTGAAGAACTCCGACACGGTGGAGATTATTGCTTCACCATCTGCGCGACCCAATCGCGACTGGCTGGCGCACGTGCGCACTGGTCGCGCGCGTCACAGGATCAAGCAGCGGCTCCGCATGGAAGAACAGAAGGCCTCCATCAAGCTCGGTCGCGAGATGATCGACAAGGAGGCTAAGCGCCGTCGCGTTACGCGTCCGACGGACGATGACCTGGAGACTGCGGCGAAGGGGCTCAAGCTGACCGATCGCACGCATCTTGTGAGCGCAGTTGGTCAGGGTGAACTGAGTGGCGGCGATGTAATTCGCAACCTGCATCCGGAGATCGATGCCGGAAAGGAACCACCGCGACCCAATCGCCTTGAGCGACTGGTTGATCGTGTGCGTGGAACAGGACGCGGCGTAAGGATTCAGGGTGCTGACGGGCTGTTGGTTCGATACGCGCAGTGTTGCCAGCCGGTGCCGGGTGATCCCGTGTCAGGGTACGTGACACGGGGACGTGGTGTGAGCATACATCGCGCGGATTGCCCCAATCTGATGCTTCTGGACGACGAGCCGGAGCGTCGACTTGAGATAGACTGGCAGGAAGTCCAGGGAGAGCGCTTCCAGGTACGACTTGCTGTGGAAGCGAGCGACAGACGCGGTCTTTACGCGGATATTGCGACTGCGGTGAGCGAGACGAAAACGGATATTCGGAGCTTTGAGCTCAAGAGCGAGGATGCGCGTGTCTTCGGCGTGATTGAAGTGCAGGTGGAAAACCTTCCGCATCTCCGCAAGACCCTCCGCGCAATTCGACGTGTCAAGGGGGTTACCGAAGTGACGCGCCGCGAGCAGATGGCCGACTGATTCAGCAAACTGCGTGGAGAAGTAGAGTTTGCGGGCACGCGGCGTGCTCATGTAGGTTAAGAAATGCCGTCGCCAACTCTGCCACATCCGGATCGCCCGCTCATATTACTATCGAACCGCGAACCCTACGAGCACGTCCACCGAGCTGGCCGGGTCGAAGTCAGATCGCCTGCAGGTGGACTCGTGTCTGCACTCGATCCGATTCTGCGTCGCACCCACGGAACCTGGGTCGCATGGGCCTCAGGCAGTGCTGATCGAACGGTTGCAGACGACTTCGGTCGAGTGTCCGTTCCGCCGGACGATCCATCCTACACACTCCGCAGAGTCTGGCTCTCGGAGGAGGATGTCGAAGGGTTCTACCTCGGCTTCGCCAACAGTGCACTGTGGCCGCTTTGCCACCTGTTTGTGAGCATGGTCGACGTTAGACGCAGCAACTGGAAGAGTTATGTGCGCGCCAACGCGCTTTTCTCCGCGGCAGTCGTGCAGGAAGCCGAACGTGTCGGGGGCGCGCCGATGGTCTGGGTGCACGATTACCACTTCGCGCTTGTCCCGGCGACTATTCGCCGAACAATCCCCGACGCCCTGATCCATCAGTTCTGGCACATACCGTTTCCGCCGCCTGATGTTTTTGGAATACTTCCGGTGGGTGTGCAGGATGCGCTTCTGCGTGGATTGCTCGGCAATGATCTGATGGAATTTCAGACAGACGGATACGCGCGCAATTTTGTGGATTGCGTCTCTCGTGTTCTACCGGACTCGCGATTCAACGCAAGTGAAGCGTGCATCGAATTCAAAGGTCGTGCCACCCGGATCGGTGTTTTCCCGATCAGCATTGACGTTGTGGAATGGGGGCGACTCGCGACACTGCCACGAACGGTTGAGATGTCTGACACGCTGCGGCAGCGCTACGCACCTGGGTCGCGGCAACTGGTCGTGAGTGTTGATCGCATGGATTATACAAAGGGGATCGTACGCAGGCTTCGTGCGCTGGAGCACATGTGGCGCAGTCAACCGGAACGACGCGGTACGTTTACGATGCTGGTGGTCGCCACGCCATCGCGTACCGACATACCGGTTTATGCCAGACTGGAACATGACGTTCTTGATCAGATCGCGCGTCTCAATGACGAGTTTCGCACACTCGACTGGACACCCATCGTACTCGTGCACGACAACGTGGACGCCGATCTTCTCGCCGCCGTATATCGTGCTGCTGATGTGTGCGTGGTTTCATCACTCCAGGATGGGATGAATCTGGTGGCGAAGGAGTTCATCGCCTGTCGTACAACCGGAGCCGGTGTTCTGGTGCTGAGCCGGTTCGCCGGAGCAGCAGATGAATTGAGCGCCGCGCTGATGGTCAACCCTTTCTTCATCGACGCCTTCGCCGATACGCTGGGTGTCGCGCTGGATATGCCCGCGGAGGAGCGCGCGTCGCGCATGGAGCAGCTTCGAAATCGCATTTCCAACGCGACGATCGAAGACTGGCTCGACTCAATCTTGTCCGCTGCAGAAGCAGCTGGTCGCGCCCTGGAAGGCGATGCGGCGGTGTTGTGAACCGAAAAGACATCACATGGAGTGAGGACACTTGAAGCGTACTGATCCCGAGGCCATTGCGTCCATGCTGCGGGGAACGCCTCTCGTTATCATGCTTGACATCGATGGTACGCTGTGCGAGCTGGTGGCACGCGCCGACGCAGCCGTCGTGCCGGAAGCAGTGCGGGCGGCATTAGTCCTGCTTGGGGAACGACGCAGCGACGGTGTGCATGTCGCTCTCGTGACCGGGAGGTCGGTGGCGGATGCGCAACGCATGATCGGAATCACCGGCATCGCCATCCATGGCAACCATGGAATGGAGCGGCTGCTCGAGGACGGGACGGCGCGCGGTCCGGAGGGCTTCGAGCTTGAAGAACGCAGGCTTCGCGCAGCAAAGGCCGACTTGGCGCTGCTGGCCGCAGAATTTCCCGGCACCAGCGTGGAGGACAAGCAGTTCAGCCTTTCTGTACACTATCGCGGAATGAAAGACGAACTCGTTCCCGAGTTCATCCGACGGGTTTCGCAGAGCGTGGAGCGAAACGACCTTCGATCGTCACCGGGCAAATGCGTGATCAACATCGTTCCAATGATCAGCCGCAATAAGGGCGATGCCGTGCTCGACATAATTCAGAAGACGGGAGCAACGTCGTCAACTGCGTCGATATTATTCGTCGGCGATGACGTGACGGATGAGGACGCGTTCGTCGCAATGCAGCCAATCGCGGCGGCTGTTACGGTACGCGTCGGCGAGTCGACGACGGAATCCGCAGCGCGATATTCCCTGAGCGACCCAGGCGCGGTGCAGGAATTGTTGCAGACCCTCGCCGACTCGAATATATGACGACCGCATCGCCGGCTGAAAATGTTCCCGGTGGGTGGTCCTCGGAGCAGCCTTACTCATATTCGCCGATCGCGGCCTACGGCGTGATAGGTGACCTGCGGACGGCTGCGCTTGTGGGCCTCAACGGTTCGATTGACTGGTGTTGCCTCCCGGAATTCGGATCGGCTTCCACATTCGCCGCAATTCTTGACACTGAGCGCGGAGGCAGATTCCGGATCGCGCCAGCCGGCCCGCATACCAGCGAGCAGCGATATCTTCCCGCAACTAATGTTCTTGTCACTGCATTCCATGATCGGAGCGGGACACTTGAGTTGTGCGACTTCATGCCGGTCGCGCAGGATGGAAAGCGACCGGGATACGCCGAGATCCATCGGCAGCTGAAGTGTACTCGTGGACAGATCGATATAACTGTCAGCTTCTCCCCCCGATTCAACTACGGCGTCCAGCCAGCGCATCTGATTGTACGTCGCGATGGTTTGCTCGCCACGGATGATGACAGGGAAGCTGCCGCGCTTGCCGCGCCGCAGGATTTGTGGTGGCAGATTGGCGACGACGGCGCGTGTGCGCAATTGCGGCTTGTCGCTGGCGAGTCCGTGTGGTTTGTGTTCCGATACGATGACGACGAGGTGCTTCCTGTTGCCGCGTATAAATCGGCCGAACGGCTCGCGCAGACCGTCGCTTTCTGGGATAGCTGGGTCGCAACCATCAAGTACGAGGGCAAACACCGCGCAATTGTTGAACGTTCGGCGTTGACGCTCAAGTTGCTGTGCTACGAGCCGACAGGTGCAATCATCGCGGCTCCCACTACTTCGCTTCCGGAAGAGATCGGCGGTGAGCGCAACTGGGACTATCGATACACCTGGCTGCGGGATGCATCCTTCACCCTGGATGCGCTACAGGGACTGGGGCGGGAAGAGGAAGCCAGCGCTTTCATCTCCTTCCTCAGGCGTATCATGCG
>CAJDVC010000060.1_pt1 | contig 22592 bp, 13 predicted proteins | sample 7391211 | NCBI WGS metagenome assembly CAJDVC01 (sample SAMEA7055683, study PRJEB34461) | soil metagenome | biome: terrestrial ecosystem; feature: Peninsula; material: soil | place: Antarctica | collected 2016 | reverse complement strand
GAGCGTAGCTTGGTCGAGTATCCAAACATCTCAGCGAGCGGAACCTGCGCATCGATCACCTGCGCCTCACCGCGCTGATTCATTCCGCCAATGCGTCCGCGCCGCGCCGAGAGATCGCCAAGCACATCACCCATGTAGTCGTTCGGCGAAACAACTTCAACCTTCATGATCGGTTCGAGAATGATCGCACCAGCCTTGCGAGCGCCATCCTTCACTGCCATCGATCCTGCAATCTTGAACGCCATTTCGCTCGAGTCGACGTCGTGGTATGAGCCGTACACCAGCTCCACCTTCACATCGACCATCGGATAACCTGCGATGACACCACCCTCGAGCGCTTCCTTGATTCCGGCTTCGATCGGGTTGATGAATTCGCGCGGAATTACGCCGCCAACGATCTTGTCCTCGAACACGAAGCCCTGTCCCTGCTCAGCTGGCATCACGTTGATGACAACGTGTCCGTACTGTCCCTTACCACCAGACTGACGGATGAACTTGCCCTCGACCTTGTCGACGCGCTTCTTGATCGTCTCGCGATATGCAACCTGCGGACGACCAATATTTGCATCGACCTTGAACTCACGCTGCATGCGATCGACGATGATCTCGAGGTGCAACTCGCCCATGCCGGAGATGATCGTCTGATTCGTCTCTGGATCAGAATGCACGCGGAACGTCGGATCTTCTTCGGCCAGCTTCTGCAACGCAATTGCAAGCTTGTCCTGGTCGGCCTTGGTCTTCGGCTCGATTGCAACGTCGATAACGGGAGCCGGAAACTTCATCGCTTCCAGAACGATCGGCTGATCTTCCATCGTGAGCGTGTCGCCCGTCCGCGTGTCGCGAAGTCCGATGGCAGCGGCAATATCACCGCAATGTACTTCTTCGATCTCCTCGCGCTTGTTCGAGTGCATCTGCAGCAAACGACCGATGCGCTCGCGCTTTCCCTTCGTCGCGTTATACACGTACGAGCCGCTCTGCAGCACGCCTGAATAAACACGGAAGAATGTCAGCTTACCTACGAATGGATCTGTCGCGATCTTGAACGCCAGTCCGGCGAACGGAGCTTCGTCCGACACCTCGCGTGTCTCGATCATCTCGAGGTGGTCCGGCACGTGCCCTTCGACTGGCGGCACGTCGAGCGGCGACGGCATGTAGTCGATCACAGCGTCGAGCAGCGCCTGAACGCCTTTGTTCTTGAACGATGCTCCGCAGAGAACCGGAACGATATGGCTGCCAATCGTCGCTACGCGGATGGCGTGACGGATCTCGTCATCGCTCAACTCCGCGCCGCCGAGATACTTCTCAAGCAGCGGCTCATCATGCGAGACAGCGGCTTCGACCACAGCATGACGCGCCTCTTCGACTGCAGCCTTGAATTCCTCGGGCACGTCGACAACTTGGAACTTCTTGCCGAGCGACTCATCATCGAAGATGTACTGCTTGCGTTCGATGACATCGATGTGGCCGGTGAACGTGTCACCGGTACCCACGGGCAGCTGGATCGGATACGCTTCCTTGGAGAGCCGATCACGGATCATGCGCATGCACCGATCAAAGTCAGCGCCCGTGCGGTCCATCTTGTTGGCGAAGATCAATCGTGGTACGCCGTAACGATCGCCCTGACGCCACACCGTCTCAGTCTGCGGCTCCACGCCTGCGACCGAATCGAGAAGCGTCACAGCGCCATCGAGCACACGCAGCGAACGCTCGACTTCAACGGTGAAGTCAACGTGCCCGGGCGTGTCGATGATGTTGATGCGATACTCGGGACCACTACCCTGCTCATCGCTCTGGCCGTGACGACGCCAGAAAGCGGTGGTCGCTGCCGAGGTGATCGTAATGCCGCGTTCCTGCTCCTGCTCCATCCAGTCCATGGTCGCGGTGCCTTCATGAACTTCACCGATTTTGTGAGACTTACCGGTGTAGTAAAGGATACGCTCGGTTGTAGTCGTCTTACCGGCATCAATGTGGGCCATGATGCCGATGTTGCGGTAATGTTCGAGCGGGGTGTGGCGAGCCATGTCTATATCAGCGGGTCAAGTCGTCTATTAGCAACAAAAACGCGGGTGGACCGGGCGTCCCATCCGGGACCGGTATCCATCCGCCGCCGCCGGGTGCAGCCGCCATTGATGCGCAGCTGGGGACTCGAGGCGCGCTGGCATTTGCCAGCGATTGGTTTTTTTTCAGTGCAGCCTCTAATTATACCGCCACGTGGCCGCAAGTCAACGCCCCGAGGAGCAAAAAAAGGACCGGTCGCGCCTGACGCGACCGGTCTCCATTCTCTGATACCCTACCAGGGTATCACGTCCAGGCCTATTTCCTAATGCTTCGTCGCCCTCGCTGGCTTGCTGACCAGCTCCGCTAACTTCACGTCATCCAGCTCGGCCCACTCGACCGGAAAATCCCAAAGCCGCCGAAAACCACGCTCGTGTGCGGCTATCAACGAAGTGGCGCCACGGCCGTTAGCGTCCCACACGCGCATCTCCGTCACCCGCCACGTAGTTCCCGTCTCGTCAACAATCTGACGCTCTACAGCCTGCTTGGTAGTTGTCATCTGCCTGTTGCCTGCCTCCCCAAAAGGTGCTTCCAGCTCGCGCCAGCCTGCGATTCTGGATCAAGACGATCGAAACCCACTGCTGATTACGTGCATCCAACGGTTGTGCGCGCGTAAATCGCAGTAGCGCCGATCGCCATCGTACGCCAACCGTGGCCGCACGGATCAGCGGTCAATTCGCATACCGCTAGCATCGGCAGCAGCAACCAAAACCTTGCCGCCACTGTCGATTTGACCGTACACTTCCTCGCGTCTCGCCCCATCAAGCCATTTTCAGCACATGACACCCGTAATTCTTGTTACCGATGAGCCGCTGACGCTCACCCGCGTTCGCCTGGACGACGATCCGGAACTCGCCCCAGACGCCGCCATTGTCGGCACCTACCTCGGGCACGCACTCCTGACTCGGGCAGTTGCTGAGGCGGACTGGGAACCCGAGGCAGATCTCGGTCTCCTCGACACGCCGCGCCGCCTTCATTACGGTGCAGCTGAAATCGACGGAGGTACGATCCGCGCCGAGCTGGGTGCAGTCATCCCGGCGGCCGACCTGCCGCGCGAACCGTGGCAACCCGAGCCAGACGCGGATGCACCTCCGTTCATCTTCCCGCTGGGGATCGTGGTCCGGCTGCAGGGTGACAGGACTGGAGCCGCTCTCGAGGTGGAGTGTTTTATCCACTTTCAAGCCATCCTTTCCGGCTCCGCGGAACCCGTTGCTGACAGAATTCTGCGCAGCTTGTAAGCTTCCCGACAGCAACGCCGACCCGGGACTGCCCGTAATCTTTAAGCTTCCCGCCAGCAGAGCCGACCCGGAACCGTCGGCAAGATGGTAGTCGAAGTAACCAAACGTGCCGCCACCCGGGCACTTCTCCATCTACACCACAGGATTCAATTGATGCACAAGCTGTTCTCAGCCCTCTTCCTCGTGCTCACCCCAGCACTGCTTCAGGCGCAGGGATCCGTTCACGGGACCGTCGTCGATCAGCAAACCGGCAACCCGATTGCGGGGGCGTACGTCACGGCCACAGGCACCACGTCGTCAACACAGACGAACGACGCTGGTGTGTTCAATCTCTCAGCGGGCAACGCGATCAGCAGCGTGACTGTATCGCGGTCCGGCTATGCCACGGCAGAAGTTGCAGTCACCGATCCCGCGGCAGCGCTGCGTATTCGCCTCACTCCGCGCACCGAACTTGCGGGCGTTCAAGTCGTTGCCAACCAGCCGACGCCATCCGTTGCGGTGCTTTCGACGCACGACCTCAACCGCGCCGACGGACTGAGCCTCGAAAACTCGATCAACACCGTGCCCGGTGTATTCATGCAGTCACGCACACCGTTTGGCGGCGCGCGTATCACCTTGCGCGGATACTACCCAAGCACGAGTGGCAACAGCCCGAACTCCAACGGACTCGGCTATCAGGTCTTCCTCAACGAGATTCCGCTCACGGATGCGACCGGAACAACGGTCCTGGATGACGTTGACTACTCGTCACTCGGCAATGTGGAAGTGATCAAGGGGCCGGCTTCCAGCCAGTACGGGAGCTACATCGGCGGTACTGTGAAGTTCAATACCGAGCGCCCGACGCCGAACCAGACGAGCTTCGGTCAGCAGATCATGGGTGGCAGCTATGGCCTCATTCGCACCAACTCGAACTTCCAGACGGCAACGAACAATTCAGATCTCGACCTGAATTACGGGCACCAGACGTACGACGCGTTCCGCCCACACAGTGCATCCGTAAAGGATTACGTGCGTGGCAGCGGCGACTTCAGCGTCAGTAATAATCAAACCGTGTCGACGTACTTCGCGTACAATCGTTCCTTTGAAGAACTCGCAGGCGAAATTGACAGTTCAGATTTCTACAATCGCAACGTGCTCAGCAATCCCGCGTATCTCGCCAATGATTCGCACATTGCAATCACGAGCTTCCTCGCAGGTATAACGGATAATTATCAGTGGAACGACCATTTCACGAACAAGACAACAGTCTTCGGAAATGGCCGCACATCTGGTCAGCCATTTGCGCACGGATTCACTGACGCGAACCAGTTCAGCTTCGGCGCGCGCACGACGTTCGGCTTCTCCGGTCAGGTCGGAGAGGTTGGGATAACGGGTTCGCTCGGTGCCACGGCGCAGCGCACCAACATTACCTCCAACGGCGTATTCATCATTCCGGCGCCTCCGTACCCGGAGCGTCCCACAGCTCAGGAGAACTACGCCACGAATGCGTCGCTCTTCACCGAGTGGAGCTTCGCCATGCCCAACCAGGTGAACGTCACCGTCGGCACCAGCCTGAACAAGGCTGAGTTCGGCATTCGCAATATGCTCAAGGCCAACGTTTTGTACGACACGACGACCCTTGCTGTTCGCTCATTCAAGGCTGTCCTCAACCCTCGTGTAGTGATCACGAAGGGCTTTGGCGACAACGCATCCGTATATGCAAGCGTCAGTTCAGGCTACACGCCGCCGCTGCTGAGCAACACGATTGCGAACAACGGCACAGTCGATCTGACACTCAAGCCGGAACGGGCGGTTCAGTACGAAGTCGGTACACAGGGCAGTCTGTTCGCCAACCGCCTGACTGCGCAAGCTTCTCTTTTCGACGTGGAGAACACTGACAAGCTCGTGACTGAGACTGCCAATTCGGTGACATTCACGACGAACGCCGGCAAGCAACGCAATCGCGGCGCCGAAGTTTCATTGAGCCTGCTTGCCGTGGATGACAGCGCAAGCACATTGTCGCTTGCGCGCCCATGGGTATCCTATACATATACCGATGCCAAGTTCGAAGATTTCAAGAGCGACAACAACAACCTCGCCACGACGGTCGATTTCTCGGGTAACCCGGTTCCCCGCGTACCACGCAACATGATCAATGCAGGGCTCGATCTTGCGACCAACCATGGTGTGTACTTCAACAGCACATATCAGTACGTCAGCAAGGTTCCAGTAACGTTCGACAACTCGACGTACGTCAAGTCGTACGATCTGCTTGGCGCAAAGCTCGGGATCAAGCGGCAGGTCGACAAGCACTGGTCGCTCGATCTGTTCGGCGGCGCTGACAACATCCTCGGAAGTACGTATTACAGCTTTCTGTTTGTCGGACCGAATTACGCCGGACTCGCAACTGCAGCCGCTGGCGGTCGTGGCGATGGCTACATCATCCCCGCACCGTACAACGCGACGTTCTACACGAGCTTGAGTCTCCGCTACGCGTTCTAACCAGTAACGATTCGGAACGACCGAAGCAAGACGAACGAAAGCGGGGCCGAGGCGAAATGCCTCGGCCCCGCTTTTCATTGCAATACCGTATGAATGCTACGGTCGCTCGTGCGCTGTGCGCGGCGGTTGTGCCGGTGCAGGCGCCGGTTGAGCAGGTGGTGGCGAAACTACTGGGCGCGGTGACGCAGTTGAGCCGTTCGACCCGGACGAGTTATTCCTGTCGGCGGGGCTGCGCGTGTAACCGCGCCCCTTCACCGCCCGACCCTGGGGTTGTAACACGTCCGTGCCCTTGAGCACAATTATCGGTCGCGGTGAGTACCAGCCGCCATATGCGGCGCCATAACCCAACGAGCCCGGATAATACGCGCCGTAAGGCGAGTACCCGTAAGGCGAGTATCCGTATGGAGAGTAGCCAAACGGTGAGTAACCATACGGCGAATATCCATATCCGTAATAGTCGTACGGTGAATAACCGAACGGTGAATAGTTATAGCGCCCATAACCAGGAAGCATCATGACGCGCGTGTTGTCCGTGTTGTAGCCATTCGCTGAAGCCGAACCGGCTGATGGGGCCTGCTGAATGTCAGCGATCCCCGACTCATCGGCTGGCTGGTTGACGGCAAAAGCCTTGGGATATGTGACAGCTACCATTGCGTCGGTAACGTTACCGGGAACTCCGGCATCTGCGAGTGCGACAATCTTCCTCGCATCCACGTTGAAACTCTGCCCGCGATCCACGATCCACGCTTCTACCACGAGTGAGTCGAGCTTGTGCGATGCTTCAACGACGTTGGCACTTGTAAGCGGCGCGCCGGCGGCACTACGCGCAGTCGTCAGCGCCATGCCGCGAGCGTGAAGCGCGTCCGAGATCTCGCCTGGCAGCGTCGATGGAATGCCAGCGTCCGTGTAGTGCAGCGTGTGCACCGCAGTGTTGCCGCCGGCGGTCACACCCTGCACATTGACCCAGTCTCCTCGCTGCGACATTGCGAACAGGCCGGATGTCGTACGCTTGATCCCACCCGGACACGTGAAGTCCGACGTCAGATACAGCCGGTGGCCATCGGGTGACCACGCTGCGTTTTCGACGCCGCTGCAACTATCCTTCGTGCGCGCGACATCGCGTCCCGTCACGCTTATCGAATCTCGCGCCGCGATTGTATCGTGTGCAACGGTCAATACGTACACGCTCGAGCTCGCGGCGGCGTCCTTCGTTGGGATGATACAAACGAGCGGCGCGTCCGTATCGCGCGGCAAGCTGAACGTCATCCCTGGAGCTTGAGGTGCGGCGGGCCGCCAGCAGCCGATCCACGGCTGCCAGTTGGCGTCAACCTGAGATTGCTGCGTGGTCGGTTGTTGTGCAGCGACCATGACGGGAGTCGCTGCAACAACTCCGGATGCAAGCAGCAACGCGGTTTTTGACACCATGTAACGCTCGGCCGACTTGACTAGACGGTTCATGTTCACTCCTCTCAATATCTGTATGTGAGGCCGACTGTAGCAGAAATGCCGGACAAGTCGATCTTGTCGAAGCCCGAGAAGCTGTCATTCAGCGAGCCTTTGGCCCAGATGTATTTTGCGTCGCCGTTAAGCGCGATGTGTGGCGAGACATTAAAATCGACCCCGACCAGTCCCTGCGCTGCAGGTGACCAGCCAGACGACGTGAAGTCAGCGTTGAATACGCTGTTGTTGTCCTGGAAATCGACGAAATCGCCGTGTTGACTGAATTTGTACCACATCGCTCCGCCACCGACTCCGACGTACGGCGCAAATCGTGACGGAACCCAAGCGAATCGCCCGACGGTCCGTCCCGGGGGCGTCAGATATGCTCGAACGCTCAACATCACGGGGACTCGGCGGAAGTCCGTTTGCTGCGTGATCTCGGCGTCATTCTGGTCAACGAACTTCCGGTAGTTCGACGATGTGGACGTGCCGGCGTAGGACGTACCGAGGGTCACATCAAATTGCGGTGCGACTTTGAACGCCAGATCGACACCGATCATCGGCCCACTGAAATCGCCCTTTTGGAGCGTCAGTTGGTTCGTAACGAAGGGAAACAGGTCCCCACCAGCCATCGGGTGGGAATAGCCGGCGTGAATCGTGATGCTGCCCTCCGGCTGCTGGAAAAGAAAGCCGCTCCCAGCGCCTTGGGCTACAACAGGGGATGCAAGACCAGCGGACAGCGCCAAGGAGGCGCAAGCGATTGCAGCAGATACCCTTACCGGCGTTGCCAACCTCTGGCGCGCGAAGCTGCTTAGACCCGAATGTTGATGCCGATCTTGAAACACCGTCGTCCCCGGGTGGTTGATGAATAATTGATACACCCGCACCGGCAAAGCGGTCCCGTTGGCCAGCCAGCGCGCCAGCCCACCCCTACTTCACGCGCCGAGGCCGGGTGTAGACATCAGCGCCGAAGGGAACGAGCCCACGGAGGCCGGCATATCCGATGTGCTTGAGGCTGAACAGGTCCTCCACGCTGCGGAGCATGGAGTAGTGGTTGTAGGGCACTTTGGAGACGGTCCCCGGCTTGATGAACCGAGAGAGGACCACAGCTCCGACGCGGCCACCGCCCGGCCCGTGCGCGCCCGGAAGCGTCGTATTCGGCCCACTCGGCTCGTTGCAGCAGGCAGACGCATCCGCGCTTGCAGCCTCATCGAACGTGATTATGATGAGCCCCGCATCACGATACGCCGGCGATTTCATGATGATCGGGACCCAGTGCGCGAGAAACGAATCGGCTGACACGAGACCGCCCGGCTCGCCATTCTTGCAGGGGGAATTGTGCCCGTCGTGGCAGAGATCCGGCGTAATGAAATTGTAATTCGCCGTCGTAGCAGCCGAAGCAAGATCAGCTTCAAACCGTGTGAGCGGAACCACATTTTCGTCGCACGACGGCAAGTCGATCACAGAGTGGAAGTACATGAACGGATTGTGCTTCGTCGCGTACCGATCAGTCGGTGTGGAGCGACTGGTCTCGTCGCGCGAACCAATGGCCGGATGCGCGCATGTCGCCGGTTCGCGTGCCGGATCGTTGCCCATCCCTTCCATGTATGCTTTCCATGTCAGGTGATTGTCTGTGAGCTGACTCGCGATGGTCGGCACATGCGCCGGATACACACAACCGCTTCCGATCGGCTGGCCGTCGGGCGCTATCCCTGTTTCTACGAACTCATCGAATCTCCCGCAGTCCGCCTGGGTGGCAGGAGTTGGTGCTATCCCCGAGATCATCGAGATATAGTTGTCGAGACTGGAGTGTCCGGTCCCGTAATACTGTGTAAGGAAGCCGCCAGCGCGTCGCAGAGTGTTGGCGAGATACGGCGCCTTCGTGTTGGCGCCGAAAGTTGTCTCGAACGACTCGTTCTCGAGCACGATCAGGAACACGTGCTTGATCGGCGGCAGCTTCGCTGCTGCCGTACCGTGACCGGCACGTGCGGGCATGAACGCCGAGAGCGCCAACCCAGAAAGCGCGACGGTCGCGCCGGTCAGAAAGCGGCGAATCATTGGACGCAGCATCACAGGATGATAGTGAGAGTGGAAACGGAGGATCCCATACGCTACAAAGATATTAACCCCTTGACGGCCGCCCGCCAGCATGCTCGCCGCTTGTGCCGCGTCCCGACTGAGAGCCCCCGAGCCGTGATCAGCGCGACTCGGGGTCTTTTTGCCAATGAGTCAGTGCGATCTCACGGAAAGTGGAATACGCTCTTGATCTTTTTCTTGACGCCATCAGCCGCTTTTTGCTTGGCTTCATTTGTCGTTTCAGTCGCCGCTTCAGCGCCAATATCCTTCACGGCGGAACCGAACATGTTGGCGATAGTCGAGGTGTTCCCATTCAGCCTGGTGAGAAGAGCACTTGCGTCAACCTGGCGGTAGCCCGCTGGCACCTGGAACTCGGTGTCCGGCTGCGCCCCCTCCTGTATGTTCTTGAGCTCTACGGAACCGTTGCGATCCTGCGACTTGCTGACCACGCGGAGTCTGGAGTCTATCCACGCATAACCAGAATCGGTCTTGGCTCCCTGTGTGGAGACAACAAACCACTTCGTCGCAGTGCGTCCATTCACCGCATCCTCGCCAACAGAGTGGCATGAGAAATGGGGTCGTGGTTTCGTACTATCTGCATATGGCAAAACGGCTGCGTTCCAGTCGACGCACGGATCGCTGCCGCTTGTGGGGCGGAAAATCCGGACGAGAACCGGCGCACCTGAGCTACTCATGGCGGCATTCAACAGCGTCGAGTTGCCACCGATATACGAATGATTCTCGTCCATGACGATCGTGACCGATTTCCGACCGGCATCCCAGATCATGCCGTCCTTAGGCTGGCCTCCGCTAAAGGTTTGAAGACGCATTTGGGTCTTGCCGACATACACGCGCGTCGTTGTTGAGCCAGTTGCCGGCGTGCTTATAACGTCGGCGGAGAACTGCTGGGCCCCCGCCGGCCTTGTTGTCAGGGTAACGAGAGTCAATCCGAGGGCAAGCACGGTACCTGATGTCCGAGCGCAGTAGTTCACGGCTACCTCCATGTAACCGGGCCGTAGTGCGCGCCAATCCACCAGGACGTAACGCAACCGCGGCAAGTAAGCGATCCGTGAAGCAAACGCGGCACCGTTACCAGGCTGTCACTAAGCCGTCACTTGCCGGGTTACGAGTCCGGGTAGCATATTCTCACCGCAGCAACTGACCCGTGAGGCTGGTGATGATTCGCCTCGATACGCTTGGATCTCTTGGGCTACTGGGGACGGACGGCGCAGAGCTCCGCGCGGTGCTCGCGCAGCCCAAACGCCTGGCACTGCTCTGCTACCTCGCTGTGGAATCGCCACGTGGCTTCCAGCGGCGCGATCAGTTGTTCGGACTTTTCTGGCCTGAGCTGACTCAGGCACAGGCGCGGCAGGCACTCCGGCAGGCAGTGTACTTCCTGCGACACTCGCTCGGGGAGCCGGTGGTTGCCAACCGCGGCACCGACGAGATCGGGATTGCGCTCGATTTGCTCAGATGCGATGTGTCAACTTTTTGCGATCTCTGCGCTCGCGGGCGACTGGAAGAGGCGTTGTCGCTGTATCAGGGCGACTTCATGGCGGGTTTCTTCGTCGACGGCTCGTCCGCGGCATTCGAGCACTGGCTGTACTCGACAAGAGACAACCTGCGACAGCGTGCAACCGACGCAGCATGGACACTCGCGGACGAGGCAACCGGTCGCGGAGCTGCAAGCGAGGCCGCACACTGGGCACGGTATGCAAGCCGACTCGATCCGGACGACGAGACGTCGCTGCAACACCTTGTTCGCCTATTGGACAGTCAGGGCGACCGCGCTGGTGCGCTACGAGCGTACACAGAGTTCGCCACTGCACTTGCAACCGAATTCGGGGCGGAGCCATCGGCTGAAACGCGAGCGCTCATGGATACTGTCCGCAGCCGCACAACTGCGTCGAACACACCCGCCCCCCAAACGTCCCTCGCAGTACCGGCGCCGGCGACACCGCAGCCACTGCCTGTAGCTGCGCACAACGACGCCGCTTCGAATCGGGTTGCCAAAGCGCTGACTCAACCTGACAACAGCACACGTCAGCCGCAGTGGCGGTACGCAGCATTGTTTCTGATCCTGATCACCGTCGGAATTGTATTCGGCAGCCGATATTTTCGACGAGCGCCCGCTGCGCCGACGCTCGCGGTAGGATGGATTCAAGACCCTAGCGGCGCGGATACTTCCGCGACCATGCGGACCTTCGCTGAATTGCTCGCGACAGATTTAGCCCGTATCCCGGGCTTGCACGTAGTCTCGCGCGCACGACTCTATGAAACGCTGAATCAGCTCGGACTCAGTGAAGAGACCCCATCCGCAATCGCAGATGCCGCAAGGCGCGCGGGTGCGACCGAGATCATCGAGGCGGTTCTCTCTCCCGCCACGGACAGCAGTTCGAGACTGGAACTGCGCAGAATCGACCTCGAGTCAGGTACGTCGTCTGCTCCGCAGACATTCCAGGCAACTTCCATTTTCGCTCTCGCTGACCAGGCAACCGCCGGAATCGCCGCCGAATTCAAGATGAATGCGCCGATGACAGCGCTCGCGGATGTTACGACGACTTCTCTCGCCGCACAGCGTCTGTATGAGGAAGGGTTGCGCGCGTTCTATCGTCGCGATGTTGCGAGTGCGGTCCGCCTGTTTCACGCGGCACTCGCCGAGGATTCAACATTCGCGATGTCAGCATATTATGCGGGGCTTGGCGAGCAGGAGACGGACGGCTCCGCTGCGCGTCGCGATCTCGCGTTGGCGCTTCGGCTGTCCAGTCGAGCTTCCGAGCGTGAACGCTTGATCATTCGTCAGACGTGGGCCTTCACGACGAATGACCCGTCGCAACTCGCAATAGCGGAATCCCTTGCTGCGCGTTATCCGGGCGATCCCGATGGCGAATTGGCCCTTGGCCGAGCATTGGCGTGGAATGGTGACTTCCTCGGCGCGCTCCCGCATCTTCACCGCGTCGTCCACATGGACTCACTGAGCCTGAACGGACTCCGGCCATGGTGCCACGCGTGCGATGCATTGGCGCTGACCATCGACGCCTATATCGCCGCCGACTCCATGACCGCCTCCGAACGCGTGGCGCGCAACTGGACGCGAATGCAGCCACGCGTCAAGGAACCGTTGTGGTTTCTGGCGTCGGTGCTTGCAAGAGAAAATCACTACGACAGCGCTTTAGCGGTGGAACGAAGGGTCGAAAAATTCTCAACGAACAATGGCGCTGACGTAATTACGCGCGCTATCATCGGAATTGGGGCAGGACGATTCGCCGATGCCGATCAAATGCTCGAAGACCTGGCAAAGGATGGCAACGTCGCGCAGCGCAACGACGCACTGTGGTGGAAGATCATCAGCCTCCGGAACCAGGGCCGCCTCAGAGACGCGTTGGCGACCGCTGAGCGAATGGTCGAGACGAATGAAGGAGAGCCCAGTGGATTCAGCACCCCTCAATCACTTGATGCCGTCGCTGTTGCGCAGGTGCAGTTCGAGATGGGTCACTTTCGCGAGGCTGCTGCAGGCTTTGATTCGATTGCCTATTACGCATGGCAGGCCGCACCGAATTTCACCAGGCTAGCACCTGGCCTGCTTGCGCGGCACCAGATCTGGATGACAACGCAAATGGTCACAGCGCTCGCAGCTGCTCACGATACAGTGCGGCTCGCAGTGCTGGAGGATAGCATTTCAGCGTGGGCGCCGCGCAGCGCCTTTTTTCGAGATCGCGTTCTTGATCATTACGCGCGCGGATTGATCGCTGAGTCGCGCGGAAACCTGCCCGCGGCGGAAACGGAGTTTCGCCTGGCGCTCGTTTCACCAATCGACGGATACAGTCGCATAAATCTTGAACTCGGCAAGGTCCTTATTACTGAAGGGCGCGCACGCGCGGCCATCGCCATTCTCCAAGCGCCACTGCACGGATCACTGGAAGCATCCAATTACTATCTCTCCCAGACAGAGCTTCACGCAACGCTGGGCGAGGCTTTCGACCGCGCTGGACAAACTGATAGTGCCATTGTGCACTATCGACGAGTGCTCTCTGCGTGGAAGAACGCTGACCCGACGTTCGGACCGCGCGTCCACGCGATTAAAACGCGAATGAACTCGCTCACTTCACCCTGATAGCGTTGAACAGATGCCCGCGTTCGTGCAGCGGGCATTACGAGGGCACCTTGTCTCCTCGGTACCCTCTCTGCCAACGATCGCGGCTTCAGTCAGCAGTCAGGAGATCGGTGCCCCTTTTGCTCTTCGCTCTGCGCGCGCCCTGGCCACCATCGCCTTCACCTCGCGCATGAGTTGCCCATTCGACTCCGCCTGTATGCACCGGCTTTCCGTCGCGGATGTCGTCGACTCCGGTCGGGTAGAACACTTTCAGATTCTCCAACGGATTGCCGTTGACTACCGCCAGATCCGCCTTGAATCCCACCCTTACTCGACCGATCTCGTTTTCCTTGCCGAGTATGCGTGCATTGTTGAACGTTGCATGCTGAATCACCTTGATGGGGCTGAATCCAGCCTCCTGCTGCAATTCAAGCTCGCGAATCAGCGCAAAGCCATACAACTCGTAAATGAATCCTGCGTCGTCGCCAACGCCGACAACGCCGCCCTTGCGTGCGAATTCACGGACAGCGTTCATCCAGATACGATAATTCTCCTTCCAGAACGTCTCGTCTGTTGAAGTCCAGCCAATGAAGTACGATCCGTGATTCTTGGGATCAGGCCGGAAGAAGTCTTCGAGTGCCGGGTGCAGATAATCCCGGAACCAGGGCTGCGTCTGCGCGCGTTGGAGATCGCGCGAAGCTTCGTAGATGTCGAATGTTGGCACCCACGCGACGTGCGCGGCCACCATGGAATCCAGCACCATGTCGAGACGCTTGGGATCGGCTTCGCGCCAGAGGTGACCGGCCCAGCGAAATCGGTCAGTCTCATTGTTGTAGTTGTAGTACGACGGGAAATTTTGCACTCCGTCGGGGATCGCGGCATCCGGTATTCCATACCAGTGCTCGATGCTGGTCGTGCCAAAGTGAATGTCATCCCACGCATTGGTCTCTTCGACACCTGCATGATGCGCGATGCGCAGTCCCTGCTTGTGCGCCTCGTCCTCCATTGCGCGCATGATGTCGCGATCGATACCGAAAATCTTGATACCGTCAGCGCCCATCGCTTTCAGCGCGCGTACACGGGCACGTGCGGAGTCCACATTCGTTTGCGTGCCGAATACCGGATACACGAGCATGCGCGGGGCAGCAAGAGTGCCCTTCGCGCTGGAGTCGCGCCATGCGAAAGCCTTTTGAGTATCACTACTGAGATCGCGCACGGTAGTGATTCCGCAAGCGAGCCAGATTTTCAATTCGTAATCGATGGGTTGCGCCTCGCCGCCGCGAGAATCCTGCAGGTGCGCATGTGCATCGATCAGTCCGGGCGTCACATACTTGGCCGTCGCATCGATCTCGACCGTGTTCGCGTCGGCGCGCGGGCGACGACTCGCGCGGGTATTGCCCAGCGCCACGGGATCGAGGCCGACAATCTCGGTAATCATGTTGCCTTGTACTACAATGTCGTACGGCCCCTTTGCCGGCGTACCGTTGCCGTCGACTATAGTCGCGTTGCGAATGATCAGCCGGCCGGGACGGACGCCGGATGTTGGAGCGGTCTGGGCTGCGGCCAGACTCGATATCGCGAGGACCGCGGCAAGAGCAAGACATATAGGTGAGCGCATGCGGCAAAGATCCCTCCGCAATGGGGACCGCGCAAGGTTGTCCGGCGCCGCCACGAAACTGCGCTTTAAAGTCTCACCGTGCGATGTCCCAAAACTGTTGACATGTTCCGCGTTGATGGGCCGCAAACGGCTCGATCGAAAAAATCCCGCCTCACGATCAATCGCGAGGCGGGATTTTTTCTGTGGAGCTTTTGTTCGACTACCAGCGATAGTGCGCGAACGCCTTGTTCGCTTCTGCCATCCGGTGTGTGTCTTCCTTCTTCTTCACGGCGTTTCCCTCGCCCTTGCTCGCCGCGATCACTTCGGCAGCCAGCTTGTCGGCCATCGACTTTTCGTTGCGGCCGCGCGAGTAAAGGATCAACCAGCGCATCGCGAGTGCTGTGCGACGCTCCGGACGGACTTCGACAGGAACCTGGTACGTGGCACCACCAACTCGGCGGCTCTTCACTTCGACCATCGGCTTCAGGTTGGCGAGCGCCTGCTTGAAGACGGTGACACCGGGCTGAGCTGTCTTGGCTTCGACACTGTCCATCGCGTGATTGAAGATGCGCTCTGCGGTGCTCTTCTTCCCCTGATACATCATCACGTTGATGAACTTCGCCACTGTCTGGCTCTCATAGCGCGAATCCGGAAGGATGGTGCGCTTGACTGACTTCTTGCGACGGCTCATTTACTTCTTCCCCTTGGGCGCGCCCTTGGTAGCCACGGCCTTACCGCCGACCTTTGGCTTCTTGGTTCCATACTTGGAGCGGCTGCGATTGCGACCGTTCACGCCCGAGGCGTCCAGCGTACCGCGAACGATATGATAACGAACGCCGGGTAGATCCTTGACACGACCACCGCGAATGAGCACGATCGAGTGCTCCTGCAGGTTGTGTCCCTCGCCCGGGATATATGCGGTTACTTCGAAGCCGTTGGTGAGACGAACGCGCGCGACCTTGCGGAGTGCGGAGTTGGGCTTCTTCGGGGTAGTGGTGTACACGCGAGTGCAAACACCACGCTTCTGCGGATTGGACTTGAGCGCTGGCGCCTTTTCCTTCTTGGCCACATCGCTGCGACTCTGGCGTACCAGCTGATTAATTGTCGGCATTTACCATGGATCGACACGGATAGGCCGCTCCACAACGGAGTGGCCACAGCCTGAGAAATCTAGAGAGCTGACGCCCCTCAGGCAAGCTGCTCGGACCCGCCATGTTCAGTAAACCCTAAGAAAGCGTTAAATTGAAGGTGCGATGACCCGCCTGATCCTCACTCTTGCGTGCCTTGCGGCCTTCTCTGGCGTTCCAGCCAGCGCTGCGCCAGCGAGCCCGCAAACGTCTTCGGTCAGGTCGGCGGCAGCGCAGACCGCACTTGCGTCACGGGACGAGGCTGCGGTCGATCCGAACTGGGCTCCCGTTGCCCCAATCGTTCTTGCTCCGGTACAGCGAGAGCCGGCGCCGAGCAACGGACAGAATCACCCCGCCCCGGGGGTCCGCACGATCAGGCTACCCATTGGGGGTCACGCATCGGAGGCGGTTCACGCAAACGGTCGGCACGCCGGCTGGGCAGTCGCGATTCGCGGCTATCGGGCTACTGGGCCTCCAATCGACGCGATCACGTCTCCTGCTTCTACCCCAAGAGCGCGCCTTGCCTGACCATCTGAATTGATGGAAGGGGGCTCGCCCCTACTCATCAATTCTCAAATGCCTCAACAGCCAGATTCCGCCACGACTGCCGGCGCACAAACCATCCAAGCCGCCGATCGACCCTTCCACCGACGCGAGCCAGGCATTGCCACGCTTTTCCTCGGCCTTGCAATCATGCTCCTTACATTGATTCTGCCGATGGAGCATCGTACGTTCGCCTTCTACCCCGCGCTTGCCGTAATCGGCGTTGGAGTCTTTCTAACTCTCCGCCATGGACCGGACCGGTCGAAAAACGACTGAGATTTACGCAGGCTCTGTAAGAAAGCCTGACGCGCCGGCTATCGTTCCTGCGGTAGCCGGCGCCGCGCAGCGCCACTCGACTCCGCGCTGGAACCGATGAACGCACCGATTGCAATCGCAGTGATTCTCGCCACCGTCGGAATTCTGCTCGGCGGCTCGGTCATTCTCACCCGGTTCACTTCCCGCATCGGCATTCCCATAGCGCTCGGCTTCATTGCGGTCGGGATGCTCGCGGGGTCCGAGGGTCTCGGACACATCAATCTCGACAGCTACTCGTTCGCATTCCGAGCGGGCGTTGTTGCTCTGGTTCTTATTCTTTTTGATGGCGGCCTGAACACACCGCTCGCGGTGCTTCGTCCCGTTGCCGCACCCTCACTCGCACTCGCCACAATCGGCGTGGTAGCCACCGCCGCCATCGTGGGAGCGGTTGCACACTTCGGCGGCGGCATTGCATGGCCAATCGGCTTGCTCATTGGCTCCGTTGTCTCTTCCACGGATGCAGCTGCCGTCTTCGCGACGCTTCGCGGAAGCGGCATCACGCTCAAGCAGCGCGTCGGACGAACTTTGGAAGCCGAGTCCGGGCTGAATGATCCGGTAGCGATTCTGCTCACAATCTCGCTCACCGCGTTTGTACTGAGCAGGGATATCAACAACGGCCAGAGCGTCTGGTTGCTACCGGTCTTCGCGATCCTTCAAATAGCAACTGGAGGCCTGGTAGGTTGGCTAGCCGGTACGCTTGCGGGAAAACTTCTGATAGAAGTTCGCCTCGAGTCAGCAGGCTTGTATCCGGTACTCACGCTGGCAATCGCACTCGCCGTGTTCGGAGTTACGACACTGATTCATGGCAGCGGATTCATGGCAGTGTACGTCGCTGGCGTTGTGCTCGCCGGGACACATCAACTGCCCCACAGGCCGGCCATCCTCCGCGTGCACGATGCGTTTGGTTGGCTTGCGCAGATAGGGATGTTCCTGGTACTTGGACTGCTCGCAATCCCCACGCGACTCGCCGGCGCCGCGCTGCCGGGCCTGGGAATCGCGATTGTCCTTACTCTGATCGCACGACCGGCTGCAGTGGCCCTCTGCCTCGCGCCATTCCGATATTCACTGCGCGAAACTCTCTTCATAAGCATCGTCGGGCTTCGCGGCGCAGTGCCGGTAGTCCTCGCGACGATCCCCGTAATGGCCGGCGTGACTGGCGCTCGACACATCTTTGACGTCGTCTTCTTCGTTGTCGTCGTCAACACATTGATGCCGGGGACGGTCGTCGCATGGCTCGCACGAAAGTTTGGCGTGGTTGGTGTGACACCACCGCCTGCTGCGGCCACCATTCTGGTCGAATCGAATGAACCGATGCGGAGTTCGCTACGATCCTACTTCATTGATCGCGCCCTTCCAGTCTGCGGCGTTTCACTCTCCGATATTCCGTTCCCGGATGGCGCAGCTGTAACAATGATTGTGCGAGGGTCATCGCTCCTCGTCGCGGACGGAGCCACGACTCTTGAATCTGGAGATCACGTGTATGTACTTGCTTCACCCGAAGCGGAGTCGACGGTGCAACTCCTCTTCGGCCGGCCGGAAATTCTGGAGTGAAGATTGATCGTTCTACATTCCCAAGGTGATCGACAGCTCCTCGCCACCAGGAGGCTGTCCGGTCGCGGCGCCATCAGGTGACCGACGTGTTGCTCGGGCGCCAGCACTCCCGGCGCCGTAACCCGGATTCGCACTCCGGGCTGCATCTGCCGGTGTCGGCCGACATCCAACCAAAACCAAAACGGCGCATCCGAATCGGATGCGCCGTTTTGGTTTAACTCCATTGTGGCGGGCTACTCAAGCTCACCAAGAAGCTTCGCGATTCCCGGAGGACTTGCCGCTACACCAACGGCGGCCCCAGCCTTGCCCGGACGGAAATCCTCGTCCTCATCGCCAGCGGCGAGAATCTCTTCCATCGTCGGCTCCGGTGCCTCCTCAACAATCGGAGCTGGTACCGATACGCCTTCGATGTCCACTTCCTGATAACGATACACACCGGTACCGGCCGGAATCAGGTGGCCGATGATGATGTTCTCCTTCAGTCCCATGAGGTCGTCCTTCGCGCCGCGGATGGCTGCATCCGTCAACACTCTGGTCGTCTCCTGGAATGAGGCAGCGGAGATGAACGACTGCGTCGTAAGCGACGCCTTCGTGATACCGAGAAGCAGAGGCTCCGATGTGGCCGGCCTCTTTCCCTTCTTCTCCACGCGCGCATTCATCTCGCGGAACAACGCCCGGTCAACATGCTCGGCTTCGAGATACTCGGTATCACCCGAGTCGAGAATGCGTTCCTTCTGAAGCATCTGGCGCACGATCACGCCGATGTGCTTGTCGCTGATCTTAACGCCCTGCAGGCGATACACTTCCTGCACTTCGTTCAGCAGATATTCCTGCACAGCGCGTGGGCCCTTGATTCGCAGAATGTCGTGCGGATTGACAGGTCCTTCAGACAGACGATCACCAGCGCGTACGCGGTCGCCTTCGTGAACGCGGAGGTGCTTGCCGGCCGCAACCTCGTAAACCTGCGCTTCCATTGCATCATCGATCACAGCGACGCCGTTTTCCATGCGCATCGGCTGCACAAAGATCTCGCGCTTGCCGCGCTTGATGTCACCGAAGCGAACGACACCATCGATCTCCGAGATCGTGGCTGGATCCTTCGGCCTTCGTGCCTCGAATAACTCAGCAACACGCGGCAGACCGCCGGTGATGTCACGAGTCTTGTATGCTTCGCGGCTGATCTTCGCGATGATGGTACCAGGCGTAACCTGATCGCCATCATTGATGATCAACTGCGCGCCAACCGGAATCACGAAGTCGCGGACTCGCTGGTCCGTACCACTCTTCGCGCTCCAGATCTCGATGTGCGGATGCAGCTTCTTCTCGCGATCATCGATGACGACGCGCTGGCGTAGACCGGTGAGCTCATCGAGCTCCTCGGACACCGACTCCTCCTCAACGAGATCCACGAACTTCACTGCGCCCTTGACGTCTGCAATGATTGGCGTCGTGTACGGATCCCAGGTAAAGATCACCTGGTCCTTCTTCACCTCATCTCCGTCCTTCACCATCATTGTGGCACCGAGCGGCACCTGAAGACGCGCACCGACTGCGGTTGAACGGTCGGTTGCCGCGCGAATCGTGAGCTCGCCCTCGTACGACGTGACGATCTTGCCACCTTCCGTATTCGTAACTGTGACGAGGCGATCGCCGAACTCGACCACACCTGCCACCTTGCTCTTGCGTGCAGTCTGCTCAGCGATACGTGCCGCGGTACCACCGATGTGGAACGTCCGCAGCGTCAGCTGCGTACCCGGCTCGCCAATCGACTGCGCCGCGATGATACCGACAGCCTCACCCTTGTCCACCATTCCCATGGTAGCCAGGTTCCGGCCGTAGCACATCTGACACAGTCCGTGTCTCGCTTCGCATGTAAGGACAGAACGGATTCTGATCGTCTCAAGACCCGATTCTTCAATGGCTTGTGCCACTTCCTCGCTGATCAACTGACCAGCTTCGACCAGCAGCGTCGGGCGATCGCTCGAATCCCGTTCCTGCGGATCGAACACGTCCTCTGCTGCGACGGTGCCGATGATGCGCTCCGACAGCGGCTCGATGACGTCCTCGCCTTCCTTCAGCGCGCCGACCTCGAGTCCATGTACGGTTCCGCAGTCCTCTTCGGTAATCGTCACGTCCTGCGCAACGTCGACCAGACGACGCGTGAGATATCCGGCGTCGGCGGTCTTCAGTGCTGTATCAGCCAGGCCCTTGCGAGCGCCGTGCGTCGAAATAAAGTACTCGAGCACCGACAGTCCTTCACGGAAATTGGACTTGATCGGGCTTTCAATGATTTCGCCAATACCACCGGTCAGTTTCTTCTGCGGCTTGGCCATCAGTCCGCGCATTCCTGCGAGCTGACGGATCTGGTCGCGCGAACCGCGCGAGCCAGAGTCGAACATCATGAATACAGGGTTGAAGCCCTGATGTGACTCACGCATTGCCTTCACCATGGCGTCCGCGACATCGTTGTTCGCGTGCGTCCAGGTGTCGATGACTTTGTTGTAGCGCTCGCCGTTCGTGATGTTACCAGTCTGGTACGCGCGCTCAAAACGCTCGACACGCGACTCAGCTTCCAGTAGAATCGTTTCCTTCTCCGCCGGGATGTGCAGATCCTCAATACCGATCGACACGCCGCCCCGAGTTGCATTCCGGAATCCGAATTCCTTGAGGCGATCCAGCAACTGCACGGTCGTGCTCAATCCTGCGTGACGGTACGACTGGAATACCAGCTCACCGAGAGCCTTCTTCTTCATGTCCTTGTTCTGGAAGCCGAGCTCCGGCGGAACGATCGCATTGAACATTGCGCGTCCGGCCGTCGTGTACTCCCAGCGTGCGCCGTCGTTGTCGTCCACCCAGTAAAGAATGGGCGTGCTGTATCCAACGCGGCGGCGCGACATCGCCATTTCGACTTCAGCGATCGTCGAGAATGTCTTGGCGGTATTTCTGATGTTCTCGAAATTCGGCGGTGCCTTGGTTGCGAAGTAGCAGCCGAGTACAATGTCCTGGCTGGGCTCCGCGACGGGGCGACCGTCGGACGGCTTGAGAATGTTGTTGCTCGATAACAGGAGCAGACGGCACTCGAGCTGCGCCTCGAATGAGAGCGGCACGTGCACTGCCATCTGATCGCCGTCGAAGTCTGCGTTGAAAGCAGCGCAGACTAGCGGGTGAATACGAATCGCCTTGCCTTCGACCAGCACTGGCTCGAACGCCTGGATGCCGAGGCGGATGATCTCCTCGAGGATCTCGTACACCTCGGGCGACTCCTTCTCCACGATCTTCTTGGCGCGCTTCACCGTCTCGGCGATTCCCTTCTCGACGAGCTTGTGAATGATGAACGGCTTGAACAATTCAAGCGCCATCGCTTTCGGCAAACCGCACTGGTGGAGTTTGAGCTCCGGACCAACAACGATTACCGAACGGCCCGAGTAGTCAACGCGCTTGCCGAGCAGATTCTGACGGAACCGGCCCTGCTTGCCCTTGAGCATGTCGGACAACGACTTGAGAGGACGCTTGCCACGACCGCGTATCGCCTTGGAGCGTCGACCGTTGTCGAACAGTGCATCCACCGCCTCCTGCAGCATGCGCTTCTCGTTGCGCAGGATAACTTCTGGCGCACGGTGAGCGATGAGTTTGACGAGGCGATTATTGCGATTGATGACGCGGCGGTACAGATCGTTCAGATCCGAAGTCGCGAAGCGACCGCCATCCAGTGGAACGAGTGGGCGCAGATCCGGCGGAATGACCGGAACCACATCCATGATCATCCATTCCGGCTTGTTGCGAGGCTCGCCAGTGTCGCCGGAATTACGGAATGCGTCAACGATCTTGAGACGCTTGAGAAGCTGCTTCTTGCGATGCTGCGAATTCTCATCGACGAGATCCTCACGCAACGTAGTCGCGAGCGTATCGACGTCGAGACGACGCAGAAGCTCGCGCACTGCTGGCGCTCCGATATCGGCGAGGAACGCAGCGTCACCCTCCTCGCGCGCCTTCGTCTTGAGATTGAGAAACTCTTCTTCGTCGAGCAACTGATTCGGGCGAACTTCCTGCTGACCCGGATCGATGACGACGTAGTT
>CAJDVC010000021.1_pt1 | contig 22688 bp, 21 predicted proteins | sample 7391211 | NCBI WGS metagenome assembly CAJDVC01 (sample SAMEA7055683, study PRJEB34461) | soil metagenome | biome: terrestrial ecosystem; feature: Peninsula; material: soil | place: Antarctica | collected 2016 | reverse complement strand
TGCAAAGGTTGGCTCCGCTCATTCCTGCCGATTCCTACCGTCTCAACTCCGCTAGGTCGGGGAACGGGGGTTTTGTTTTGATTAGTCTATAGTTTGTCTCGATGTAAGCATCACTTCGCGGTTTCTACAACTGCTCGCTACGCGCCATAATCCAACCAACGGTTTGTCGCGTCCAGCACGGCAAGTACCGACGCCGTTTCCGCACTATCACTCACTTCGCACGTTCCGGCCAGCAACCGAACTTCCCGGCCATGCCGCACCGCAACACCCACGAAGATGAACTTCCTGTCGAACGCTTCGAAAACTCTCACTCCTTCCAGACCAAACTGACGATCCTTGGCATCCGCATCGCCAATCGCAAGACACGCCGCCCGCGCTGCCAACTCCAGCCGCGCACGATCACCATCTACGCCACGCGCTTCACCAATGAAAGACGTGCCATCCTTGATCAAGGACACCCGGCACGATACTCCACGCGCGCGGGATCCCCTCACTTCCACGTCCTCGAAATAGATCCGGCGACGCGGTCCGTCCAATCCTGGGGTCGGCATGTAAACACCCATTCCCTCAGTATCGGCAGCCGCCCTGCTTTTAGGAGGCGCTATCGGCGACGGCGTTGAAGTCTGCGGAGGCTGCTTCGGCTGCGGAGGAGGGGCTTCGCTCACAGCCGCAATCGAGACACGACGATGGTCGATCCGTAACCCAAGATGTGCGAACAGCGCGCTTTCGACATTGCGCACGGTCTGCTTGGCGGGAACTTCGGATGTCGTCAGGATATGCACTTCCTGAATCGACCCCTCCCCGTTATCCACTACCCGGACAGACACCACCCCAGGCAGGGTTCGAATTAGCTCTTCGGCTTGCTCCCCGAGCCGCGCGGGCGTCACAAATGTAGTCACGCTATTAAGGAACTAAAGTTTGGCCGCACGTGACGATGATCGCCCGCGCTCTGGCCATCGGACTTGATGACCCCTAAAGACACAAGCCCACCAAGGAAAGATTGGTCGATCCTTCCTTTGGTGGCCCTGACAAAGTGCGGTCTCATGCGCATTTAGGCAATAGTGGCGTATCCGTCGGGAATATCATAAACCTTGAGCTTCCGGTATAACGTCCGCTCCCCAATGCCTAAAAGCTCGGCAGCTCGACGCCGATTTCCATCAGTTTCTCGAAGCGCGGCTTCGATCGCCCCCCGCTCAATCTCGGCCATCGTCATCCCAGGGGTCACCGTCAGGACGTTCCGTGGAGGGCCAGACTCTGGAGCCAGGGCCGGCACCGCTCCTCGACCTGGCAGTCCCACGCCGTCACCAGAAGTGTCCACTTCGAAACCTCTATCGGCAGCTGGCTGGCTATCGTCCACCCGTCGCCTCAACTCCTCCAGCTGGAGTCGCAACTCCACCAGACTGTGGACGATGAATTCCAGCTCGCGACCCGCCATCCCGGCTTCCGCGCTCCTCGCGAGAATCTGAGGGACCCGAACCGGCAGAAGGCTCGACACGTCCCGGACCTCAGCAGGTATGTCCGACGCGGTTATCTCACGACCGGGCGCCAAAACCACCATACTCTCGATCAAATTCTTGAGCTGCCGGACGTTTCCGGGCCATGCGTAGTCGGACATGATCTGCATCGCGTCAGCAGAAATCCCATGGAACGGCCTGTCATGCTGCGCGGAAAATTGGCGGACGAAACGTCGCACCAGCAACGGAATGTCGGCCCGCCGCTCACGCAGCGGCGGAAGGTAAATGCTCAGAACATTCAGTCGGTAATAAAGGTCGGACCGAAACCGGCCGTCCTCGACCAAACTGCGCAATGGTTGGTTCGTCGCCGTCACGACGCGCACGTTCACCTTGATCGGAGTCGTCCCGCCTACACGAGTAACTTCGCGCTCCTCGAGCACACGCAAGAGCTTGACCTGAGTCGCGGGCGGAATATCACCAATTTCGTCCAGAAAGAGCGTACCCGTATCCGCAAGTTCAAATCTGCCGATGCGTCGCTCGGCAGCTCCGGTGAACGCACCCTTCTCGTGGCCAAACAGCTCGCTCTCCAGCAGCGTTTCCGGCAAGGCTCCGACATTCACGGCAATGAATGGCCTGCCGCGGCGTGGGCTGAGCTGGTGTATTGCGCGCGCGGCGAGTTCCTTACCCGTGCCACTCTCACCTTGAATCAGCACCGTGCTTGATACCGGAGCCATCTGCTCGACACGCACCAGAACCTCGCGAATCGCATCAGACTGACCGACCAGACCGGTGGATTCGGCGAGTCTGCGACGCTCCAGTACACGCTTGACCGCGTCGACAAGATCTTCTGCAACTACGGGTTTCACGTAAACGTCGACAAACCCTATCGCTCGCAAACGCTCGATCAGCTGTGGGTCTGCAACATCCGCAAGGCCGATCACGGCGGTGCCCTCCCACAATTGATCGCGCACAACCTGCCGAACTGCTGAATCGGCAATGTTTCCTGTGAGCACGATCAGCTCGGGTCGAGTACGCCGTATCTCCGTAGAAAGATTGTCGACTGCAGAGACGACCGACGTTGTGATCCCCGCAGCCTCCAATAACGCATTCAGTCGTACTGCAGGCTCGACATCAGCGAGCGTGATGAGAACTGTGGCACTGCCGTTACGTGCCATGCGCACTCCCATGTTCCATTAAGCGCCCACTCAATATGTCGCACGCGTGCTCAATGATTGGGGCGAGTACCGCGAGTCCGTCGCGGACTGCGCCGATAGATCCCGGCAGATTGACTATCAACGTTCGCCCGCGAACTCCGGCAATGCCGCGCGACAATACAGCACGGGGGAAACGTGTCGCATTATCACGCATCTGATCCACAAAACCCGGTGCCTCAGCAGCTATCACCGCACGTGTCGCCTCAGGGGTCACATCGCGCCTGGCCAGACCAGTGCCGCCCGTCGTCACCACAAAGTCGCAATCACAGTCATCGCAAGCGTCAAGCAACGCCCGAACTATGTCTACTGATTCATCTGGAACGGTCACGCGAGCCACAATCGTGTAGCCGCGCGCCTTCGCCCAATCGGCGATACTATCTCCCGAACCGTCCGCGCGCGATCCGCGTGCGACTGAATCCGAAACGGTGATGACTGTAAGCTTCAACGATGCGACGCGTTCTTGTAGAACGGCATTTTCTGCACAACTGCCGCCACCGGCTTTCCACGGATCTCCACTTCGAACTCAGTGCCCTCTTTTGCCATGTCCAGTGGCAGATACGCAGTGCCTATCGCAACGCCAAGCGTGGGGCTCATCGTTCCACTGCGCACCTCTCCACTCGGAAGACCGGCACATCTGACGGGATAGCCATGCCGCGGAAACGCACGCTCTGCCATCGTGAAGCCTATCAGCTTGCGCGGAACCCCTGCGGTCTTTTGCCTCTCCAACGCTGCCTTGCCGATAAAGTCGCCCTTCTTGAGCTTCACCAGCCATCCGAGTCCAGCTTCATAAGGAGTGGTCGTGTCATCAATATCATTTCCGTACAGCGCCATGCCCATTTCAAGGCGAAGCGTGTCGCGCGCCCCCAGGCCCGCTGGCACTATGGATCCCTCTCCCATGATCGCGTTCCACATCTCCACAGCACGCGATGCGTCGAAGTAGAGTTCGAAGCCGTCCTCGCCCGTATAACCCGTTCGTGAAAGGATCACGCCGGGAATCCCCGCAACAGTCGTAACCTGAAAGTGATAGTACGTTATGTCATCCAGATTCACTTTCGTGAACTTTGACATTACTTCCTGCGCGCGCGGCCCCTGCAGCGCAAGCAACGCGGTACTATCGCTCACATCTTCAATGGTACAGTCGAAGCGATCCATATACGAGGTGATATGCGCGATGTCCTTGTCCTTGTTCGACGCATTCACAACCACCATGAGATGATCGGCGAATCGATAGACAAGACAGTCGTCCACGATCGTCCCATTCTCGTACAGGATAGTCGAGTATTGCGCCTGACCAACTGAAAGAGCCGCAACATCGTTGGTCGTAACGAAGTTGATGAAATCGATCGCCTGCGGGCCCCGGACCATGAGTTCGCCCATGTGACTGACGTCGAACAGCCCAACATCTTCGCGCACCGACTTGTGTTCGGACGTGATGCCAGCAGGATACTGCACCGGCATCTCGAAGCCAGCGAATGAAACCATCTTTGCACCGAGTGCGACATGCACCTCGTGCAACGGAGTCCGTTGTGTCAAAGCGCTTCCCCTCCCATTAGCACCGCCATAATTGCTTTCTGAATGTGCAACCGGTTCTCCGCCTCGTCCCACACCCGACTTTGTGGGCCGTCAATGACGTCAGCCGTTACCTCTTCACCACGGTGGGCTGGGAGGCAGTGCAAAAAGATCGCATCCTTCGCTGCATCGGACATGAGTGAAGAATCTACACAGAATCCGTGGAACGCCTTTTCTCGTGCTGCCTGTTCTTCTTCCTGGCCCATTGATGCCCATACGTCGGTTGTCACGACATCTGCCCCGCGAGCCGCTTCGCGTGGATCCCGGACAACTGTTACGTTCGCATGCTTCCGAGCCCGCGCCAGCATGCCAGCATCCGGATCGTACCCCGCTGGACATGCAAGCGATAGATCGAAACCGAGTACGAACGCCGCATTGATCCAGGAGTTGGCCATGTTATTTCCGTCGCCAATCCACGCCACCTTCTTCCCAGCGATACTCCCGAGCTGTTGACGCACAGTCAGCAGATCAGCGAGGACCTGACAGGGGTGAAGCAAATCTGTAAGGCCGTTGATAACAGGAACCGATGCGTCACGCGCCAATGCTTCCACATCCGCATGCGCAAAGGTGCGGATCATTATTCCGTTCACATAACGCGAGAGCACCTTCGCGGTGTCGGAAATTGGTTCACCGCGTCCAAGCTGCACGTCGCGCGGCGAAAGGAATAGAGCGTGGCCCCCCAATTGGTACGTCCCGACCTCGAACGAAACACGCGTTCTCGTTGAGGCCTTCATGAAGATCATGGCGAGCGTCTGACCCGCCAGCGGCGTCTTCTTGTAGGTGCCTGCGCGCATTGACTCCGCGAGCGCAAACAGGGCTTCGAGTTCGTCCGAAGTAAAGTCCGGGATCGCGAGAAAGTCGCGGTGTTCTCTGGTCATATATGGAAATTTCAGGAAATGATTAGCTGTGGAGCCTGATCAATTCTAGCGGACTTGGCTCGCTCCGCGAACGATGGTGGTGAACCTCGCCGATACCACGCGACGACCGGCCACGCTTGCCAGCCCATCGAGGTGCGCCACCCCACGCCGGAAGCTCTTGAGCTGCACTGCCAGCAACAATGTGTCGCCTGCAACCGCCGGTCCCCGAAGCCTGACTCGTTCAATGGCCGCGAAATACCCGACCGCCCCTTCAGTCGAGCCGACCAGACCAAGCAACAGAGCCGCGGAGGTCTGCGCGAGAGCCTCTACAACGAGCATGTCAGGCAGGCTCGGCCGTGACTCGCGGCACGAATACCCCAATGACTCTGCACCTGTAACGCGCTTGAGCCCCTCCACCCGCTTTCCCGGCTCGATGATCTGGATCCGATCAACGAGCAGAATAGGATAACGGTGCGCCAACACGCGCATCACGGCCGATGCGTCGAGCAGCTCGGGCATCATTACCGGCGAAACGGCGAAACAAACCTCATAGAATGTACCGACGCAGATCTTCATCCTCGACAACTTTCACCAAGCGGCGCTTGACCATTTCCGCGTCAACATTCACCGGCTCCTTACCACCATCTGGAAGTTCGTAGAGGACGTCCTCAAGCAGGGTCGTCATGACCGTGTGAAGTCGCCGAGCTCCAATATTTTCCATCCGGTCATTGGCGTGCGCGGCGATGCGCGCAATCTCTGCGATTCCCTCGACAGTGAATGTCAGCGACGCTCCTTCAGATTCAATCAGAGCGGCGTACTGCTTTGTCAGCGCGTTCTCCGGTTCGGTCATTATGCGCACGAAATCGGCTTCAGTCAGCGGCTTCAACTCAACACGAATGGGAAAACGTCCCTGTAGCTCAGGAATGAGATCGCTCGGTTTCGAAACGTGAAATGCGCCAGCAGCAACGAATAGCACATGGTCGGTCTTTACGTTCCCGTACTTCGTCGAAACGGTCGATCCCTCGACAATCGGAAGCAAGTCCCGCTGTACGCCCTCGCGCGACACGTCAGGCCCACCGCTCTCACCGCGTTGACCTGCGATCTTGTCGATCTCGTCGAGAAAGATGATCCCCATCTGCTCAACACGTTCCAGGGCATCGGTCACCAGTTCATCCTGATCAATAAGCTTGTCAAGCTCTTCATCCATCAGAATTCGGCGCGCTTCGGGAACCTTGACAGTACGCTTCTTGCTGCGCTTCGGCATCATCTCGCGCAACATATCGGAGAAATTCTCCATCCCATCCGGAGCACCCTGCGGAACCATCATGTCGAACATCATCGGCGCGTTCTGCCGAACGTCGAGTTCAACTTCGCGGTTGTCCAGCTCGCCAGCCCGCAGCAGTAACTTCAGTTTTTCCCGCGTGCGCTGATGGCGGTCACGCGCCGCTTCGACGTCCTTGGTTACACCACCGCTCCCCGATACGAAGAAAACCTGCTCGTCGTGAGGCGCAGTCTGCATTTCCGAAGACGCAACCGTATCCGCGGGAACTGGCAGCAGCAGATCCAGCAACCGCTCGTCCACGCGTTCTACTGCGAGCTCTTCCACCTCGCTCTCGCGATCGTCGCGCACCATGCTGATCGCCGCCTCAACGAGATCTCGCACCATTGATTCGACATCGCGACCCACATATCCAACTTCAGTGAACTTGGACGCCTCAACTTTGACGAACGGTGCTCCAGCAAGTTTCGCCAGACGCCGTGCTATCTCTGTCTTCCCGACGCCGGTTGGCCCGACGAGGATGATGTTGTTCGGCGATATCTCATCACGAATAGAATCCGGCGCGCGTTGTCGGCGCCAGCGATTTCTGAGCGCGATCGCAACCGCGCGCTTGGCGTCGCCCTGACCCACGATATAACGATCCAGTTCCTGCACTATCTGCCGCGGCGTAAGATCGGCCAGCTTGGCAAGCGCCTGCTGCGTGCGTGGCGATGCCATCTCTATGCTCCCGGCTCGATTATGGTGATGTTCGTGTTGGTGTACACGCAGATCTCGCCAGCAATGGTGAGGGACCGACGTACAATGTCCCGTGGCTCGAGATCGGTGGACTGCACCAACGCGCGCGCAGCCGCGAGTGCGTAGGTCCCGCCCGAGCCAATCGCCAGAATCCCGTCATCCGGCTCGATGATGTCGCCCGTACCGGAAATGATGAATCCGTGCTCACGGGACACGACAACAAGCAGCGCCTCGAGTCGCCGGAGCACGCGATCACTGCGCCAATCCTTGGCCAGATCGACAGCGGCACGCGGCAGGTTATCGGGGAATCGCTTCAGCTTCTCCTCGAACTTCTCGAAGAGAGTGAACGCGTCTGCGGCCGCACCTGCAAAACCGGCGAGAAGGCGGCCGTTTTGAAGAGTGCGGACTTTCTGGGCATTCGATTTCATCACCGTATCGCCCACGGTGACTTGGCCGTCGCCCCCGAGAGCCACCTGCCCATTGCGGCGCACCGCAAGAATCGTCGTGGCCCGGATTGTCGGAAGAGTGCTGTGCATCCCCTAAAGAAATAGCCGTGCGCCCCCTTTTTGCACTCTCATCACCACCGGGTGCGGAGAAATAGTGAAACGTGCTGCCAATTAGTCCTTTTGCATCTCGAAATCAGCCAACAAGGCAATACAGGAGCTGCCATGCGTGTGGAATACATACCAATAGGAGCTGGGATCCTGTTGATCCTCGTCGGCCTGGCGTTCATGTGGGATGCCTGGGGGCCTCAGTTCGTCGGCCCGATGCGCGACCGCCGGCGTCGGGTGCGCGCTGAAATCAGCCTGCCCGGGGAGCTTGCAGCGGGCGTTGGAATCGCTCTTTTCGGCGTGGCCCTCATCGGTCGGGATTGGAGACTCGAGACAGCAACTGTCCTCGTAGGTACGGTTTGCATCATTGTGGCTACGCTAAAGAACCGGAAATATTTCCGCGAACTGCTTCTGTTTCGTGGCGCCGCAAGACGAGTTCTGGAGAAAGACGTGGTGAAATCGGACAAAATGCGCATTAGATGAGTCAAGTGCCGTCGCGTTTTTGTACAGCCCGAAGCGAGATTGCGTGGCTCCGGCAAGCTGTTTGCTCCATACCGTACCATGGCAACTTACGACGAAAATCTCCTTATCCGTGCACTTCCCCCGGATACGGCGCGCCGGCTCGCCGAACAGCTCGTAATCCTGGACACCCCTTCCAGGACAGAAATCTTTCAGCCTGGCGATACCGTCTCCCGGGTTTACTTCCCGCTTGATTCTGTCATCTCCATGATGGCGCCCGTCGGTGGCGGGTGGGGAGAGGTCGCCACCGTCGGTCAGGAAGGGATGATCGGTCTACCGATGCTCTTCGGGACGGAGATGGCGAACATGCGCTGCTTCGTTCAAATCGGCGGACGAACTGCAGCGGCTCCAGCGGACAAGTTCGTAGAACTACTCAAAATCGACGACACTCTCCGGTCTGTCCTGCTCCGATACGCGCACGCGATGTTTACGCAGGTTGGGCAGTCGGTAGTGTGCAACCAACGACACTCACTTTGCCAGCGGTGTGCTCGGTGGCTTCTCATGACGCATGATCGGGTACCTGGCGACCAGTTCCACCTCACGCATGAGTATCTCGCTGTCATGCTCGGAGTACGCCGAGCTGGTGTCACCGTCGCGGCCGGCAACCTTCAGAAGGCCGGACTCATCCGCTACAAACGCGGTGAGATTGTCATTATTGACCGCGCAGGTCTCGAAGCCGAGTCATGCGAGTGCTATCGGCTCGTTGCTGACGTGTACGACAGATTGATTGGTCAGGTAGTCAACAAGAGCTAACCCCCATGGGGCGTTCTTTTCACGATTGATTTCGCGACCGTGGCATAGAACTCCATTTCCGTCGCATCCGGCGGACGCAAAAGGAGGTCCAGCGCGAGCCACATGAGACGAGATACCGGATAAAGAATGATCGGCGCAATGATCATGGCGATGATCAGACTGTACTCGACATTTGCCCACGGAACGTGCGGCCACCTGACGATCACCACGATCAGCAGACCAAGAGCGAACAAGAGTTCGGTAAGCATGATGTTGAAATACATCCCGCCGATCACATTGTCATCCACCTCGCCCCGATCGAGCTGTAAGCCACACTTCTGGCAACACCGTTCCAGCGCGAACCATTTCCGGATCACCTTGGGGCCGCCGCAGTTCGGGCAGCGCAGAAACAACGCTCGACAGAACCCTCGCAGTACATCTCGCAGACCCGGAACAACCATCTCGCCGCGGCTCGTCATTTCGCCGGGACTACCAACCTGGATTATCTCAGCATATTTCCAAACGGATTCCAGCAATCTGGCAGTCGGCTCCTCCGGGAAATTGTCCGCGATTTCGCTTCGCCGAACTTCCCGATCGGCGGACGTGAACAGAAGAAATTGCATTTGACGGTCGCGCCTCGTGCCCCTTGCATCCGCATTCTCTTCAATGCGGCGCTCGACCGTCCAGGAAGCCCCGTGAACAAATAAGAACAGCGACATCGTCGATCCTCACACGCACTACGCGCGCGGATGCGCAGCCTTGTAGGCCTGCTTCAAGCGCTCAACGCTGGTGTGAGTATAGATCTGCGTCGATTGCACCGATGCATGACCAAGAAGTTCCTGTACCGCACGGAGGTCTGCTCCAGCGTCGAGCATGTGAGTCGCAAACGTGTGCCGCAGAGAGTGAGTGGACAGGCCAGCGCTCTCGCTCACAACGTCCAGCAACGTCGTCATCGCATTCTGAAGGGCGCGTGCGCTCATCCTGCGACCCTGAGACGACAGGAAGAACGCCGTCCGGTCTCCCTTTGGACCGATGGCGCGCAACAGATCATCACGCCTCGCTTCGTAATTCCTGAGCGCGAGTATCGCGCGATCACCGAGCGGAACGATTCTCTCCTTTCGTCCCTTGCCTCGTACTTTCACCTGATTCGTCAGCATGTCGAGCGAATCACGGTTTATGCCGCGTACTTCTGAAAGCCGCAGGCCGGCAGAGTAGAAAAGCTCGAGAATCGCAAGATTGCGCACATCTGTAAACCGGCCGCCCTCGGAACGCGTCTGTGCAACGCCGAACAGTGTACCCATCTGCGCGAGATCAAGATATTCAGGAAGGTGCTGGTCGCGTTTGGGCGCGCCAACAGCACGCGCTGGATTCGCCTCTACGATCTCATTCCGATGCAGGTATTTGTACAGTGAACGGACCGCCGACAACGACCGTCCAGCGGACCGCTTGCTGACCCCTCGCCGAACCATATGAGCGAGAAATCCGCGGATCGCAAGTCGATCGACTCCCTGCCATGACCATCCTTCTGTCCCGTAGTAAGTGCCGAGGTACGCTACAAATTCCGCAAGATCACGAGTATACGCCTTGATCGTGTTCGGAGAGACATCGCGCTCCTTCTCCATGTGCTCAAGAAATTCCGCAACACGATCGATTCCGTCCGTCATGCCACCGCCACTGGCGAATCCACGAGGTTGCTCTGCCGCCAATTGCACATGTCCCGAACGGCGCGCTCCGCCATACGCTCCTTCTTGACACGCTTGTCGCGAATTTGCTCGTCGAGATCATCCACGAGACCGAAATTCGCATTCATTGGTTGAAAATGACGAGGGTCTGCTTCACGGAGGTAACGGTACAAAGCCCCCAGCATCGTCGTTGTTGGAGGGACGATCGGGTGCTGCCCGCTCAGAACCCGCGACAGATTTATCCCCGCGAGGAGCCCGGACGCCGTACTCTCGGTATAGCCCTCCACGCCCGTGATCTGCCCTGCAAGGAAGATTCGTTCATCGTCCCTGAGCGCCATCGCGGACGTGAGTACGCTCGGCGAATTCACATATGAGTTACGGTGGATCGACCCATATCGGAGAAACTCTGCATTCGCGAGACCGGGAATCATTCGGAACACGCGCTGCTGCTCCGGGATCCGCAACCGTGTCTGGAACCCAACAAGGTTCCACAAGCGACCGGCACGGTCCTCGCGACGCAACTGCACAACCGCGTAAGGTCTGACGCCCGTCCGAGGATCCGATAAACCGACAGGCTTGAGTGGACCGAAGCGGAGTGTTTCGTGACCGCGCGAGTTCATCTCCTCAACTGGCATACACCCTGAGAAGTATGGCACCTTGTCGAATTCGTGGCCGTGAAATTGGTCCGCGCTATCAAGCGCCGTAACAAACGCCTCGTATTCCTGCCGATCCATCGGGCAATTCAGATATGCGCCCTCGGTGGCGCCATCCATTGTCTCCTTGCCGTATCTCGACGCAGTAAATACACGAGACTCATCGATCGATTCGCGCGACACAACTGGCGCAATCGCATCGTAGAACGCGAGGGATTCGGCTCCAAACCGTTCCCGCAGCGCAGTAGCGAGGCCCTCGCCGGTGAGCGGGCCGGTTGCAATTATTGCAGGCCCACCCGGAATGTTTTCGATCTCGCCTCGCACGACAGTGATGCGAGGATGCGACGTGATTCGTTCGGTAACGGCCGCAGCGAATACATCCCGGTCTACTGCGAGCGCTGAGCCGGCGGCGACGCGTGCCAGGTCCGCACAATCCAGCACCAGGCAACCAAGCTCGCGCATCTCAGCCTTGATCGCGCCATGAGCGGTCGAGAGCTCCGTGCTCTTGAACGTGTTCGAGCACACGAGCTCCGCAAGGCGATCAGTACGGTGCGCGTCAGTCTGCCGCACCGGACGCATTTCGTGCAATGCTACATCATGCCCGCGCTGCGCCAGTTGCCATGCAGCTTCCGACCCTGCCAGGCCACCGCCAACGACCGTGACCACTTCATCATGCAACGACGGCCTCCACCGGTTGTGCTGCAACGTCCCACTCATTCTGACATTTCATGCAGCGACGATATTCACCACGCGCCTTGGTAGATTTGGCCTCCGCGCCAATAAATCCGCATTCTGGACACGTCTCCGGTACCGGCTTATCCCAGACGACAAAGTCGCACGCGGGGTAGTTGGCGCAACCATAGAAAGCTTTGCCGCGCTTCTTGGAACGCCGAACGGCTACGTCTCCGCCGCACTTGGGACACTTGACGCCCGTTGGCATCGATCGGGTACCACGGCATTTCGGGAACCTGCTGCAGCCGAGGAAATCTCCACTACGACCCGTTCTGATAACCATGGGCGCGCCGCACTCATGACAAATTTCGTCCGTCACCCGCGCTGCTTTCTTTTCCCCGCGCAGTGGACGCGTGAACTTGCACGTCTTCGGGTGATTCTCACACGCCATGAAAGGCCCGAAGAAGCCGCTTCGAGGCACCAACTTGCCGCCGCAGTCCGGACACTTCTGATCCTCAAACTCGGAGAGATCGTGCGCTTCCGCGATCAGCCCTTCAAGATCGGCCTGCTTGACACGCTCTGCGAATGGTCCATAGAACGCCGCCAGCATTTCGCGCCAGTCGATCGTGCCATCCTCAACCTTGTCAAGGTCGGTCTCCATGTTTGAAGTAAACTGCACATTGAAAACCTCCGGTAGACTCTTGACCATGACGCGTTCCACCTGTTCACCAAGTGGAGTCGGGAAAAACCGGCGCTGTTCCAGCAGTACATAACGACGATCCGCCAGAGTCGATATGATCGAGGCGTACGTGGACGGTCGACCAATACCGAGTCGCTCAAGCTCCTTCACCAGACTCGCTTCCGAAAAACGTGGAGGCGGCTCGGTAAAATGCTGCGTGGGCTCGATGCGCGTGACTGGTATATCTTCGCCTTCCGACATCGCTGGTAGCGGCTGCTCGTCTTCCAGCGCCTTGCCGTCACCTGCTTCGCGCGCTTCCTGATACAGAGCCTGATACCCCGCAAACTTGATCACACTTCCAGTCGCGCGGAACTGATAGCGCCCGAGATCGAAATTAACCGTCGTCGTATCGAATACGGCTGGCGCCATCTGCGAAGCCATGAAGCGCTTCCAGATCAGCTCGTAAAGCTTGAACTGGTCGTCCTTCAGATACCGCTTGACAAGATCCGGTCTCCGAGTCGGGTCAGTCGGACGCACAGCCTCGTGTGCATCCTGTGTATTCTTTCCTTTTCCGTCAGCATACAGCTGCGGCCCACGTGGTGCCAGATACTCTTCGCCAAATAGCGTACGCAGATAGTCGCGCGCGGACGTCGCCGCGGACTCGGCAACTCTCGACGAGTCCGTACGCATGTAGGTAATCAAACCCACAGCTCCTTCAGCACCAATGTCGATTCCCTCGTACAGAGCCTGCGCGAGGCGCATCGTGCGCTTGGAACCAAAGCTCAATCGCTTGGCCGCTTCCTGCTGCAACGTACTCGTCGTAAATGGTGCGTATGGATTCTTTCGTCGTTCACGTCGCTTGACCTCCGCGATCGGAAACGTCTTCCGCCCGGCGAGGTCGTTTAGTATGCGCTGCGCTTCCGCTGCATTCGAGATTTCTGGCTTCTTTCCATCGATTTGATGGAGCTTCGCCATGAACTCCTGCCCACTCTTCCGGAGCAACGCCGCAATAGTCCAATACTCTACCGGCTTGAACGCGCGAATCTCACGCTCACGCTCGACAATCAGCCTGAGCGCAACAGTCTGTACCCGTCCCGCGGATGCTCCTTTCTTGACAGTCTTCCACAACACGGGACTCGCCTTGTAACCGACAAGCCGATCCAGCACGCGACGCGCCTGCTGCGCCTCAACGAGATGTTCATTGATCTGACCTGCATTTTCGATCGCCGCGCGTACCGCCTCGCGCGTTATCTCATGAAAGAGCACCCGCTTTACCGGAGCACCACCCTTTCGCTTGATCTGCGACGCGACATGCCACGCAATCGCTTCGCCCTCGCGGTCCGGGTCAGTCGCGAGATAAATCTGGCTGGAATCCTTCGCGGCGTTCTTCAGCTCCGCGAGTGTTTTCTCCTTCCCAGGTATCGTCACATATTCGGGCTCGAATCCATTTTCGACATCGATGCCCATCTTCTTCTGCGGAAGATCACGTACGTGCCCGATCGTTGCACGCACCTTGTATCCGCGTCCAAGATATTTGCCAATCGTCTTTGCCTTCGCCGGCGACTCCACAATGACGAGGGCTGTCCCCGCGTTATCACCGGCGCTCGTCATGTCATCATCGTAATCCGTCACATCGACGACTGGCGCTGTCTTGCGCGCTGTCTTGCGCGCTGTCTTGCGCACGACCTTTCGAACCGTCTTGCGAGGGCTCGAGGTGATCGCTGACGTCGTGACAGCCTTCTTTTTCACTGTCTTCTTTTTGCTACCGGCGCGCTTGGTCGCCGTCTTTCGGATTGCCATTATGCCTTCTTATCGGTTGCCGGACTTTCCCGGATTCAATGCGTAGTTACAGATTGTGTTGGGTCGCTGCCCTCAGTGCCACCGTCCCCAAGAATGAGCCGCAAATCAGTCAGCCCGACTCGACCGTCGAAATTCGACAGGACGCGCTCGATAACATGTTCCAGTTCGACAGGCTCGAGGAGGCCGGATCGACTCAACCCGACCAGATAACCCCACGCCTCCGCGGTAAAGCGACTGCGCTCGTGCGGTCCCAGCACCCTCATCGACCGCGGCACGTTGTATCCATCCAACCCTTCAGTCATTCTTGTCTTCTGGCTTCAGTGTGAAGTCACCCTCGGCGGCGAGCACGAACTCCACCACCCTGGTGATTACAGTGGACCTATCGATTCCACCCGTCTCGACCGTCATCCCTGCGTACTTCTCGTAAACCGGCTTCCGCGCTTCGTCCAGATCGCGCATTGCCTTGAAGGGGTCGACGGCACCGCTCAACAGTGGCCGCCGCTCAATCCCGCGGCCCATCCGTCGAATCGCTGCATCGGGTGACACTCTAAGGTATATGATACGGCTGGCTTCGAGCAAATGTGCCACAGCCGCCGAATTAAGCACCCAGCCCCCGCCCGGTGAAACCACCGCCGGGGGCAGTCCAGCTACCTCACCCGTAACCCTAGCCTCTGCGGACCGAAAGACAGTTTCACCCTCATCCTGGAAAACTTGCGAAATAGACTTGCCGAACGATCGTTCGATGAGAGTGTCCAAGTCAACAAAATCTCGGCCGAGCCGCCTGGCCACCGCACGACCGACCGTGGTCTTGCCGACACCGGGTAGGCCTATGAGCACTATGTGCTTCACTGACGGCACCGGCTGGTTCTCAGCCGCGCCCGCCATCGCGCCCCGACAGATACAGTAGATACCCCCGCCTGTTCCGTTGAAGTTCGCCGAGCGAGTCTCCGCCGAATTTCTCCAGGATTGCATCCGCTAGCACAAACGCCGCCATCGCTTCTGCAATTACTCCCATCGCGGGAACTGCCGTCACATCACTCCGCTCAACTGTCGATGGCGCACTCTCACGCGTCGTCATTTCCACCGACGCGAGCGGGCGCATCAATGTGCTGATTGGCTTCATCGCAACTCGAACAACGAGCGGCTCACCGGTCGTGATGCCGCCTTCCAGCCCGCCAGCATTGTTGCTTCGGCGCCGTAGCCTTCCACGCGACACTGCGTCTTCGGCGGGGTCAATCTCATCGTGCACAGTTGATCCGAGTTGCCGCGCCGCCTGAAACCCCATGCCGATCTCGACTCCCTTCACCGCAGGAATCGACATCAGAGCTGCGGCCAGTCTGCCGTCCAGCTTCCGATCCCAGGAAACGTGGGAGCCGAGACCGACTGGCAATCCGTTCACAACAACCTCGCAGATCCCACCGAGAGTATCCCCCGCCCGCTTCGCTTCATCAACCATCTGGATCATGTGGACTTCGGCCTCGCTGTCGAGGGTCCGTAGTGGAGAGCGATCGGCAACCGCGTTTAGATCTCGGGGAAATTCCGCAGGCGGTCGAGCGACTATGTCACCGAGCGACACAACATGGCTCCCGATTGACACATCGAGTTGCGACAGCAATGTCCGGCACACCGCCCCGGTAGCAACGCGCGCGGCGGTCTCGCGCGCCGATGCACGTTCCAGTATGTCGCGCGCGTCAGATCGGTCGTATTTAAGCATTCCTGCAAGATCTGCGTGTCCTGGGCGCGGCCGCGTAACTGCGCGCTTGCGCCCTTCGCCACGACCCGCTCCCGTCTCCTCTCCTTCGAGAGGGGCGGGGCTCATAATCTCCTGCCAATTGCGCCAGTCGTGGTTTCGGATAAGCATCGCAATAGGTGATCCGAGCGTCTCACCGGCTCGAACACCGCTCAGCAACTCTACCCGATCAGACTCGATCTGCATCCGGCGCCCGCGACCGTATCCTGCCTGCCGACGCGCCAGCTGTGCATCGACATCGGATGACAGGAGGAGGATGCCCGCAGGCATTCCTTCGAGAATCGCGACCAGAGCAGCGCCGTGCGATTCGCCGGCCGTAGTGAAGTGCAGCATTTGGGACAATAATAAACCTGAACGGAAGCCGATGGGCAAACCCGATTGCACGCCTGCCATTAAAATCGCGGCGCAAAACCAGGCGGTGCCGTGCAGGAAACTGCGTAAGCGAATGTCCACAGTGGCGTACGTGTACGACAAAGGCTCGGCATAGTGCCGAGCCTTTGTCATTTATTCAGCAGCTACTATTACGGCGGGCAGCTGGCCCCACCGAACAGGCTGGGATCGACATTCACGATGACAACGCCCTTTGCCGTCGCTCCAACCAGTATCAGTTGTCCGCCAGGCTGGCGAACCGCTGACTTGATCGGTCCGATTATCGGGCTCTTTATGGGGATTACTGCAATTCGCTTGAAGTGATGGTTTTCATAGACCTCAATCGAAGGTTCAGTGGACGCAGCGAATTCGTAGCACGACTTGAGCGGCGAAGACGAATCGATTCCGTTGCCGGAGTTTCGCGGATCAAAGTCAAATCCCGGATTCCCGGAAGTCCCAGTCTGCAGCGTTCCCTGGTGTCTGAGATCCTGATTGAACAGATAGATCGAGTCTGCGCGAACGGCGGCCAGCGCACCATCGAAATTGATCGCCACACCACCGACCCGCGCAAATGTATTGGCTGTAAGGTCCGCTACCTGTTCTGGCGGAGATACACCCAGATCAACCACGGGGATCGGGAGTCTGGTGACGACGCCGTTGGACATTGTAGTCGCTGAATCCAGCCCGAAGGACGCATTGAATCCGATTACGCGACTCCCTTGCACCGCCCCGCCCTCACCCAGGATTGCGTGCGCAAAGTTACCAGAACTGCGTGCGAACGTACTATCACGGAACGCAATCTGACTGATCCGCACAACGACAGAATAGTAGGTCGTATCGAACTTGATAATCGTATCTGCAGCCGACACCGGCCTATGCGGCGTGACCGCGATTGGCTGTTTGAATGGTACGAGGACGGAATCCGAACCCGCCGCGCAATTCCGGCCGTTCCTGTCGCAATTCACACCGAAGCGATCGATCTCAAGTGAATCAGACGTTCCTGCTGTCTGACCCATCGCCTGCTCGAAGAAGAAGTGCGAACTCTTCGTCGTGAGATTCTCATACCGAACGGTACCCTGATTCGGGAACGGGGTGGTCTGGCCAGGCGTCGGCGTTGTCGAGTACACAAGCACAACCTGATCACACGATGTCGGCGACGGGAACGCTGAGGCTGCGCGGCAAGTAGGAGCCAGATACTGAGGCCGGTCGCTAAAGTCGTACGGCGTCCGCTGCTGGATATTGACCGGAGGATTTGTACTCGGGTCGGATACGGTCCTTACAGTGTACGCACGGATGTGCGGCAGCGGGTACCGATACACCTCGCGGCCTTCCGAAGAAAATGGGATGCTCCGATCAACCAGGCTCACATACCCGATCGACGTTCCTCCCGAGTTGGCAACGAGCAGCGTATCGCCGTAGTCACCCGTCGAAGGGTTCCTCGGCCACGCAGCAATACCCCACGGACGCGATCCTACCGCAATCGGAGCGTGGAAGGTCGAGTCGCCGAGGCTGAATACTTCGAGCTCGTTGCGATCAATGTTCGTGAGATACAAGCGATCGTAGCGCGGATGATAGATAGCATCAGCGATCGTACCACCATTCGGAACCTGACGGGTGACACCAGCAACTATAGTAAGCGTGTCAACTCGATCTATGCCACTCGAGAGCTTGGCATATCCCTTGGAGCCATTCTGTGTGACCGCAAAGGCCTTGATGTACACCGTTGCTGGGAACGGCGGTACGAGCGTGTTCGGAATCCTGAGATTGAAACGACGCGGCAGCGAAGTTGCCGACCCGTCAGATGTAGAATCGCCCTGCACGACGATCGGGCCACCGAGCACACTGGTGATTTCGTAGCCGATGTCCGTAATACCAGATCCTGTCGTATCGACAGCTGTGACCGATAGCGTATCGTTGACTTCAACGCGCTTGTCAGAACCAAAATTCACGATTGGCGGAGCCTTGACGCCCGTCGCCGCCTGAACCTTGAGCGTGATCGGGACGCCGAGGCCGCGATTGCCGAGAGAATCGCGGATAAACGGAATGATTGTCACACTACCGGCCGATGTCGCGGCTGGAACCACCATGGTCAACTGAGTGACGGTGGAGTCCGACAGTGGGCTTGAGAATGCGGCGGAGTCGGACGCGGTAAAGGCGCCGGACGTCTGGTAGCCCAACCACTGCACCTTGACCTTGCTGACGCCGGAGACGCCAATCACCGTGGATTTGCCAATTACAACGGATGAGCCAGTCACCGGCGCCGTAACGACAACGCTTGCCGGAGCAAGATTTCCGGTGCCAAGTAAGAGAGTATCAGGCGCGGACCCGTTACCAGCACCGTCGTAAGCGACGCCAATTACTGTAACAGGCGTGCCGGCAGGGACGCTGCGCGGAACGGACAGTGAGAACGCAAGGTTGCTGTTCGTAACTGCACCGGTAAAGAGCGTATCAAACGTTGCCGTTACGCCGCCGGTCGCGACTACATGGACGCGTTGAATTCCAAGGTTATCAGTAACTTTCGCTGAAAAGGACAGCACCGAGTCAACAGCGCTCGTTCCCTTCTGGAGCAGAATCGTCGGCGGGATCGTGTCCCCAAGGCCACTCATGGATCCATCGCTGCACGCGAGCGCGCCTATGGCGAGCGCTGTTGTGACAGCAGCAACGGAAAGCCTAAAATGCTTTGTCATCTTACCGCCCTCGCGGCGATCCCGCATCTCCGCCGTCATCGAGTACATGAGGGGTGATGAGGATTAGTAGGTCGCGCTTCTCTTCGGATTTCTGGGTGACACCGAACAGCTTACCAACGAGCGGAAGGTCGACAAGTATCGGAATTCCGCTCTTGCTCTGCGTTACCTGTGTTACGGTAAGACCACCAATGACCGCTGTCTCGCCGTCGTTCACGAGGAGGCGGTTATCGGCACTCTGCTTGTTGAACACGTAACCGATATCCGATCCAGCCAGCTGCGCGTCGGAGTTCTCCGCGTGTACATCCAGCAGTACCTGGTGATTGTTCGTGATGTGGGGCGTGACTCGCAGGATGATACCGACCGAGTGGAAGTTCACCGTAGCCTTCGGCTGGGTGGCACCGGCGACGCCCGACGACTGGCTGCTCAGATCGAGCACACGGACCGGTATGTCCTGACCGACCTGGATGTTAGCCTCGCGATTATCGACCGTTACAATGCTCGGTTCTGCTTGCAGGTCCGCAAGCCGGATTTCCTGCAGAGCATCCAGGAAACTCGTGAGTGAAAAGTGCCCGACAGCAGCCGAATACACCAGTTGCAAGGCGGGCGATGCTATGCGGTTGTTGGCATTCGCGATCCCGGAAAGCGTGTTGCCGCCGAGCGAGATGCGATTCCCCGTGACTGGGGTTCCACCGCCAAGCCCGATGGGTACGCCGGCCGCATTCGTGATTGGCTTGAGGGTCGTTGGGTCGATGCGTTGGGCCAGCGTACTGAAGAACTGATTCTGCGTGCCAAGATCATATGAAAGGCCGAGATCTTCAATGTTGGTACGATCAACGAATACGATCTTCGCCTTGATCGATACCTGCGGCGTGCGCACATCCAGATCGCGAACATAATTGATGATTCCCGCCATGCGCGACGGTGTTTCTGTCACAATGAGGGTGTTGGTTCCAGGATTCGATGCAACCGCGCCGCGTGTGATGCAAGTCTGATTGCCGAAACTGGTTGCCGCACCGCCGCTGGTCGCGCCTGCTGCGCTGGCCGGTCCGCCAGTAACGCAGTCCTTTGCGAGGAGTTTCGTTACGACCGAGACGAGCGAGTCCGCTTTGGCGTAGTTGATTGGAATCAACTGAGTGACGAGCGGTTCGAAGGCCTGCCGCGATTGCACGTTGGCGTAGCTGTCTACTGTGATTATTCCTGATACCGGATCTTCCGTGGCCGCCAACCCTTGTCCCTGCAGGATCGCGCGAAGTGCAACATCCCATGGTTGATTTCTAATCTCAGCCGTTACCGTACCGGTAACGTCGCGCCCGGTTACAATTGTCCGACCCGCGAACGTTGCGAAAGCCGCGATGACGTCGCGGATATCCGCATCCTGGTAGGTAACCGTGATGCGTGGCTGCGTGGACGGCTGTGCGCTCTGGAGATACGACGGCTGGCTTACAAGTGTCATGCTCGGCCGAGACGGTGCAGCGGACGCGCTCGCGTCTGGAGCAACCTGATCGCGAGCATCACTCGCGTCGCGACCCGTCAGTCCGGTCCATGAGGCGAAGTTGCCCGCCTCTCCGCCGACGGCGATTCTGACTTCTTTCGAGTCGTGCCGGACTATGTATGGGTGCTCGCGATCGAGCTGCAGGACAACCCGCACAACCGTCGAGGAGAATTGCGATACTTGCACGTCCGTAATCCCGCCTCGCGCGACGCGGTCATATGCAGACGGCGTGCCGGCGAGCGAAGCGCCCTTGATATCGACAATCACACGGTATGGCGCGTCAAGAGTGAAGTCCTGGAGCGTGACTGGAGACTCAACCCCTATCACGACGTCAGCATGCCCCGAGGTCGGAACAACACTCACGCCAGTCACCGTCGGCGTCGCCAATATCGACGTGCACCCAGCGGAGCAGGCAGTCAGCGGTTGCGGCCGTACTGGAGTGAGCGAATGACCCGGCGCGATTGCAAACGCGGCGAGGGTGATCAGGGGCAACTTCATGGTGTCCTCTTTATTGTGGTATCACCGATCGTAAGCGATTGCTGGCGGCTAAAGCCGAACTCCTCAAGCGCGAACGTCACGACCTTGGGATCTATCCGGACAACGCGCATTCTACCCAGCGGCGTGCCGACTTTCACCCGGTACTGCTCCTTCGTTCCAAGATCCCGGAGCACCGCAACGGAGTTGCGTCCCTGTGGATCGTATGCAATCGTCGTCAGGCGGAGATCCGAAATCGTCGGTCGGATCTCACTGCTCTTCACCAGCGAAACAAACGGATCTCGACGGCCTGCAGCGTCATATCTGAATACTTCTCGGCTGAACGTGACCGTATTGGCTGAGTCGGTCAGCTGGCTAGACGCGGTTTTGCGGGATGATTGTGCACCTGCCGCGCCGCTCATGAGCAGCAACAGCGCGATAGCAGTAAGCATCATGGCTGCGATAGCTAGCGGATGGTTGAACGCGCGAGCGCGTTTCCCGGTTGTCATTTGGTCTCCGGTCCCAAAGTGAGTGGCGCTGTCCGCGCTACGTAAGTCTGGAGCTGGAAGCTCGCGTCAAGCAACGATTCACCCGGTTTTTGATTCGTTTGTGTTTTCGTGCCTGTGTGAAGTTTGAGATCGAGGCCAACGGGTGCCATGATCCGTTCAAGGGATCCAACGTTCGTCAGGAACTCGGCGAGTTCGTGATAGCCGCCTATCACAGACACCTTGTATCGGTACGTGTCGAATTGCTCACCCTGGATAACGGGGACCGGCTCTACCGACGCCAGGTCCAGTCCGACGCGACGCGCCGCAGTAGAGACGTTCTCGAGCAATGAAGGAACTTCGTTGGACGTCGGGACAAGCTCACGCATCATGTCCAGATTTTTCTGGAATTCCGTGGCTTCGTTCTGCAGCTGCTGAACCGTACCGCGAGCGATAGCGACACGTGCCATCCGGTTGTTCGTTTCGACCGTATCCACATGGGCATTCATCGCCCCGATTGTCGCCTGCTGCGGAGAGAATCGAAAGTACCAGAATGCGCCCGCAAGGAGCAACGCGACGGTCCCGGCGAGAACGAGATTCTTCTCGCGCTGGGTCAAATTTGCACCGAGTGCCATGCTAGTGCACCGCTATTGAAAGTGGAACAGTCTGCAGCAGGCGTGCTGGAGCAACTTCGGACTGTGCTTCGAGTTGAAACTCGGTCACTTCCTTGCCATCCGCGACGACCAGGTCCGACCTTGTGAGTTGAACGTTCCTGATGAACGGCGACGCTTCCAGTCCCTTCATGAATTGAGTGAGTGCCTGCACGTCGACAGTCTGGCCGATTATTCGGAAGTTTGTCGTGGTCGCAACTCCGTTGAACAGCGAGTCAGCATGTGCCTTCCGCTGCGCCGGCGTCATCTTGGCGGATTTCCTTGCATCCGCCGGCTTGGCTCCTGCAGTGTCCTGGTGCGCTGCGGCAGTTGACGCGATCGGGCTGGTCTGGCTGACAGATATCAACCATGTGTATTGAGGCAC
>CAJDVC010000067.1_pt1 | contig 22736 bp, 24 predicted proteins | sample 7391211 | NCBI WGS metagenome assembly CAJDVC01 (sample SAMEA7055683, study PRJEB34461) | soil metagenome | biome: terrestrial ecosystem; feature: Peninsula; material: soil | place: Antarctica | collected 2016 | reverse complement strand
ACCCACCGGAACTGCTTGAGCTCCTCGGACCCGGCTCGGCTACCCGATCCGGCCGCTACGATCACAACGCCGACATCTGCAGTCGCGCTACTCATGAGAACAACCTTTTGAACATTTCGCCGATAGTAGCGACGCCTGTCGCATGAACTCCCTTGGGGATCCGACCGCCTGCGGAGCGTTGCGCGACAAACGCATTGCGCATTCCCATCTTGGCGGCTTCGGCAAGCCGGCGTTCCGTCTGCGCGACTGGCCGAATCTCTCCGCCAAGTCCGACCTCGCCAATGAATACGGCGTCCGACGGCAGCGCGCGATCATACACGCTGGATGCAAGCGCCGCCGCGACTGCGAGGTCGCCCGCAGGTTCGCGCAGCTGTACACCGCCAACGACGTTGATGAATACGTCGAGAGATGAGAACGACAGACCGGCACGCTTGTCCAACACGGCAAGAAGCAGGGCAAGTTTACGACCGTCGTAGCCGGTACTGACTCGCTGCGGAGTCCCGTAGCCGGCCTTCGCTGCGAGCGCCTGCACTTCGATGAGGATCGGACGGGATCCTTCCAGCAGAGTCGTAACGGCGCTCCCGGATGCGATATCGTGCCGATCGCTCAGGAAAAGCTCCGATGGGTTGGTCACCGGCTCCAGCCCATTCTCGTGCATCCGAAAAACGCCAATCTCGTCCACGCTTCCAAAACGATTCTTGGTTGCCCGCAGAATGCGATGGTCAAGGGTTCCCTCGCCCTCGAAGTACAACACCGTATCAACGATGTGCTCGAGCGTCTTGGGACCAGCAATGCCGCCGCCCTTGGTCACGTGACCGACGAGAAACACACTTGTGCCGGATGCCTTCGCGAAGTGCATGAGTCGCGCGGCCGACTCACGGACCTGCCCGACGTTTCCAGGTGCACCTTCGAGATCGGACGTAAACACGGTCTGGATCGAATCGATGATCATTACCGCAGGCGACTGCGAGGACGCAGTCGCCAGAATCGTTTCGAGGTTGGTCTCGCTCAGCAGCGCAACGTCCTGAGCGGAGTCGCCCAGACGGTCTGCTCGCAGCTTTACCTGAAGGGGTGATTCCTCACCGGAGACATAAAGTACCTCGTGCTCTCGTCCCTGGAGAGTCGCAGCGACCTGCAGCAGCAACGTCGACTTGCCGATGCCCGGTTCCCCGCCGATGAGCACGACCGACCCTGGTACGATTCCGCCGCCAAGTACGAAATCGAATTCGCCGATACCGGTCTTCCAGCGGCGTGACTCTGAACCGTGTACGTCACGGAGTCTCGGCGCAGCGACGATCGTACCGCCGGCAGCGAGTGAAGCAGTTCCACCGCTACGGCGAGCCACGGCGCCAGTGGAAGTCGCAGTCGCGGAAACAATTTCTTCCACGAGCGTGTTCCAGTCACCGCAAACTTCGCAGCGACCAGCCCATTTTGGGTGGTCAGCTCCGCAGTTGGTGCATCGGTAGATCGTTCTTGCTTTTGCGCTCACTAGCTCCCCTGCCCGCCTCCACCCTGGCGACCGGAATAGTTCTCGAAGCGCGTGTATTGCCGGTTGAAATACAACGTCACGTTTCCCGTTGGTCCGTTGCGCTGTTTTCCAATAATTACTTCGGCGAGCCCCTGCGAGGTCTTCCCATCCTTGTCCGGCTGAGTCGGATCCTTGCCTTCGAGGACATCGTAGTACTCCTGCCGGTACAGGAACATCACAACGTCTGCGTCCTGCTCGATGGCTCCAGATTCTCGCAAATCCGAAAGCTGCGGGCGCTTGTTGTCGCCCGCGCGCTGTTCCGGAGCACGGCTCAGCTGCGACAGTGCGACCACGGGGACACGAAGTTCGCGCGCGAGTGCCTTGAGCGATCTCGAGATCGTGCTTATCTCCTGCTGGCGGTTCTCCGCCGACGGCGGCCCAACCATCAACTGCAGGTAGTCAACGACGATCATGCCGATATTATTCTCGGCCTTGAGGCGCCGAGCCTTCGAGCGCATTTCGAGAAGCGAGATCGCGGGTGTGTCATCAATCCAGACCGGCGCCTGGCTCAGGAGTCCTGCAGCACGTCCAAGCTGGACGAATTCATCGTCGCGAAGTTTTCCTTTGCGCAACCGCTGTGCATCAACGCGTGCTTCGCTGGTAAGCATGCGTTGCAACAGTGACTGCTTGCTCATTTCGAGTGAGAAGAACGCTACTGGAGTCTTTGCGTCGAGTGCGGCGTTCTGGGCGATGTTGAGAACGAATGCCGTTTTTCCCATGGACGGCCGTGCTGCAATGATGATGAGCTCGGAGGGCTGGAAACCCGCAGTTATGTCGTCCAGATCCCTGAAGCCGCTTGGCACGCCCGTAACCGCTTCACCAGCGAGATGGAGCTGTTCGATTCGCTCCATGGCTTCGTACATCAATTCCTTCACACGTGTGAAGCCTTCTGTCCCGCGGCTCTGATTTACTTCGAAGATGCGATGTTCAGCCGCGTCCAGAAGTTCAGCCGCCGGAAGCGCCGAGTCAAAAGCCTCACTCACAATCGAGGTCGACACTTCGATCAGTCGTCGACGCAGCGCCTTTTCGCGGACGATCTTCGCATGATATTCGACGTTTGCCGCAGTCGGAACCACGTCGACCAGATAACCGATGTACTCGCGGCCTCCCGCTGCTTCCAATTCGCTCGTGCGGGAGAGTTCTTCGGTGAGCGTGAGCGGATCGATAACCTCGCCGCGCTCCGATAGCGCGAGCATTGCCCGGAACACGCGTCGATGAGACTCCCGATAGAACATGGACTCGTCGACGAACTCCGTCGCCCGCAGCAGTGCGTCGGAGTCAAGGAGCATCGCCGAAAGAACGGCTTGCTCCGCGGCTTCGGAGTACGGTGGCGTCCGATCGCGATATGGATCGCGAACGGCGCTCACTTCGTTACTTCGCGGTATCGAGTACGAGTCTAGCGAGCTTGACATCTTCCCAGGTTGGTCGCTTCCAGGCGGGGTTTCTAAGTAATGCTGCAGGATGATACGTGACGACGAGCGGAATGCCGTGGTACCTGTGAATTGCACCCCGAAGCTTACCGATCGGCGTCTTTGTCTCCAGGAGAGTTTGGGCTGCAAACGTCCCCAGCGCCAGAATCACCTTCGGTTTGACCAGCTGAATCTGGCGCACCAGGTAGGGGGTGCAGGCTTTCACTTCGTCCGGCAGAGGGTTTCGGTTTCCCGGGGGCCGGTGCTTCAGGACATTGGTGATGAACACCTGATCTCGGGTCAGGTCTATCGCCGCAAGAATCTTTGTCAGCAGTCCGCCTGCCTGCCCGACGAACGGGTGTCCGGTTTCATCCTCATTGGCGCCGGGGGCCTCGCCGACACACATGAAATCGGCATCAGGATTACCGTCGCCGGGAACCGCGCATTTCGCCGTTTCGTAGAGATGACAGAGCGTGCAGGCTTCGATGAGCTTCGCCAGTTCCGCGAGCGACTCGACGTCGCGATAGGGATTCTGCTCGAAGAGACTCCCACCCGCGGTGCCAACGACAATGCCCTGCGCAAATCTGGCCGCGAGGTCGTCGTGGCTCGACGGCGACAGATTGACTGCCTCGCGCGTCACCAACGGTGCCGCCGGTGCTGCGGCTGGTTTTTCGGGTGCCACTGCGGGCGGCGTTGTCGCGGGACGAGAAACTGGCTTGGAAGTGTGCGTCGAAACCCCCGGAGGAGCATCGTCCCCGAGAGGCGTTCTCTGTGCCGGACGTGTCGACCGAGCCGCAACAGAATCCGCGCGTGCATCCGCGCGTGCATCCGCGCGTGCATCCGGCGCGTATGCACCACGTCTCTCGGCGACTCCCGGTGATGCGGCTGGTTGCCTCGTGTTGGTCGGCCGTGACGGCTGCGCTGGTTTTGACGGACGAAGTTTATCAATCGCAGCCAGGGCTTCTGCGACGCTCATGCCATCCAGCACAAACTCCGATTCGCCCATCTCTCGACGCTGCTCGAGGTATACGCGCAGTCGCTCTCTACCGTCCACGTAGCAACGCCTCGATTCTGTCAAGGAGAGCTTCAGCGACGTCGCGCTTCGACATCAATGGCAGCGCCTCATCTCCATCCGCGCTCATGATGGTAACGCGATTCGTGTCCGATCCGAAACCTTCGCCCGGTACACCCGCGCGGTTCGCGACGATCAGATCGAGCTTCTTCGCAGCGAGTTTTTCGCGAGCGTTCTCGAGCAGGGACTCTGTCTCGAGCGCGAAGCCGACTGCAACAAGTCGCGGTGGACGTGCCGCTATAGTGGACGCCAGGATGTCCGTAGTCGGAGTAAGCGTCAGTGGCTCAGGTGCATGTGCTTTCTTGAGCTTCTCGCTGGCGACATGAGCAGGGCGAAAATCTGCGGGTGCTGCGGCCATGATCAACACGTCTGAACTGGCGAGCGACGCAGCGACGGCGCGCGCCATTTCCTCCGTACTCGTCACAGCAATTGTGTGAACACCTGGGGGCGGCGCAACCTCCATCGGCCCCGCTACGAGCGTGACATCCGCACCGCGAGCCGACGCGGCGCGCGCAATGGCGACGCCCATTTTTCCGGTGCTGTGATTCGAAATAAATCGAACTGGATCGATCGCTTCGCGTGTTGATCCAGCAGTCACGAGAACGCGCTTGCCGTTCAGTGCTGCTCCCTTGCGCAGTGTCTGTGTAACGGTCGCCGCGATCGCATCGGGTTCCGGCATTCTGCCAGGACCTTCACCCTCGTCAAACGCGAGCGGTCCGACGGCTGGTTCCATCACGTCGTATCCGATTTCGCGTAAATGCCTTGTGTTGAGCATGGTCTGGGGATGCGACCACATCCTGTCGTTCATCGCGGGGACGATGAGAACCGGGCAGCGGGCAGCCAGCAACATTGCGCTGAGCAAGTCATCTGCGCGGCCCTGTGCACTACGAGCAAGAAAATCCGCAGTTGCTGGCGCGATCACTACAACGTGCGCGTCGCGCGCGAGGCGGATGTGAGCCAGTGCCTCCCCCGATTCGAATATCTCGGAGTGAACCCGTCGCCCAGTCACGCCCTCGAACGTAACGGCGCCCACGAACTGCTGAGCGCCGCGTGTCATTACCACATCTACCTCGGCGCCCTGCTGCGTGAGAAGGCGCGCCAGCGTTACAGATTTGTAGCTGGCGATACCCCCGGTGACGCCGAGTACGATGCGCTGTCCCCGGATGTCGCGCAGAACTACTCCTGACGTCGGCGCGGCACTACGTGATAAGTGATTTCGCCCGCCGCAAGCTCATCCAGCGCGCGCGTCGTCAACTTCCTCTCGCCCGGTCCGGAACGGTCGCGCGGAAATTCATTCAACACTCGCGCGAACTTGGCCGCCACAAGCACGCCAAGGTACTTGTTCGTCGCGTGCGCTGCGATATCCTTTGGTGTGTAAACTCGCATGATCCCTCTTCTCCTAGAAGTGATTCAACTCCGCCTGCAAGGCGGCTACTGTCTCTGCCGCGATGCTGCGGCTATCAGGCGAATTCACACGCCGTAGCCCCTCAGCATCGATGATGCATGAAACCTGCGACACTGCACGCTCGAGCGCGTCATTGATGACTACGTACTCGAATTCATCCAGCACGCCGATCTCGCCAATTGCGTCGCGCAAGCGCCGTGCAATTGTCTCCCGGTCCTCGGTACCCCGTCCCTTCAATCGCTCCACCAGCGTTTCACCGGAAGGCGGTAGAATGAAGATCCTTACTGCATCCGGGAACGAAGCAGCGAACTGCATCGCACCCTGAACATCGATGTCCATCACAACATGTCGAGACGCGCCCAGCACCTTCGCTACTTCCCGGCGCAACGTTCCGTACATGTTTCCATGCACCTCTGCATACTCGGCGAATTCGCCGCCCTTCACGGCCTGCGCGAACTCGGCCGCAGTGAGAAAATGATACGCCGTCCCATCTACTTCGCCCGGCCGCGGCGGCCTTGTTGTCGCCGATACCGAGTAACCAACGTCGCTTCTGATTTCAAGCAAGCGCTTCGCGATCGTCGTCTTCCCTGCGCCAGACGGCGCGGAAAGAATGATCGGAAAAGACTTCACTCGACGTTCTCGCTCTGTTCGCGCAAACGCTCCAGCTCTTCCTTGATTGAGACCACATCCGTCAGAATTGCTGCATCGTTCGCCTTGCTTCCTGTCGTATTTGCTTCACGAAGCATTTCCTGAATCAGGAAACCGAGTCGCTTGCCGACAGCGGAACCTGACTTCTCATCCAGCGCCGCGCGAAATGCCGTGATGTGCGCGCCGAAGCGGTTCAGTTCTTCGGTTACGTCCATCCGATCCGCGAGGATCGCGATTTCCTGTGCCAGCCGTTGCGGATCAACAGCCACTGCGCCCGCGAGTTCCGTTACCGAATTCTGCAAGCGCTTGTGCTGCTCAACCAATCGTGCCGGCGCCCGCTCACGAACTCGAGCCAGCGCTGATTCCACAATTCGCAAGTGTTCCTTGAGGAATTCCGCGATGCGGGTACCCTCGGCGATGCGCATCAGGTCCAATCCGTTCGCCGCGTCGTGCACGATCGCGAGAAGCTGATCAACGGATCCGTCGGCAGTCTCTGCACTGTCGTCGTCCGCCGATCCGATTACGTTCGGCAACCGCATCACCGTCGCGATATCCACATCTCCGGCGAGGCCGAATCGATTCTTGAGCGAGTTAAGCTGCTGGACGTACAAGGCAACCTTTTCCTCGTTGATCACGAGACTGCGTTCAGCATCACGAGCAATCCGCGCCGATAGTGACACATGCCCACGACTGAAGCGCTTACGCAGAGCTTCGCGAACGTCGCCTTCCCACTGCGCCATGCTGCCCGGCAGCTTGATCGCCGGATTGAAGAAGCGGTGATTGACTGCGCGAATCTCGACGGCGACGCGACTCGCGCCAACCGTCCCTTCGGCGGCTCCAAATCCGGTCATGCTCGTAATCATGTGCAGCCTACTAAGTTATTGCGGCGCAACGACTTTGTCAAAAAACCGACCGGCTTAGTTGAAGAAGTACCATCTCACCCCGTACACGTTCACCGGCCGTGGCAACAGATAGCCTGGAACCTCGTTGTAAATCGCACCTGCCAGGTTCCGGCGCTGGTAGGAAAGGACGCCGCGAAGGATCCGCAGCTCCACAAGTAACGATACCGTCCTGCTCGAAGCGGCAATCCTATCCAACCCGTTTGTTTGCGGGAAGGCCGCCGCGCTCCGGTAATCGACACCCGGCTGGAACAGGAACGAGAAGTTCCCATCCGGGAAGCGGGACAGCCATTCCGTGTAGAACCGGATGTCGCCATGCGCCTCGCTCTGCGGCGTGTACGGCGCAATCTGCTGCCAGTGCGTGCCGCTCACGTCGAGGCTGAACCCGTTACCGATTGGCCCCTGGAGCCTGGCGGTGCTCCCGGTCTGCCTGCCGACCGCCTTCCCAACGAACGCGGTGTCCCAGAGCTGCGACGGAACCAGCAGTGCTGTGTCGCGAGTGACGACCCCTCCAACCAGCCAGAGCCCCCGCGGAAGCAGCCGAATACCCGCCTCCAGCCGTGCCGTCTTTGACGCCGGTTGCTGCAGGAAACCCAGCGCCGGCGTGCCAAACGGCGTCCGTTGACCCACGTAGCCAAGTACGGCGATGAACGGCAATGGAGTCAGTCGCGCGCCACCTTCGATTCGTGTCAGACCCGCGTACTCGTCGCGCTCCGCTGTCGCACTCGCAGAGAGGAAATTACGGCTCAGATCGAATGTCGCGCTTGGTGAGTTGTAGCCTTTCCCCAACCGACGGCGGTAACGCTCGATGAGGCGCAGCCGGCCGCCACCCGCGTCGAAACCAGCCGTCGCTACATATTGCGCGACCGACGCAAGCGAATCCACTGTGTCCGCTGCGAATCCGTACCCCTGTGCCACACCGGAACTCATGTGGCTGCTGTTTTCCTTGAGTATCTCGGTCGACGCAACCAGCTGCAGGAATGGCCCAGTGCCTTCGCGTCCAACTGCCGCACGCAGATACCCGAGTGTCCTTGCAGCACGATAGCCTGGGAGACCGATGCCCCCGTTGAATCGCGACGTGGTGGTCCGCGTGTCGTTGCTGCGGATTGCGGTAGCGTCCAGACTCCACGCTGAGTGTGCAATGCCGTATCGCAGCATTCCAGTGAAATCCTGCCCGCCGCCACCATTGCGGTTGTCTGTTACGCCATACTGCTGCAACGCAACCTGCAATCCAGCGCCGTTATAAAAGCGTTTGCCGTAGAATGCGCGATACAGATTCGTGTTGAGGTCGCCGGTCAGCGCGTCGATACGCGTATACGGTGCGGTCCCGTTGTACTCCCATGTGCGCAGGTCGACGCGAAGCCCATCAGCACTTCTCGCAAGCGTAATCTTTTCGAGTGTCCAGATAGGAACTGTGCTGAGATCGGGGGCGACCCCATTTCTGGGCTCCAGATCATCGCGCTCGATCCCGTCGATAAAGATCCGAACTCGGCTGAAGTCGCCGCCAATAGCAGTTGCCTGTGGCGCAGCCAGCCACCCGGTGCGAAACGTGGTGAACGCCGGAATGCGGTCAAGCAGATCGCCGAGCGTAATCGCGCCGCTCGCGAACAGCCTATCACGATCGTAAGTGTAGGATTGCCCGATTTCGAGCGATGGCGTCGGTCCATCCCGGCCCATGCGCGCCTGAATACTGTCAGCGTGCTGCGGCTTCGGTGCTGAATCTTCAGCAGTTGGAGGAACAGTTCCCTGCCCACCGCCGCCAGTTGGACGTGGCGGCCGACCCACCTGCGCGTCTGCCGCACTCGCCATGCAGCAGAGCGCAGCGGCGCAAACCGATGCCCTGATCGCGCGGCGCACCAGACGGTGAAGCATCAACGGCTGCAGCGACTGCGCAGGAACTGTACAAAGGTTCCAACCGGAACTCCGGTGGGCCCCTTTGGAATGAAGCCGAGGTCTGTTTCCGAATACGCTGTGCCCGCTACGTCCAGATGGACCCAGGGATAATCGCCAGCGAATTCCTTCAGGAACGCCGCAGCTGTTATTGCGCCGGCCCAGCGACCACCGGAGTTCTTGACATCGGCGACGTCCGATTGCATCAATTCGGAATAGTCGTCCCACAGCGGCAACTGCCAGCCCCGCTCGCCGGACTCGTTGGCGGCTGCAAGCACTTCATCGACCAGCTTCTGGTCAACGCCCAGAACGCCTGTGGCTGTGTGGCCGAGCGCGACGACGCATGCGCCTGTCAGCGTTGCAGCGTCGATGACAGCAGCGGGTTTGAAGCGACGTACGTACGAAAGCAGATCGGCGAGAACGAGCCGACCTTCAGCGTCAGTATTGATTATCTCGATGTACTTGCCGTACTGACTGCGCACGACGTCACCGGGATTCATTGCGGTACCAGACGGCATGTTGATTGTCGCACCAAATACACCGACAACATTGATCGGCAGTTTCATCTGGCCAACTACTTCCATCGCGCCGATAACGCCGCCGGCGCCACTCATGTCGTACTTCATCCACTCCATGCTCGCGGCTGGCTTGATGGAGATGCCGCCGGAGTCAAAGCAGAGTCCTTTCCCGACGAGCACAACGGGCGGCTCGCCGGCCTTCCCTCCGTTGTGTTCGATCGCGACCAGTCTCGGCTCTTGCGGACTACCCTGCGCTACCGCCAGGAACGCGCCCATCTGCTCGGCTGCGAGGCCCGCTCGGTCCAGTTCCGTGTACTTCATGCCGTGTCTCGTCGCAACATCACGCGCCGTGGCAGCCAGCAGATCGGGCGTGCAGATGTTGCCCGGTGTCATGCCAAGTGTGCGCGCAAGGGAAACGCCCGCGCCAAGCGCGATTCCGTTGGCGAGCGCGGTCTTTGAATCCGGAGATACGGGCGCTGCAATGATTGCATTCGCAACAGGTGCCTTGCGCTCGGCTTCCGGCGGCGGAGTCTTCGTATCGAGGTACTGCCAGGCGCCGGCATGCAGCCCTGCGGCGAGCGACTCCACCTGCGCGGGAGAGAAGTCAGCACCGGCGACTGCGAGCGAACCGGTCCCGAGTTTCAGCGCGGTTCGTGCGGCTAGTGCACCAGCACGACGCCATGAGTGAGCCGAAGCCGCACCCACTCCAAGTAGCGCGACACGGCGCGGCCCGTCTTGTACGCCGCTGAGAAAGAGGATCTCGTCACGAGACCCTCGGAAATCGCGTAGACTGATTGCACCGCTGATTGCACCGCCAGCGCGTTTGTCCAGCTCCGCGAGCGTCGCCGGGAGCTTTGGATCCGAGGGCAGCACCACAACCAGCAGAGGAGTTTGCATCGATGCGACGTCACCGCCCGAGAGCGTGACGCTGAAAGTATTGTTCACTGTGACTTGTTCGAGTTTGTGTTAGGCGCGCATGCCAGACACGATCGCGTCAGCAAAGCCAGACGTTGATACTTCCGTCGCCCCTTTGATCTGGCGCGCAAGATCGTATGTGACTGTGCGTGACTTGATGGCATGTTCCATCCCGCGGACGATCATCGCACCGGCCTCGGGCCAGCCCATGTGCTCGAGCATCATTACGCCGGAAAGAATGACACTGCCTGGATTGATCTTGTTGAGACCGGCGTATTTGGGCGCGGTTCCGTGCGTCGCCTCGAAGACAGCGACGCCGTCGCCGACGTTTCCGCCCGGGGCGATCCCGAGCCCGCCAACCTGCGCGGCGGCGGCGTCGGAGAGATAGTCTCCGTTCAGGTTCGGAGTTGCGATGACCGAATACTCGGATGGGCGCAGCAGAAGTTGCTGAAACATCGAATCTGCAATGCGATCTCCAACGACGATCTTGCCGCCTGCGCTCGCGCCCTTGAGATCGTTCTCCATGACCGTCTGTGCGGCGAATTTCTCGCGCGCTACCTCATAACCCCAATCACGAAATGCACCCTCGGTGAATTTCATGATATTGCCCTTGTGCACCAGGGTGACAGTGGGCTTGCCTTTCGCGACGGCGTAGGCGAGCGCCATTTCCACGAGGCGCTGCGATCCAAACTTGCTCATCGGCTTTATGCCAATTGCGGAATCTTCGCGTATGTTGGCGCCGAAGGACGTGTGCAGATACTCGCGAAGCGCTGTCGCCTCGGGCGAACCGGCCTTGTACTCGATCCCCGCGTATACATCTTCAGTGTTTTCGCGGAAGATCACGATGTTGACCTTCTCCGGCTCCTTGACCGGTGCACCGACGCCCTCGAAGTAGCGAACCGGGCGGATGCAGGCATACAGATCCAGCACCTGGCGCAGCGTGACGTTGAGCGATCGTATGCCACCGCCTACTGGCGTCGTTAGCGGTCCCTTGATCGACACACGGAACTCGCTGAAGGCGTCGACCGTCTCGTCTGGCAGCCAACTGCCGAAATTGGTATGGGCCTTTTCACCGGCAAAGACCTCCATCCACGCGATCCTGCGTTCGCCGCCGTAGGCCTTTTCGACGGCTGCATCGAAGACCTTCACTGACGCAGCCCAGTCTAGGATTGGTTGCTCAGGATGAGTTTACCGGGCGTAAACTTGTGGAAGTTACGCCCCGGGGCCTCTCCCTGCCAGCCATTCGTCACGGATAGGATACCAGTCGGCGATCGAGCCGGCTCTGACCTGGACGGCATCACGTCCGGACGATCCCGACGCGCCCCGGCGCCCGGAGCAAGGGATCTCCGGCTACGCGTGGCGCCTGAAGTGGTCCCCACCTACCTTGCTCGCATGCAAACTGCCGTCCGCCGCTCCGGTGTCGCTCTTGCCGGCTCGCTCACAATATTCGTCGCACTGGTGGTCACGCCGGACGCTGCGCGCGCCCAGAACGAGTGGACCGGTATCGGAGCGATAAGTGGTACGGTCATGTACATGGACACCACCACGATCGTGCGGGACGGATCCATCCGAAAGGTCTGGATCAAGTCGTTCGACCTCGATCCCAAGACCGTTGTGGTTGGCAGCGACACGTTGACATTCGACACGGTAATAGGTCTGAATGTCTTCGACTGCAGCAATGGGACGCGAACGGTTGCCTCAGTCAAGTACCTTCTGGGCGAAGACGTCATGCTGGACGTGGCGGAGACGCACGACAAGCCCGGTCCACTCAAACCGAAAAGTTTCTTCGCCGCTATCTACTCTGATGTGTGCAAGGCATCACGCTGATCCAACCACTCCTGACCGCGCTCGGTGGATCAGTCCATTCGTCAACGCGACGCGTGAACGGATTCGAAAGGTGAAATCCCCAGTCTGAGTTGCATGCCGTACGCAATTCGGTGCGCGAGTTCCTTCATCAGCGTCGCACTGGGTCCTTCGAAACGCTCATCCACAACGCTCTCAAGAGTCCCGACCCAGAACTGAAAATGCTCGCCGGTAAGCCCGGGCATTTCCAGGTGCGGGCGGAAAGCGTTGCCGGAATACGCGCGAGTGTGAAAGAGCAGCGTGGACCAGAAGGCGACAATTCGCGGCATGTGTACTGCCATGTCGACTTTTTCGAAGTATCGCAGCAATAACGGATCTACGGCGATTATCGCGTAGAACGCCGTCAGAGTGTCGTGCAGATCCTCATCGCGAATGTCAGGTTTGCGCGACTCGACTTCGCTCACGTAATGTGCGCGTCCTGCGATCGACTGCCAGTGTCGGAGCGCACAACCGTCAGCAGGAAGACGCAACCTTCCGCAGATTCCGCCGAATGCTCGACTCCAGCTGCGAATACCAGCGTGTCGCCCTTCGTCAGCGTATAGTCGTTACCGGCTGCGTGAAACACAATCTCACCATCGGTGACATGGATCTGCACTGGTTGATCGGTGCTGTGCGCCGGAAGATCTCCACCTGAGGAAAGCGCCATCAAGACGATCCGTAACGGTCCCTCCTTCACTATCGTGCGCGAAGTCCGTCCACGCTGAGCAAGGAGCTCACGATCGATGATGAGTTCATCCTGCCGAAGGTGATGAACTAGAACTTCGCCTTCAATCGTTCGGTTCATCGAGGACATGTATTCTCCGGATTGCGGTGGAGCAGACTTCATATCCCTGTAATGAACGCTCTGGCAAATTCATTGTCAATCGGCATGGGCTGATGTCCGCGTGGATGCTCGTGCCGAAGCTGCGGCTACACACTGATGAACGAATCCACGAGTTTCCGCCGCCACGCGATCCCAGTTGAAGTGACTCTCCACAGCAGAACGGCCAGCCGCCCCCATTCGCGAGCGCAGCGAGGCATCGCCGATTATCGTGCTTATCGCCGAAGCAGCTGCAGCCGCGTCGGAGGGATCCACGACTATCCCCGTCTTGCCGTCGAGAACGGCAGACGTTACTCCTCCGGAATTGCCGCCGACCGACGGGGTCCCGCTGGCGGCAGCCTCGACGAATGAAATTCCGAATCCCTCGACGTTCACACTGTTGTCGAGTCTGGAGAGACCTACGTAGACACTGGAAGTTGCATATGCATCCGCCAGCGATGCATCATCCAGATGGCCGACCAGATGTACCCGCTCGGCAACACCAAGCGCCGTCGCCAGCGACCGCAGCCTCGTTTCATCATCGCCCTTCCCAACAATTACATAATGCAGTTCGGGGAACACATCTCTCAGTAATGCAAGTGCATGGATTGCTGTGTCCTGACCCTTATGCGGCACTAGACGGGCCACGGTGAGCATCATGGGCACTGCACCGATGCCAAGAGTCGCACGGAGCTCGCCGGTGTTGCGCCCGGGATTGAATTGCTCCGGGTCCGTGCCGAGGTCGATCGCCGCGACCGGTGGCGGCTTCGTCACACCGACTTCGCGCATTACTTCGTGTGCAAGTGTCGCTGTCCATTCGGAATTTGCAATCACCGCTGCGGAATCGGTGAACAGTCGATATGCGCTCACGCGTTTTGTCCAGTGGCGCGAGGTCTTGCGCCGCTCGCGCAGCAAGTCGCCTCCATTCACGTAGATCACGTACGGGACCTGAGTCCTGCTGTGTGCCCACCAGACAGCGTATCCGACCGGTCGTATCTCGCCGCAGTGGATTACGTCGATCCCGGTTCCGCATCGTTGTGCGAGCCAGCGTCCCCACCGAATCTCATTTGCGAACAGTTTTGCCGTGGATGCGGGAAAGTCCTGGCGATCAATCCTGAATTGCGCTGCGGCGTCGGGCGGGCCAGCGGCTTCGTGGGCCACAGTTGAGACGTTCATCGGCTCGCCATAACGTCGAACCAGTTCCGCGTGTCGCCGCGCCATCCCGCCGCTTTCAGGGGGGAAATTCTGCGTGACGAAGATGTTGCTTAAAGGCGCGGTCAATCAGCGCGTTGATGCAGTTCAGTTTTGCCGTTCATAATGCCCGGATTTTGAGTCCCCTGCGTCTACCGGTTCCGCCATCCGGGCCAATGGCCAAATCTACCGTTTTGCCTCTTGGCTTACAACGGACACACCAAAACGGAAACCTCGCGCGAAGCCGTCAACTCGGGTGGCCGCATAGGGTTAACCGGTCCCAGCGGTGCGCGTCACTGGCGCCGAGGCCGCGCGTGCAGGCGCGTTCAGCGAGTGAACTTCGCATTGCAACCATTGACGAACCTGTGCAACACGGGGTCTTGGGGGTTGAGATCGAGAAGGGGTTTCGGGTCGAAAGTCGTGACCGGCAACTCGACGCGAATGCTGCGGGCGTTTACGAGGTCGCTCAGCGGCCCCGCAGCGTTGCTTTGCCATGTCTGCGCGTTGTTCTGAGCAGTCTGCTTGACAATCCCGCCCAGCAAGCCATCGATGGCCGGAACGCCGGTGGCAACTCTTTTCTCCTGGTCACGGACGGCGCGCTCGGCGGTGTGCGGTTCGTAGAACAGCAAGCCTAGCGTGTTGGTATAAAGCTGGTGCCCATCGACCTCCGGAAATCCCTGGGCGACATGAACCGGGTGGTCGTCCACGCGGAGGCGCACATCGGTGATTTGTTCGTCGTCACCCCGTGAGGTATCGTCGTACCAGGGGAAGCTGGGGGCAGGATCCTTAGCGCCAGCACCCACCAGGAAGAATACGCTCACACCATTGCTGCTGCAGTAGGCCGTCGCGGTTACATAGCCCTGCACCTGTCGACAGCTTCAGCTGCCACATTCTTTTTCCTCGCGGCCATAGCTGCGGCCGTGTTCGCGGTGGTCGCGGTGCTCATATAGCTGCAGTCCGCCAAATCGTCTGCATTTGAGTACTTGTAGGTGTCGACCAGGTATATCTGAAATTCCGTCCGGGCCAACTCGTAGGCAATGAAGTTCTCCGCTTGAGATCCAGGATCGGGGAGATCGAAAATCCCGCTGAGATATACGACCGGCTGCTGGGGATCGGTCGAGAAACAGACGTACTTCATCGTTGCCGTTTTTGAAGCAGCCGCAGCGCCAGCTTTGGGCGACCGTTTCTGGTTCTGTGCTCGTGCGGGAGGAACAGCCGTGACTGTCAGAATCCACGTCGCGGTAGCAAAGCTGGCGATCCTGAGCGGGCGATTCGAGATCATACCAAACCTGCCTTTAGGGAGGTTGATTACGGGGAGACCAAACCGATGTACGAAGGCGGCGATAGAAATAGCCACGGCAGCGTATCACACCCCAAATGATCTTCAAAATCAGCGATCCAGAAGGCGTCGCTGTTAGCGAGAGTCCCGCGGCGAGGGGCGAGGTCAAGCCGGGTCGGCCGACCCCGGTCAGATCTGGACTCGAAGCGCATCAGAATCGCATCTATCTATCGGATTCTGAACGAGTTTGACGCAAGGCCACGGCCAGCAAATATATGTCACCCTGCTGTGGCTGTCTATGATCGCTTTATTTCATGTCAACCGCCCCGCCCCGCCCCCGCCCCCGCTCCCCTCGCGCGAAGCCGTCCGCGATAATGCGCGCGTGAGTTCGATTTCATCGGCAGAGCCTCACCGACTCAGTCAACTCTCAGTCTGAGACCGGCCGAATATGCGCCGCACAGTCGCCACGCACCGCTCCGCGAAAGGTTGGCCGGCCTCGCCGTACTCCACTGCGTGCACGAGGAACTGCCCGTTTGCAGGTCTCAGGTCTGGCGCCTTGGAAAGGCAGCTCATGACAAGGCGGCAGAACCAGGCAGGCGTCCCTGTTTGATGTGTAGAGAGCGGGACAGGACGCTCTGATATTTGAGCGGCTATCAACCGTTGCGCCGTGTGCGCCGTCGGGAAAGGGTGATGGCCGGCGAGCATTTCGTACGTAACCACACCCCACGAGTACACATCGGTACGCGCGTCGATTGCGTCACCGCAAGCCTGCTCGGGCGCCATGTAGGCCGGTGTGCCAAGCGATGTGCCCGTGCTCGTGAGCAGCGGGTCAAGTGTTTCCGCGCGCGCAGCATGAATCGCGTACGCGATGCCAAAATCCGTGACCGCGGCTGCCCCGCCAGTCAGCAGAATGTTATCGGGCTTGATGTCGCGATGCACCATGTCAGCCTCGTGCGCTGCCGCCAACGCCTTCGCAACATCTCCCATGAGCTGAATGGTCTCGGCGTACGGAACTCGGCCGCGCGCAAGTCGTGCCCGCAACGTCTCGCCGCGAATGAACGGCATGATGTAATACGGTATCTCCTCGCTCGTGTGTCCGGCAGCCAGCACCGGGACAATGTGTGGGCTCTGCAGCGTCGCGGCCGCGTGAACTTCCCGCGCAAACCGCTGTACGGAGACAGTCGATGCCAACTCCGGTAGCAGCGCCTTGATTACTACCTTGCGCTGCAAGCCAGTCTCCTCTGCGAGAAACACGCGCGACATACCGCCTCCGCCAAGCTCCTCCACGAGCAGATACGCCTCGCCCAGAGCGCGCGCCAGAGACTCGCGAAGATCCGCCATCACTCGTGATACCAGACTCGCACGAATTGGTACCATTCGTTGATCGAGGTCATGGCTTCCTCGGTCTCGACGCGTCCGTCCACCGTCCCCTCGCTCCTGTCAGGGGTGATGTTTGGAAGGACAACGGTTTCGATGTTGATGATTTCGATTTCCGTCGAAGCCAACCACTCGTTCGCAGCGGATACAGCCGCGTCGAAAGTTTCATAGTCGTCGGTGTGCAACAGCCCGCGCTTGATCAGATGCGGCGCAAAATCGCGATAGCGGATCATTGGCCGGCGCCGGGGTGAGAGCTCTTACCTGTCTGAAGCGAGTCGCCGGTCGCGATGGCGCCGACTGCGACGAGCCTTTTTTTCAGAATTGCTTCGGCCTGCTCGTATGTTGCGCGAAGATCATTTTCAGAGGTCACTGTCTCGCGCAAATAATTGTCTGCGGTGTGCAACGCCATCTCAGCCTCGCCCGATTTGAAGTCGCTCGCCTGCATCATCGCCTGGAAGCCCGCGCGGCTGTCCTCTCGAAATCGGTCCTGCAACGTGTACGTGAGTGACAATGCAGAAACGGTCTCGTAATCCAGATGAGTGAGTGCACCCGTCGCTACCGCCGTCTGCCACGCCGTCTGTAGCAGTGAAGGCGGCCGCAATCCGTCGATACCTATTGCGCTCTGAAACTGAGCCTGAGTCCGGATTGTATGTAATGAGTCCTGGTGTTCGAGCATGGAGCGCAACCCTTCGTGAAACGGCAGGATGTCATCCAACCTCGCTTCGTTCTGGCGAATCTCCTTCGTGAAACTGATCATCGACTCCGTCGCGAGACTTTCGGACGCACGACGCTGCTTCCACTGGTCAACCCACAATGCCAGCAGGATGCTCACAGTAACCGCGATCGATTGGACGATCACTTCGGCAAGCCACGCGGGTTTACGCATCGATGTCGCCTGGCTGATGAATCAACGCGTTACTTCAGCGGATAGCCTGGGTCCGATGGAAGCTTCCCATCGATTCGCAAGACTCTCGCGTTCGGTGTGACCTCCGAAGCGAGAACGAAGGTGATCGATCCCGGGATTACGGCAACGAGATTTATTGCCATGTCGGAGCTGTACACGATTTTCGGACCCCCGGCCACTTCGGCGCGAAACATCTTGCCAATCCAGTACTGACGGAATTGATCTTCGTTCATCCGGTAGATCTCGTTCAGCACAACTTCGCGTTCAGGCGCAACGGGCGCTCGGACGAGCAGCGTAATTTTGGAACGGTCTGGCCAGAACTGTTGCTCGCCCAGGAATATCCTCCTCAGCTCCGCGAAGGAGATATCCGTCACAGCCGATTTGGGATTTACCACGATCGCGATTGCCTGACGGCTGCTGTTCTGTGCGTGCACGAGACGCACAGGCAGACAGATAACGAGGGCGCAGACGATAACCCCCAGCACGCTGCGTCCTGCAAACCCGTTCGATCCGGTCGCCGATCTCACGGTTGCACCTGCGCCTGCTGTCCGGCAGCACCACCGAGATCTGGAACAGTGAAGCTTACTTGCAGGTAGGCACTGTTCGTCCAGTCGGCTGTCTGAAAGCGCTCCCGCCTGTACTCCGCCTTCAGAGCCGCGAACGAAGTGAAGTCGTATCTGACTCCGCCAATGCCGCCTTCGTAGCCAAGATCCAGCGGAGCGAAGATTACGTCGGTCGGTGCCACCGTTGTACGCTCCGCGCGGATATACGGCTTCCAGTCATTGGCCTTGCCGGAAAGGCGATAGGCAAGCTGGGCGTAGTAGGCATCGCTTCCGGTGGTCGGACCGCCCGACGTTGGCGAGTGATCGATGTGGACGTACTCCGCTATGAATTCGGGCTGCTCCCGCTGCCAGGCAACGAATGCAGACGAAATCCCTTCCATCGCAGTTACTCCGCTCGGAGGCGAAACACGATCGCGATAGTACCCGACTCCAAACTTCATACCGAACAGAGCAGTCGGTCGCGCAGAAAGCGACGCCGTCCACGCGCGGCTCCCATTGACATCGCCGGCGTCTCCGGCGCGAGAAATTGTGCTTCCGCGACCGTTGCCCACGCCCAGCATATACTGAAGGCCGAAGTCCTGCAGTCCCAGGTTGCCCTCGGCGAACGCTCCGACGAAATGCGTCGGAATCAGCTGACTCCCGAACTTGATCATTTCGGGTCGCGATATGCTGGTCTGCAGCCAGGTGCCATGGTGAAATGCCGTGTTCCAGTATCCAATCGGCGTATGGTAACGCCCGACGGAAATTTTGAGTGCGTCGTCGAAGTCGTAACGCAGGATCGACCGCTCGACCTCGAATGCGTATCCTGTAGGCTGGGCCGTCGCGCTGAACTCGCCAAAGTAGTTGAGCCTGTCCGTGAAACCAACGATCAGATGCCCAACAAGTTGACCCAATTCAAAGCCGGAGGGGATTTTCCGGTCAGTCGCGAGATAGGATGCGTCCCCGAATAACATCGCATGGACAACTGGTTGACTTGGAGACACATCCTGTGCGCGCGCGGTGCCGACGGACACCATTGCCAACGCTCCAATTACCCCGTTCAGGACTGCGCGCATTCGCGTTAGGAGTCAGATGTCGTCCCTGGACGTTTCCAAGGGAGCCCGCCGAATAAAACATACGAGCATCCGCCTCCGCGCGGCAAGCACCCATTTGGGGTTATTGTCGCTTTCTTTAACTAAGGGTTCGGTTGGCCGTCCGGCTGTCCTTTCTGCATTTCGCGGATCCGCTCACGAATCTGAGCCTGGAGGCCCACGTACTGTGCGACCTGCACCGGCGACATGAAACCAGACAGCTGTTGCTGCTCGTCCTGCTGCAGGGCGAAACGCCTGGATTGAAGATCATGCGCTTGCGCCATCAGCTGCGCGACCTTGTTCTGGTCGGCACCGCTGCCCTTGGCCATCTCGTCTCTGAGCCCGGACCGCACAGAACGCTCCTGATCCAGAAGTGCGTTACGCTTGCCAGCGATGTCTGTGTTGACCCCACGCAATCGCGTAACCTGATCGTCGCTCAGGTTGAGCCGCTGCTTTACTATCTGCTCGCTCCGCTGGCGGAAGCGCTGCTCGAGCGCGTCCCTCCGGGGCGACTGCTGCGCAGGCGGCCGCTCCGCTCTTGGCCTCGGCGCGCGGCCGCGACCCTGGGCGCCGGCAGCGCTCGCACAGAGCAGAAACGCGGCGGTTATCGAAAAGATCTTCATTGTGTATCCCCAACGACTAGGAGTGACGGATTCAGGGTCGGCCGAGGGCATCGCCTGAAGATTGTCGAGATCCTGCGTGAGTTGTGCGAGCCCGTCGTCGGAAAGGTCGCTTGTGTTCACGATCGCGAGCCCGCCCGCGTTGGTCGCAGCAGGTGCAGTCGCCGGACCTTCAGAACGTGAATTGTGAATTGCGAACGCCGAGAGCCCGACGGCGCCGATGAGACAAGCTGCTGCAAGCTCCATGTACACACGCTTCATTCCACTCGACTTGCGCCGGTACGGTGGAATCGCCGCTGCGATGCTCGCAACATTGACCGATACCAGCGGAGCAGTCCGGAGCACCGATCGAATGATCGCGAGTTCAGCGGCGCAGTCGTCGCACGCATCCAGATGCTCCTGGACCCGCACGCGCTCCTTGACCGCGCGCATCGCGTTGTGGTAGTGGACGCGCGCTGCGCCCTCTGTACTTCCAACCAGATCCGCGATTTCCTTGTACGAAAGTCCCTGTTCCAACCGCAGGGTGAAAACCTCTTTCTGCTTCGGCGAAAGCTGTGCTACCGCTTGCCGGACCCGCAACATCGACTCGTCCGCCACCATTGTGTCGAGCGCATCGAATGTAGTAACCGCATCACCCTCTTCTACCGTTGACACAATCCTGCTCCGCCGCTCCGATCGTCGTCGATCCAGTATCAACCGTCTTGCGATAGTAAAAAGCCACGTGCGAAAGGCACTCTCACCACGGAAGCTGTCAATCGCGCCAAACGCGCGAACGAAAGTATCCTGGACCACTTCCTCGACACTGTCCCGCTCACCTTCACCAGACACAAAACGGGCAAGTCCCGCCGCGTGGCGCTCGACAAGCTTTGTGGCTGCCCTACCGTCTCCTTTGCGCCATTGGTAGATAAGATCCGTGTCGGTCGGCTCATTGGTCGCGGGCTTGGCTGTGACTTCCACACGCTAAATAGACGCCTTCAGGACGTAATTGTTAAGTGGCAGCGGTTGACGGATTTACGCCCCGTGGATACCTTTAGAACAAGCGTTCGATGGTACGGAACCAGCATGTCCCATGAGGTACTTAACATGTCCGACGAATCCACACCCCTCACGCCCCCTGCCGAATCCGGTTCAGTTTCCGGAGCGCCGTCAGAAAGCCAGCGCGCTCCGAAGCTCGAAACACTTCTGGCGGCCGCGGCGACCACCTTCGCAACCCGTGGCTACAGTGGGACGAGCATGCGCGATATCGCCCATGACTCGGGGATCTCACTTTCGGGTATCTACTATTACACCCGCGGCAAGTCATCGTTACTGTATGAGATCCAGTCCCGGACAATTGACGCGTTGCTGGCGTCAGCGGCGCAGGCTCTCTCGACTGTCACAAGGCCGCTGGATCAACTGCTGCAGTTCGTAGAGAACCACGTCTCGTATTCGAATGATCACCCAGCCTTCGTACGCGTACTTTCGCACGAAACAGCGCCGGACGGCACGGACGAACGTCGCGAAGCGGTGGAGCTCAAGCGGAGTGAATACGTAAAGGTGCTCCGGGACATTCTTGATCGTGTCCGCCATGAGTCGTCGGCACCGGTGCCAACGCCGTTCGCTAGTGACATGCTGTTCGCCATGATGAGCGGTCCGCGGCAGTGGGGCGTCTCGGATACAGAGTTGAACGTCGGGATGGCCGCCCGCCTTATTTACGACCTTTTTGTTCGTGGTTTCACGGGCGGTGCAGCAGCAGCTCGGCAGTGACACAGTACATAGCGCATCGCGGCGTCCACGATGTTTTCACGGAAAACACGCTGGACGCCTTCCAGCGCGCAATTGACCTGGGATTCCACGCGATTGAACTCGATGTACACGTAACCGCCGATGGCGTTTGCGTAGTGCATCATGACGAGTCGGTAATTACACCCAAGGTCGCTCTTTCCATCCGCGGAACCTACTTCGACACCCTCCACGCGGCGGCACCGCTTCTGCCGCGCCTCGACGAGGTACTGGAACTTGTTGCTGGAAAGGCGCACGTTCACGTGGAATTGAAAAGCCGCGACGTCGAACGGGAACTCGCCAATGTGCTTGGCGCCAGCCCTGCCGAGGCGTCGGTTCATTCATTCGATCACGAAGTGGTCTTGCGAATGAAGCGCTTTCTACCCCAACTTCGTACCGGGATTCTACAGACAAGTCGGCTCGTCGATAGCGTGCACGCACTCAAGGCGGCAGAGGCGACAGATCTGTGGCAGTGGCACGAGTTCGTGGATCGCGCTCTTGTTGAAGAGGTCGGTAAGGCGGGCGGAAGTGTGATCGCCTGGACCGTCAATACACCCTCGGAGTGGCGCGTTCTGGCTGATCTTGGAGTCGCTGGAATCTGTACGGATCTTCCCATAAGCCCAACATTGGCGTCGGTTCAAAGCTCTCACCCGCGAGGCCCTTCTCTGGATGCGAATACCTAGCCTTCTCCTCCTCTGTGCCGCCAGTGTGGCGTGCGCGCAGAATCCGTCGCCCTCAACGGCTCCCACGACCACAGCATCACCGACTACGGCCGCTGCAAAACCCGTAGCTTCTTCGTCACCGGATTCGCTTGGCAAGCCGGGCCCGGGTGCGCTCTCCATCCCGTTCGCCAACCCGTTCCCGAGCACCTACAAGCCGTTCCCGTCCAGGACGACGCTCATACGGAATGCGACGATCATGACAGCGGCAGGCCCGACGATGCAGAACGCATCGATCCTGCTGCGTGATGGGAAGATCGTTTCGGTCGGCACCTCGGTTACGGCGCCATCGGATGCAGTGATAAT
>CAJDVC010000025.1_pt1 | contig 22813 bp, 18 predicted proteins | sample 7391211 | NCBI WGS metagenome assembly CAJDVC01 (sample SAMEA7055683, study PRJEB34461) | soil metagenome | biome: terrestrial ecosystem; feature: Peninsula; material: soil | place: Antarctica | collected 2016 | reverse complement strand
GTGATGTCGGATTCCTTGAGGTTGTACGCCTTCATGTTCATGTCGAGAAAGTTCGCGGCGAAGACGAGCCCCCATCCGTCATTCGCGCTGACCGCGTCGAAGTACTGACGGTGCTTGCCAGTCAACCGCGCGAGCCACGCCTCGTCCGGCGATTCGATCGTCGCCAGAGGCTCCGCGCCGGCGCGGACGCCGACTGCTGTAGCGGCGATGGCAATGGCTCCGACTCCCACGCTTCGCATGAACGCTCGCCTTGGTGCCACCTGCTCCGTACCGTCCATAACAGCCCCCGGGTCGGTCGTGTATGACGCGCCGCTCATCATTTCGTGTGGCTGGTGGCCCGGAGTGCCGGGGGTCAACCGCAAGGTGATTCGACGACCGAATAATGCCGCGGTCGGGAAAAACCGCAAGCGAAACAATCGATTATTCGACGGATCGGGTTCGGGGGCCGTCCTCGGTCATCCTCGCGGAAGCGAGGATCCATGGGTTTCCTGAGAATGGTCTCGAATGGATTCCCGCTTTCGCGGGCATGACGACTTTACGACGCGGAATTCGCCTTGAAATCGCCGGTGCGGCGGAGCTGGATGACGTCGCGGGCCGTGTAATCGCTGCCGGTTGCTTCGCGCTGGAAGTCCGGGACGAGGGCGATGAGCATCTCGCGGAGCTCGGATTCGTCGGAGGTTTCGGTTGCGGCGACGAGGCGTTCGATCCGGCGCATGAGGCCCTCCGGAATGCCGGCCTTTTTCGCCCTGAGCAACTTGGGGTGGTTGGTGGGGAGGGCGTTTTCTTCGTGGAAGAACATCTCTTCGTAGAGCTTTTCGCCGGGACGGATGCCGGTGAACTGGAGCTCGATGTCCTTGCCGGGTTCGAAACCGCAAAGCCGGATGAGATCGGTTGCGAGGTCTACGATCTTGACGGGTTCGCCCATATCAAGGACGAAGACTTCGCCGCCGAGTCCGAGGGTGCCCGCCTGGAGGACAAGCTGGACCGACTCGGGGATGGTCATGAAGTAGCGGCGCATCTCCGGATGAGTGACCAGCACGGGCCCGCCAGCGCGTATCTGACGGAAGAACGTGGGCACGACTGACCCTCGGCTTCCGAGAACGTTTCCGAACCGCACCGACACGAAATTGCCGCCGTGTGCTATGGCGGCGTTTTGCACCACGCGTTCGGCCAGTCGTTTTGTAGCCCCCATGATGCTTGTGGGGCGCACGGCCTTGTCAGTTGAGATCAGAACGAAGTGCTCGACGCCGGCGTCGATGGCCGCATTGACGACGTTGGTGGTGCCGTGGATGTTGTTGGTGATCGCTTCAACGACGTTCTCTTCCATGAGCGGCACGTGCTTGTGGGCAGCGGCGTGGAAGACGGCATACGGACGGAAATCGTCGAATATCGCGTGCATTCGAGTGCGATCGCGGACATCAGCGATTGTAGGAATGACGCTGAGGCGGGGAAAAGTCTCTCGCAGTTCGGCCTGGATATCGAATATCGAATTTTCGCCGTGGCCGAGTATGATGAGCCGGGAGGGTTCGAGTCTGGCCAGCTGACGGCAGAGCTCGCTGCCGATGGACCCGCCGGCGCCTGTCACGAGGACCGTTCGGCCCTTGCCCAGGTTCCGTACAGCGGCAAGGTCGGTGTGGATGGGATCCCGGCGGAGCGAAGATGGCGACGCGCGACCGGACAGGACGTCGGAAAGCGGCGGAAGGGTGCGGGTTTTGAGACCAGCGTCTGCGGCTGCCTGGACGATGCGGCGGATTACCGAGCCGGGCGCGGACGGGATCGCGATGACAATGGCGCCGGCGTCCCGGTCGTGTGCGACGCGACCTATGTCCGCAATGGCGCCGAGCACCGGGATGTCATTCATGCGATGATTGGCCTTTCGGTCGTCGTCGTCAACGAATGCGACCGGGTAGAGCCCCAGCTGAGGATTAGTCAACAACTCCTTCGCGATCATCTGACCAGCGGCGCCTGCGCCAACGATTACTGCGCGAACGTCATCGGTGCGTCTGCGCTGCTGCCCGTGCCACGTGCGGATACGGAAGAAAAGGCGGGGGGCGATGATGAACGTCGCCGTCAACAGGCTATCAATGGCAAAAATCGGCAGCGGAAGCCGCTGCGAGGCAAGGTGAAAAAGTGGGACAATTAAGCCGCCCACTGCTCCGGCGCAGAGGGTCGCGATAGCGAGGCCGCCGACCAGCCGTTCCAATTCAGCGACGCTCGCATAGCTCCATATGCGCCTATAGAGCCCAACCCCAGCGAATACAAGCAGCTTGACGGGAACAGCAATCAGCGCGAACATGAGAACGATTCGATAATCGTCCGCGCCGGGTCCGAGCCATCCAACGCACAGTAGGTAAGCGAGTGTGACAGCGCAGATGAGGCCGATGCTGTCGATGCCTATAAGGTTGCGGTTGCGGACGACCGGGTAATGGCGCATATACGAATGGCGTGATTTTACGGGCGAGGGGTAGAGCAAGCGAATCGGGATTTAGAATTTACTAAATAATGCTGGCAACAAAATGAAATGTCGGCCCACGGGCCGCACAACCGCACAATTGCGATCCCGACGGATGGATACCTAAAGAACCGCCGCGACGCTGGCGCTGCAATTTTGAACCTGCCTAGATCCTTGGAAGGTAGTGCTAGACAAAGCGCTTCTTCAAAACTGCTGGAACCCCAGCATACAAACAATTTTCCTCTGTATTTTTTGTAACGCACGCGCCTGCCGCTATGACGCAGCCGGCGCCAATCACAAGGGGGTCCGCTGCCGTTCCGTTCACGATGGTCGCACCCGTGCCGATGAACGCCGACTGTCCTATGTGGACGTTTCCCGAGACGTGAACACCTGGGGACAACGTGGCAAAGTCGTCGATCCGTGCATCGTGGCCCACGGTGCAGTCGAGGTTGACATGCACATGGTTGCCGACGGTGATGTTGACCGTAAGGATGCTACCACAACACACAATTGAGCCGCTTCCAAGCTGCACTGAATCTGACATTGCAACAGAATCGTGAATCAGGATCGGAAAATCAAATCCGGCCGCCGAGCATCGGAGCGCGAGTTTTTCGCGAGCCTGGGGCTTGCCGACGCCAATGGCTACGACCGCATCTGGGTAGCTAAGCGAAAATCGTTCCCACGAAAGCACCGGCTTCCCGTCAACCTCTCGATTCGGGTCAGCGGCGTCCTCAATAAACCCGACGAAGTCGAACACGAGATGCGGTTTCGCCGCGGACAGAAGCCAGGCGACCTCTCTCGCGAACCCGCCGGCTCCATAAATAGCCATTTTTTTCGCAGGAGCCACACCACCCTCCGTTGCGCTAACTGCACGGCTCGAAAACTGATCACCAGTTTCGTCTCCACCGTACGAGCCTAGAATACGGTTCACGCTGGCCCTGTCGGTCATCCCCAAAGATGCCATTGAACTCGCCCAGTGGTTGGGCCCGCACCCTTCAGCATAGGCATCTAACGCTACCCCATCCGTCCGTGTGGAAAACGCCAACTGAACCGCTTCGATCCGTCTATGGAGACGTTTGGTTTTGCCGACGTTCGACGAGTAAATTATAAAGCTATGCCAAAGTATCTCATAACAGGAGCAGCGGGCTTCATCGGCTTCCACGTCGCAACGCAGCTCTTACTCCGGGGCGATACCGTCGTCGGCGTGGACAACCTCAACAACTATTATGATCCGCGGTTGAAGTCCGCCCGCTTGGAAATGCTATTGGCACGTGACGCCTTCAGCTTTGTGAAACTGGACATCGCGGATACTGGTCAGCTAGTGTCCTTGGTCGATCGCGAGAGGCCGGATGTGGTAATCAATCTGGCAGCGCAGGCAGGAGTCAGATACTCGCTCACCCATCCCCACGCGTACGTGAAGTCGAATTTAGTGGGCTTTGTCAACGTACTCGAGGCTTGCAGGCACGGTGAGGTCAAACACTTGGTGTACGCCTCCTCAAGCTCTGTCTACGGTGCGAACACGCGCATGCCATTCTCGGTGGCCGATATGGTTGACCACCCTGTGAGCCTGTACGCGGCCACAAAAAAGGCGAATGAACTTATGGCACATACCTATTCGCATCTGTACGGGCTACCTACGACGGGCTTGCGGTTCTTCACCGTGTACGGTCCTTGGGGGCGGCCGGACATGGCGCTGTTCCTGTTCACGCGAGCGATCCTCGCGGGTGAGCCGATCGACGTATTTAACAACGGCAATATGCAACGTGACTTCACGTATATCGATGACATTGCGGAGGGGGTTGTCCGAGTGTCGGATAGAGTGCCTGACTCACCGGATCCACTTGCTGTCGATACACTGTCCCGTGCGCCGTACCGTATCTATAACATCGGCAATCACGATCCGGTACCGCTGCTAGAAATGATCAGGATCCTTGAAGACTGCCTAGGCCGTGAAGCAGTGAAGCGCTTCTTACCGCTCCAACCGGGCGACGTGCCGGCGACGTATGCCGATATTGCGACGCTCGAAGCCGATGTTGGCTTCCATCCCAACACGCCGTTGGCGGTGGGGATCAAGAAGTTCGTCGATTGGTATCAAGAGTATTTTCCAACGAGCTTACTGCATGATCAGGCGGCACAACCGGCGTGACGCAGTACGCGGACTCTCCGAAAAATGCGACTAAACTGTTTTGCTCGCGCGAACCGAGGGGGATGGACGACGTTCGCAGAGTGGCGGTGACACCGTGAAGCTGCACGCGCCTTACCAGCAACTGCTTCGGATCGTTGGCCGCGACTTCCGGTGGAGGATGCTGTGGGTCTTCACGCTCGCCGCCGGAGTTGCTTTCCTGGAGTTTGTGAGCGTTGGCGGCATGTACCCATTGCTAACCGCGCTCGTTAATCCTGCTGGCCAAAAAGTGGGGATGGCCGTCCACTCTCACGTTCCCGGTTTAGCATTTCTCAGCGGTCTTTCGGTGATGACGCTCGCCACCGGGCTGCTTGCCATTTTGATTATAAAACCGCTCGTAACCGCCTATGCCCTCCGTGAGGGCTTTCGCTTTTGTTATGATGTCCAGGTAGCCGTCAGTTCGCGCATGGTGCGTTCGTTGCTCGGCCGTGAGTATGCATTTTTCCTCCAGGAAAATACTGCGGTATTACTCCGTGACACAACGATTGAAGTGTTGATGTTCATCGGCGGTGTACTGATTCCACTAATCCAGCTTGTTACACAGTTCGTAATCCTGGCTACCGTCGTACTAGCCGTGGCGTGGATATCCCCAGTTGCAGCTGCCGTGGCATTCGGGGCAGTCGGTGGGCTTACAGTCGGGCTGTACGTGTTCATCAATGGAAAAGTCAGTCGTTGGGGCAAGCTCCGTGAGGTGCGGCAGGCGGAGATGAACCGCTTGATCCATCAAGCGTTCGCGGGAATCAAGACGGTAAAGGCATTGGGTGTCGAAAGTTGGTATCTGAGGGAGTTTGACGGGATCGCGCGTGAATATGCGACGCTTAACACCCGCTACCAATCGGCCGCAGCAATACCGCCGCTCTTGATAGAGCTTGTGCTTTTCGGGGGCGGCATGGCGGCGCTTGTTTACGCCGCGTCTGCCGGTATTGACGTTGTCCGATTTATGCCAACCGTGGGCGTCCTTGTGCTTGCTGGGTATCGGATTCTGGCAGCGACTCGTTCATTCTTCACTCAGCTCGTAACCATTCGGTATAACTGGGCGAGCGTCGGCGTAGTAGAGCGTGCGCTTGCGCGATCGGCATCAGATTCTCCGATCGGCATAGCGGGGGACTGTGTTGGCGATCCGCGTGCGACGGCGCATTTTCTCGCGCCAGCCGGGGTCACTCTCAAACACGTCTGCTTCCGCTATCCAACGGGCGTGCGGGACGTCGTTAGCGACGTTTCGCTCGCAATCGAACCGGGCCAGCATGTGGCGATCGTTGGTGGATCAGGTTCCGGGAAGACGACGCTGATAGACTTAATCCTCGGGCTGCTTCTTCCAACTGCCGGAGAGATTGTGGCGGACGGGAACCTGCTCGGCCGATCAAACGCGGCGTCGTGGCGTCGTCGCGTGGCGTACGTTCCGCAGCAAGTCTTCCTGGCGGACGCGTCGCTCAGGAGAAACATTGCATTCGGTATCCCCACGAATGAGATCGATGATAGCAGAATCGGTTGCGTGATTTCCCAGGCACGACTTTCTGATTTCGTCGCGCGGCTACCCGATGGGCTCGACACCATGGTGGGCGAGAATGGCGCCCGTCTGTCGGGAGGAGAGCGGCAGCGGATAGGGATCGCAAGAGCGCTTTATAGAGAACCACAGTTGCTCGTCCTGGACGAGGCCACCAGCGCGCTCGACGCGATCACGGAGCGCGAGGTGAACCGCGAAATCCTGGAGGCATGCGAAGGCATCACCGTCATCATTGTTGCTCACCGGCTGACGACGGTCCAGACCTGCTCGCGATTGATTTTGATGAGTAATGGGGTAGTAGCTTCGGACGGCACATACGATTCGGTCGTATCGGTCAGTGAGGAGTTCGCGAAAATGCATGCAATCTCGTTCGCGGACGCCAGCGTTTCGGGAGAGGATGATGGTGCGGACGGTCTATCATGAGAAGCGACTCCACTGAGCGAACGATTGTCGTCACTGGCGGTGCGGGTTTTATCGGTTCAGCCCTGGTGCGATCTCTAGTACGAGATCCAGCATGTAGCGTTGTAGTGATGGACGCGCTAACGTATGCCGGAAATCTCGAGTCTCTCCACACTGTGCTACGCTTTCCGAATTGCAGTTTTGAGCGGATAGACATCACTGACGCCGCTGCAGTTCGGCGATGCTTCGCGACTTATTCTCCTGAGATCGTTTATCATCTTGCTGCGGAGTCCCACGTCGATAGATCGATCGACTCCCCAGCAGCGTTTATTCACACAAATGTTGTCGGCACCTATATTTTGCTCGATGCGGCACTGGGAACGTGGAAGCTGCGTTCAGATACTGAGCGAGCGGCTTGCCGGTTTATCCATGTTTCCACGGACGAAGTCTTTGGTTCGCTTGGGGAGCACGGTAAATTTTCGGAGACGACGCCTTACGCACCCCGCTCCCCTTATTCCGCGAGCAAGGCCGGGGCTGACCATTTAGCGCGTGCGTGGCATCACACGTTCGGACTGCCGGTGATCGTGACAAACTGTTCAAATAATTTTGGACCCTACCAGTTCCCTGAGAAGTTCATCCCCGTTGTTGTACGAGCCGCTCTGAACGGCGACGTTATTCCCGTGTACGGCCGCGGCGCGAATATTCGTGATTGGCTTTATGTCGACGACCACGTAGAGGCACTTCGGTGCGTTGCAGAGCGTGGCCGCGTCGGTGGCACTTACGCCTTTGGGGGCGGAAATGAACGAAGCAATCTTGATGTTGTGACAGAAATCTGTTCCATACTAGACGAGATGCATCCAAATCCGAAGGGGAGTTACGATCAACAGATATCGTTTGTTGCGGACCGGCCTGGGCACGATTTCCGCTACGCCGTTGATAGCTCGCTCGCGCAAAGGGAGCTTGGATGGAAGCCAGCGCATACGTTCGAACAGGGATTGCGGGAGACTGTCGAGTGGTATCTGCAGAATGACCAGTGGTCGCTGGATGTCATGTCGGGAGCCTATCGCGGGGAACGTTTAGGTCTGGGAGGTGGCGTATGAAAGGAATCGTTCTAGCTGGAGGATCGGGTACGCGCCTCTACCCAGCTACGCAGGTCGTCAGCAAGCAGCTGCTCCCTGTTTACGACAAACCTCTTGTGTACTACGCGCTTACCACTCTCATGCTGGCTGGTATCCGGGAAATCCTAGTTATTTCAACGCCTCGTGATCTGCCATTGTTCATAATGTTATTGGGCGACGGCTCACAATGGGGGTTGAAGCTGACGTATGCCCCTCAACAACAGCCGGCCGGGCTCGCGCAAGCGTTTGTAATCGGTCGGGATTTTATCGGCGATCAGCCCGTTGCGCTGGTGCTGGGTGACAATATTTTTTATGGCCAAGGGCTTGTCCAGCAGCTCCGGAGTGCCGCGACGTTGCGCGACGGGGCCACGATTTTCGGTTATCACGTACGCGACCCGCGTCAATTTGGCGTAGCCGAGATCGACGCGCATGGTGCCGTAATTGGCTTGGAGGAAAAGCCGGTAACGCCTCGTTCGAACTACGCAGTTACGGGCTTGTACTTCTACGATGCCGAGGTATGCGAACTGGCGCGGAGGCTCGCGCCGTCCGCGCGCGGTGAGTACGAAATTACGGATTTAAATCGCGCGTATTTGGAGCGCGGCAAGTTGAGAATGGAGATTCTTGGACGTGGAATGGCGTGGCTTGATACTGGAACGCACGAGACTCTTCACGCAGCAGCCGCGTTCATCCAAACATTGGAGAGCAGACAAGGTCTGAAGGTAGCTGTTCCTGAGGAGATTGCTTGGCGGCTTGGGTACATCGATAGGGAAGCCGTTCTCGCTGCTGCAAATGCGCTCCGTGGAAGTAGCTACGGGAGGTACCTTGCCGATATTGTGCAAGGGGTAACTGTGCCTTCGGCCGACATATGATCCCCGTCACACAGCCTTTCCTTCCACCGCTCGAGGAGTTTGTGGATAAGCTTCGTAGCATTTGGTCAACGCGACAGTTGACCAACGACGGGGCGTTTGTGCGGGAGCTTGAAGACGGGATTGCGCGTACGGTGGGTGTCCGCCATGCAGTATTTGTGTCGAACGGCACGATTGCAATTCAGTTCGCGCTTCGCGCGGTAGGCGTACGGGGGCGCGTTGTCACTACACCGTTTTCATACGTCGCGACAACTGCGGCACTTGTTTGGGAAGGATTGGAGCCGGCGTTCGCCGACATCGAACTCGAGTCGCTAACCATTGATCCATCACACACCGATGCGTTGCTGGCCGCAGGCGCGAGTGGCGTTCTCGCTACGCACGTGTATGGGAACCCGTGTGATGTGGATGCGCTAGAGTCACTGGGACGTCGCTACCAGGTACCGATAGTGTACGATGCTGCCCACGCGTTCGGTGCGCTGTTCAGGGGTCGCTCGCTTTGTGCGTATGGATCGGCTGCAACGTTGAGTTTCCATGCGACGAAGCTGTTCCATACTGTGGAAGGAGGTGCTGTCGTAACGGACGACGACGCTGTCGCTGAGGCTGTCCGACGGCTTCGCAACTTTGGGCAATCTGGCCCGGATCAGATCGAGGGGCTTGGCATAAACGGAAAAAATTCCGAGATTCACGCGGCGATGGGGCTGTGTCTTCTTCCAAGGCTTCCGGACATCATTCGTGACCGAACAGCTCTTGCCACTTGCTACACAGCTCACATTGCCGATTTGGCTCCCGTCGTCCGGCCGATTGCGTGGCGACATGGAACGGTTCCGAACTATAGCTACTTCCCGGTCATCTTCTCGACCGAAGCAGCGCTCCTGCGATGCATGGACGTGCTAGAAGCTGCCGACATTCGCGCTCGGAGGTATTTCCGGCCAAGCCTGTCTCTATTGCCGTATGTTTCGCATTCCGCGACGACGCCAATTTCTGATTCAGCGGCAGATCGTGTGCTGTGTCTGCCGCTCTATCCGGGACTGGGTATGGATTCAGTTAAGCGCATTGCGTTACTCCTTCGCCACGCAGTGGCGACGCCACTTTGATGGTGATGGTTGTGGTAGAAACTTGCAGCGTTGGGCTACTCGGCTCAGCAGAGGGTGGGCTCAGTCGCGCGATCGCATCAAAGGCCTGATGGACGACGGCCCGAAGGTTAGCGTGACCGTCGTGACGTTCAATCATGAAGCGTTCATAGGCCCGTGCCTGGAGAGTATAGTTTCTCAGCAAACGGACTTTGACTTCGAAGTAATTGTGGGTGAAGACGCGTCGACCGACGGGACGCGTGCAATGGTCGAAGCGTACGCGCGGAAGTACCCCACGATCGTGCGCCCGGTCTACCAGCCTGTGAATCGCGGTGTCAATAACAATCTCGCGACAGTGTTGAGCGAGGCTCGTGGCGCGTATATCGCCCATATCGATGGTGATGACCTCGCCCTTCCAGGCAAGCTGCAGCGGCAAGTCGACCTTCTCGACGCGCGGCCAGATGTAGCGCTCTGTTTTCATAATCTGGGGGTGTTCGAATCGACGACGGGTGCATCGCTCGGATTATTTACGCCACGCACCGCGCCGCAGCTCACCAACCTCAATGACCTCGTGCGGTATGGCACCGTCTACGGAAACAGTTCCAAGATGTTTCGTCGCGACTCCCGGCGCGGGATGGCTGTTGATCCGAATACGCGTCACGTCATGGATTGGCTCCTCCATATCCAGAGCGCGGTTAACGGAAGGATCGCGTATATCGATGACGTGCTTGGTAAGTGGCGAAGGCATTCAGGAGCTACGACTACGGCGGATCGCGATCGTGACCGCGCAATGACGCATTTCGACGAGCTGCTCTATACCGTGGGGGAAGCTCGGAAGCTCGGCGCGTCCGAAGACGCGGCCGCATTTGCCGAGAGCCGGATTAACTACGCGATGGCGCTTCGTCAGCTGAATTGGGGCGATGTGAAAAACTTTCGACGACTTATCGAAGCGAGCGTTGCCGGAGGCGTACGCGTTAACCGTCGCCATCACGATTTTGCGTACCGGTACAGGAAATGGCCGCGGATTGTCGGTGCCGCGACTCGGCTTCGCCAGAGTCTTGAATCGTGACGCCACGTGTGGAGCGGATTAGTTGCGTCATTGGATCGCTAGGGCCGGGCGGAGCCGAGCGGGTGCTTACAACCATGGCGAACTGGTGGGTCAACCATGGCCGCGGCGTTACCATTTACACCCTTCAGGCTTCGGCGCCGTTCTTTTGGCTTGACGAACGCGTCACTGTCGTCGCCTTGGGATTGTGCGGCGGCGGCGTGGTACGAAGAACAATCGGGGCGGCTCGACGTGTCGTCCGGCTCCGTCGTGCCCTGCTTGACGGAAAGCCGGACGTCGTAGTGAGCTTTATCGACGTGGCAAACGTCCACGCACTGCTAGCTGCGATTGATGGTGTGGTCCCAGTGGTCATATCGGAGCGCACGGACCCGCGGCACCATCAGATTGGAACAGTTTGGAGGATGCTCCGGCGCATGACATATCCGACGGCTGCTCAGTTGGTTTTGCAAAGTGCAGAGGTCGCCGCTACGTTTTCGTACATGTCAGCTTCGACCAGGATCATCCCGAATCCTGTTCTGCCGGCGCCGATACCCGCATCACGTCCAGCGCCTGACGTTGACGTAGTTGCCATGGGGCGCTTCACCCGTGAGAAAGGATTTGATCTCTTGCTGAAGGCACTACAGGCCGTGTCTCTCGCGCGCGGTGCAACAACACTCAGGGTATGGGGCGATGGGCCGGAGAAATCCGCGTTGATGCTTTTAGCGCATGAGCTGGGCATCGCGAACCAAGTCGAGTTTCCCGGGAATACGACGACGCCAACCACTGCGCTGCAAAGCGGTAAGGTTTTCGTACTTCCGTCTCGGTACGAGGGTTTTCCCAACGTGCTTGGAGAGGCGATGGCGGTCGGGCTGCCAAGCATCGCGTTTGACACATCCAGTGGGCCCCGACAGCTGATCCGACACGGAATAGACGGCATCCTCGTACACGGCCAGGACGTCAACGCCCTTGCCGCTGGGATTGTACAACTCCTGGACGATCCAGACTTGAGAGACCGTATGGAAATCGAAGCGCCACGTGTTACGGCTCGGTTTGGCCTTGCCTCGATTATGGCGCGCTGGGATGACGTTCTGGATGACGCGGTACAAGCGGCGGGCAAGTGATTTTAGGAGAGGCAAACATTCAGACTCGATGGGTAAATCGACGGTGGGGGGTTCTTGTCTCGAGCCTGTTGATGTTCATGGTCGTGTTCAACGTGACCTTTGCCGCGATGCCGTCACCCAGCACGCTCGGCGCAGTTATTCGGGTTGGAACGGTCGCCCTTTTGTGGCTTGGTGTCAGGGTGCTCCGTCGATTTGTCGTTGAAGAGCCAGGGGCGTCGCTGACGCTGGTAGCGCTTCTAATCTACGCCGCAGTACAGTGGATGCTCACCGGATTCGCAGACGCATCTCAACTAGTCCGACTTTTTGCATTTTGCCTGTATGCGATTTATGGTGCGTTGTTGCTTGCGACGCTTTTCGAAGGTGATGAGCTGGCGTTCGCGCGAGCTTGTGCGATCGCCGGGATCATCCAGGCGGTTTGCATTGTTTTCAGTTTCATTTCACCCGATTATAGGCAGTGGCTCAGCGGCGTGGTCGCCCAATCCGGCAACATCGATCTGGTCACTGGGTTGGGCGCGCCAGGGTTCAGCAATTCGGCTGGCGCGCTCCTGTCAGTTGCACAGGCAGGCTGTGTATTTAGCGCGCTGGTTGCGGCACGACGTTCGGTGCGAACTGGAACGCGTGTCGCGTATTTGCTCGCCGCAATTGGGATCACTGCTTCAACGTTCCTAGCTGGTCGAACCGGAGTTTTGCTGGCGTGCGGCTTTCTGACGCTGTTTGGAGCAGACGCAATTGCGAGACGGCGATGGGCTGTTGTCGTCGCGGGAATGGTTAGCGTCGTTGTTCTTGCCGCAATCGGTAACATCGCCCTGCGGGCAGTGGCTGACCGGGCTGGTGTAGATCCGGATTTCCTCAAGTCCTGGTCGCTAGAGCTTTTTACTCGGGGAACAAATACCGCATCGATCGGCGACCTCAGTTCCCAGCCCGTACCACCGCTGTCCTTCGCTACCGTCATTGGCACAGGCTTGGTAAATGCTCCAGCGCCGTGGATAGGAAGCGCATCGGGGAACGACTCGGGATATGTCCAGACGTACTTCGCGCTTGGCCTCCCGGCAACGATTGTATTCTACCTCACGGTGGCGTTCCTGGCCCTACGGAGCGCGTTGCGCTCGGAGACACCGTATTTCCTTGGGGCCTTGGCTTTGGCCATTTTCTTGGTCGAGGTAAAAGAGCCATTTATGTTTAAGTCACCCCTTCCTGTGATTTTCTTTACATTCGCTTTTCTTCGTCTCGCTCGGACCGAGGCACCATCGTGACAGACCCGATATCCCCTTCGACAGAGCGTGAGATCAGCGGCGGCGACCGGTTCGGGTTTGGCGCTAATTGGGCAAAATTCTTAACAGTTGTAGATGAGCCGCGTATCGCAGCATCGGTTCACTCACTGACGCAATTTCTTCCTGCCGCCAGCATACGTGGGCGGACGTTCCTGGATGTCGGATGCGGAAGTGGTCTATCGTCTTTGGCCGCGCTCCGGGTAGGAGCGGAGCGCATTTACTCGTTCGACTTCGATCTGCAGAGCGTTGCCTGCACCGAGGAAATTAAACGTCGGTACGCGAGCGATGCCGCGAATTGGACTGTAACGAGCGGTGATGTGCTGGATGATGCTTCGCTTTCCCAATTGGGCGAGTGGGACATCGTCTATTCATGGGGGGTACTGCACCACACGGGGCAGATGTGGCACGCGCTAGCCAACGCCGGAAAGTTGGTGAAACCAGGCGGCACACTCTTCGTCGCGATTTATAACGATCAGGGTCGCGCCTCGCGCGTCTGGGCGCATGTCAAGCGGTTATATAATCGTTCCCGCGTAGGACGGGCGGCGGTTCTGTCGGTATACATACCATATTTTGTTCTGACAGGGTTAGTGTTGGATCTCATTCGTCGCCAATCGCCGACGCGGCGATATCGCAGCTATTGGCAGCAGCGCGGGATGTCGATTTATCATGACTGGATCGATTGGTTGGGTGGACTGCCGTTTGAGGTAGCAACGCCGGAGCAGGTATTTGACTTTTTTCACGATCGGGGTTTCACTCTTGAGCGCATGCAGACTTGTGCCGGTGGTTTAGGCTGTAATCAATTCGTCTTCACGGCATCTCAGTCTCCGCGGTGACCATGGCAGCAGCGCCACTTTTGGATTCCAGGTCCGGTGCCATGTGCGCAAATCGCGCGGAGCGCGTCTCGGTTTTGCATGTGATTACTGGACTGGGAACTGGGGGCACCGAGCGCATGCTACAGAAGTTATTGCGTGTTCGGCATCCGTCCGTTGTGCAGACTGTAGTGCAACTCCAATCCGGCGGCAGTATTGCCACGGAGATTCGCGGCGACGGCGTGGAGGTGGTTGATCTGTCGATGCGACGTTCTGTCGGAGCGATTTACCAGGCGGGGCAACTGGTCCGACTCGCGCGGAGAGTGAGGCCTGACATTATTCAGACTTGGCTGTACCACGCGGACGTCGCTGGCGCGATAGCGGGGAGGCTGCTGTCACTGCCTGTCGTTTGGAATATTCGCGGCTCGGACAACCCTGGTATACGGCGACCAATCGTACGCATTTGCGCGGCGCTGTCACGAATCCCAGCTTTGGTTATTGCAAACTCTGAAGCCGGCCGTCTAGCGCACGAGCGTGTGGGATATAGAGCGCGAGAGTGGCGGGTGGTGCCCAATGGGTTCGATACCAAAGTGTTTGTTCGGGACGCAAGTGCCAAAGCCGCGGTGCGTCGCGAACTTGGCATTCCTGCGGACGCGAAGATTGTAGGAATGATTGCTCGTGCGGACCCACTGAAGGATCATCGGATGTTCTTCGATGCGGTGCGGCTCGCATTAGCAGTGATCCCAGGTATTTACGTCGTGCTTGTGGGCGAGGGGATGGACACGAGCAGTCAGCTTGCCGTAACCTATAACATGGATGAGAGTATGCGAGGCCGAATTTTCAGCCTCGGGCGCAGGGACGACATAGCTCGGCTAACGGCGGCATTCGATGTCGCGTGTCTCGCCTCGTTGAGTGAGGGTTTCCCGAATGTCATCGGTGAGGCAATGGCGTGCGAAGTGCCATGCGTGGTTACGGATACTGGAGCGGCCCGGGAGATCGTTGGTGACACCGGCATTGTCGTGCGGACCGGTGACGCGACCGCTTTCGCGGATGGTATAGTTCGCTCGTTGCAACGGAGCGCCCCGGAACAACGCGCCCTGGGTGAGCGCGCGCGCCGGCGAATTGTCAACAACTTTAGTATTGAATCGGTCAGCGAGTCGTACATCAAACTTTACTCGGCCGTCATCAAGGGAAATTGCACGTGTGTGGAATAACTGGGTTTTGGGGACCTTCGGCGCCTGAGGAAGCGCTGGTACGACGTGGGGCATCCATGGCTTCGGCCATGCTATCGCGTGGCCCGGATGATTCAGGTGAATGGGCGAGCGAAGTAGACGGCGTCTGCCTCGCGTTTCGGCGTCTGGCTATCCTTGATTTGTCGCCGTGCGGCCACCAGCCGATGCTATCGCGCGGCGATCGATACGTGATCGTCTTCAATGGTGAGATCTATAACTTTCGTGAACTGAAGCGAGAGTTGGAGCCCCTCGGCGGAACATTCAGTGGGGGCTCGGACACGGAGGTAATTCTAGAGGGCGTTCGCATTTGGGGCTTTGATTTGACCGTACGTCGCTTGGAAGGAATGTTCGCGATTGCGCTATGGGATTCGATTGATAGAACTTTGACGATTGCACGCGACCGGGTCGGGAAAAAACCGCTTTATTACGGCGAGCACGGCGGAACGTTGATGTTCGCGTCGGAGCTGAAGGCATTAACGCAGCACCCGAGCTTTGTGCGCAATGTCGATCGAGATGCGCTCACGGTCTATCTCCGGTATGGGTACGTTCCAACGCCTTTGTCGATCTACTCCGGAATTAGCAAACTGACGCCTGGAACTTACGCAGTCTTCAAGGACATGATTTGCGTTTCTGAAGTGACGTATTGGGATCCGGTGGAAGTCGCCAAAGACGGTCAGCAGCATCTGCATTGCATGGACGATGCCGAAGCGACTTTGTCGCTTGATAGCCTCCTGAGGGACGCTGTTGCGCACCGTATGGTGGCAGACGTACCCGTCGGCGCTTTTCTCTCTGGCGGACTGGACTCCTCGACAGTTGTGGCGCTAATGCAGGCATCATCGACGCAGCCGGTGAGAACATTTACGATCGGGTTCGACGTTCCCGGCTATAACGAGGCGGAGTCCGCCAAGGCCGTTGCTGCACATCTTGGTACAGACCATACAGAGGTGTACGTAACACCGGGAGAGGCCCGGGAAGTCATCCCGTCCCTTGCGGATGTCTATGATGAACCATTTGCTGATTCCTCACAAATCCCTACGATACTTGTGAGCCGCCTTGCGCGACAATCCGTGACAGTCGCGTTATCCGGCGACGGAGGCGATGAACTATTCTCGGGTTACACTCGGTACCAGTGGGCCTCACGTATTTGGGGTGGACTTGGAAAAATGCCGGCGCCGGTACGCTCTACGCTGATTAGCGTGATACAGGCCGCAAGGCCGGAAACATGGGATCGCGTGTACAATGCCGTCAAGGTGGCAATCCCACGCCAATTTCATGTGAGTTCGCCTGGCGACAAGCTGCATAAACTAGCTGCTGTTGCTGCCGGCACGCCTGACGAGTTGTATCGCGGTTTGGTGTCGCAATGGAAGTCGCCGGATCAAGTCGCGTTGGCGGGCAGAGAGGTTCCGACGCGCATCGACAATCCTTTGTTGTTGCGTGCGGCTCCGGACTTCACATCGCGTATGATGCTGACGGATCTGATGACGTATTTGCCGGATGACATTCTTGTCAAGGTAGATCGCGCGTCGATGTCAGTGAGTTTGGAAGCTCGCTGCCCCATCCTGGACCATCGGGTCATCGAGTGGGCGTGGAAGACGCCAATGCGTCAGAAATCTCGCGACGGTGTGAGCAAATGGATACTGCGGCAAGTACTCTATCAGTATGTTCCGCGCGAACTTGTGGACCGTCCAAAGATGGGATTTGGAGTTCCAATTGGAGTTTGGTTGCGGGGTCCACTTCGAGCGTGGGCTGACGATCTCCTCGATCCGGATGCAATGCGCCGCGACGGGTTTCTTGACCCCGAACCGATTCAACGCATTTGGCGCGAGCATCTATCGGGGGCGCGCAACGAGGAGTATCGCCTCTGGGTTATCCTCATGTTTCAGGCATGGAGACGCAGGTGGTTGAGTTGAGACTTCGGGCGCCGTCGGCGTGGTATGAGTAAGGTTCTCCTTGTTACCAACGCCGAGTGGTACTTCCTATCGCACCGCGTCGCTTTGGCACGGGCGCTCCAGCGCGCGGGACACGACGTCGTTATTGCCGCCGAAGTGGAGCAGGGTAAAGCGTCCGAAATTGAGGATCTCGGCTTCCGATTCGTTCGAATTCCTCTCTCTCGAAGATCCACAAGACCAACGACTGAACTCTCGACAATTCGCGCGTTGTACGCACTCTATCGCAGCGAAATGCCAGCGGTGGTTCACCATATCACGATCAAGCCGGTGATCTACGGTTCGCTTGTAGCACGTAGAGTAGGTATTCCCGTCATAGTGAACACGATACCAGGGCTGGGATACATGTTCACTGGAACGGGAACAGCCGCCGCCATGCGGAGGCGGTTTGCGCTGAGCCTGTATCGGTTGGCACTGCGCGGGCGCAACGTCCGAGCAGTCTTTCAAAATTCCGACGATCGAGCGCTTTTCGTCAACGCCGGCGCAATCGATCCCAAGCGCGCCATGACCGTCCTCGGGTCTGGCGTTGATCTGGATGCATTTGCACCGGTTGATCCTGCTCCAGGCATGCCTCTAGTAGTGCTTCCGGGGCGACTGCTTTGGGACAAGGGCATCCGTGAGATGGTCGAGGCTGCGCGGTTGCTGCGGGCGAGGCGTGTACGGTGTCGTATCGCATTTGTTGGACGACCGGATTCGCGCAACCCGTCTTCAGTTGACGAGGACTCTCTGCGGAAGTGGGTGAGCGAAGGGTTGCTGGAATGGTGGGGTTATCAAGAAGACATGGCCGCCGTAATGCGCGCCGCCCACATCGTTGTACTCCCAAGCTACCGGGAGGGCGTGCCAAAGGCGTTGCTCGAGGCTGCGGCAGCAGGCCGACCGATAGTAACGACTGACGTGCCAGGCTGCAGAGAGGTCGTTATCGACGGAGTAAATGGAATCCTCGTGCCACCGAGGGACGCGAGTGCGCTCGCAAACGCGATTGAACGCCTCGTTGACTCGCCTGAATTGCGCGAGAAGATGGGAGCCGCTGGGCGTATCGTGGCGGAGACGCGGTTTGGCGACGTTGATATTGCGCTGCAGACAGTCGCAGTATATTCGCTAGCCCTGTCGTGATCGTCCTTGTAGTCGGAGCGGGAGGATTCGTTGGGCGCGGCGTGTGTGCGGAGCTAGAGCGCCGCGGGCACCGAGTCCGCGCGGTAGCTCGTCGGCCGTTGGTCCCGGGCTTTCCCGCGGCGGAGCAGGCGGTCGTGTACGACGTGGAAGCACTTACCGATTGGACTAAGTTGTTACGCGGTGTTGGTGCTGTCGTGTACCTGGCGGCACGTGTGCACGTGCTCAAAGAGACACAGGATACCTCCGTCGCGGCGTTGTATCGTGGAGTCAATGTCGATGTTCCCATTTCGCTTGCGCGAGCGGCAGCCAGAGAGAAGGCGGCTACTTTCGTATACGCTTCAACGGTGAAAGTACACGGAGAGAAATCAGTAGGCGGCGTGTCGCTGTGCCATGACTCGCCTCTCTTGCCGGATGGACCGTATGCGGAGACGAAGGCAGAAGCCGAGGAACTGTTGCGTGAACTCCTCCGAGGAACAAACACTTCACTTGCAATTATTGTTCTTCCACTTGTGTACGGCCCCCGCGTGCGCGCGAATTTCCTCCGATTAATCAAGCTGGCGCTACTCGCGCATGTTGTGCCGATGCCGCTAGGATCTGTAGCCAACAGACGCAGTTTCGCGTATCTCGGAAACGTCGCCGACGTAGTCGCGTTGGCGGTGGAGCAGAAGGCGGATGGGAGATTCATGGTAGATGACGGAGCACCGGTATCCACGCCGGATCTTCTTCGCGAGATATGCGGGTCCTTGGGTACGAAGCCGCGCCTTTTTCGCTTCCCACCGAAGATCTTGCGGCTGGTCGCAGAAGCCGTTGGCCAAAACGCGACTGCGACGCGAATGCTCGACTCGCTTTCTGTGGATTCGATAGAGACACGAACACGTCTTGGCTGGCGGCCACGCTGGTCGCGAGCCGAAGGGCTCGCTGAAACGATTCGGTGGTACCGTCACCCAGCTAGTTACGATGATTGATCCCAACGTGCCGAAGTTGGGGATAGCGCTCGCGACATCCGTCGTTTCAGCCACGCTTGTTGCGCTAACACGTAGGTTTGCGTTGTCCCGCGGGATGGTAGATGTTCCCGGCAACCGCAGTTCACACACCCTCCCGACGCCGCGGGGAGGGGGGATAGCGATATTAATTGCACTTAGTATTGGTTTCCTTGTGACGTACAGTGCGGGATTGGTACACCTCGAACACCGCTGGATAGCTGCTGCACTGAGTCTCGCAATCGGATCGGTTGCTGCGATTGGCTGGCTTGATGATCACAAGAATGTTTCAATTCCCATACGCTTGGTTGTTCACGTGGCGGCCTCACTCCTTTGCGCCCTGACGCTTTCAAGTCAAGAGCACTGGCACTCATGGACGCTGTTAGTCGCAATCGCGTGGTGGTCACTTTGCGGCGTCGCCGCGATAAATGTTACGAATTTCATGGATGGGACGGATGGCCTGGTTGGGTCCGCCGTAATGATCTACAGCGGGTATGTATTCCTCGTTGCACCGAGCGGAAGCGCTCTGGCGTTGACTTCGTTACTCCTTTCTGCAGGATGTGCCGGTTTTTTGGCTTGGAATTGGCCTCCCGCAAAAATCTTCATGGGAGACGTTGGTTCGGGGTCGCTAGGCCTGTTAACGGCTATAGAAGGCATCGCGCTCGTACAGCAGACACACCAAAGCTTTGTCGCTGCATTTCTGCCCCTGCTACCTATCTATTTCGACGCAGGTGTGACGTTGCTTGGACGCATTCGGCGCCGAGAAGATCTTGGCACACCGCATCGCAGGCACCTTTATCAGCGCTTAGCGAATAGTGGGTGGGGTCACACAAAAGTGGCGATGCTATATTCGGCTGCCATACTTTTGGGCGCGGTTGTAGGCCGCTATGCGGCCCGTTCTCTAACGGCAGTATTATTGTATACTTTCACCGTGTTGGTAGTTGGCGCTATCCTCGATCGGGGACTGTCAATCGGCCAAGATGCCAACTGTACCCCAATATGACGGACTCCGCGATGCCTGATCGTCCCGACGATGCGTCCACTATACCGGTGAATCCAGCGTCCTCGCTGCTGGCTACGCTCAGGCCCGTTCTCGAGCGACGCAGAATTGTTTTGGGTGTTGGATTGGTCTGTGCCTTAGCTAGTGCCGCCTGGTCGCTTTCACGACCGAGGAGCTGGACTTCATCGGCGTCGTTCATGCCGGAGAGCCCGCGAGCATCTAATAGTCTTTCCGCGATCGCAGTCCAATTCGGCGTTAACGTCGGCGCCGACGCCGGACAGTCGCTTCAATTCTACACTGACCTTCTGACTTCCCGAGAGATTCTGTGGCAAGTGGCCATGACGCGCTACAATGTTGCGGATGCGTCGCCGCCACGTACTGGCGATCTGATTTCGCTGCTCGAAATCCGCGCGCCCACCGAGCCGCTCCGACGCGAGGCGTTGTTGAAGCGCCTGCGCACGAATATTCGCGCCACGAATTCGCCGAAATCAGGAGTAGTTAGTTTAACTGTTAGCGCTCCATGGCCTAGCCTCGCTGAGGCAATGGCCGCGCGGCTCATTGACGCTCTGGGTGACTTCAATCTCGAGAAGCGTCAGTCTCGCGCGGGTGCGGAGCGGAAGTTTATCGAGGGTCGACTTGCAAGCGCCAAGAGCGATCTATCGGTGTCGCAGGACCGGCTGCGGGACTTTATGCAGGGAAACCGGGCGACCGTTGGGTCGCCTAGGTTGGCTCTAGAGCAAAACCGTCTGGAGCAGCAGGTCAATCTAGCTCAAGCGCGCGCCACGGCTCTAAATTCCGCATTTGAGCAAGCGCGGCTTGAAGAAGTCCGAAATACACCGGTCATTACAACGCTGGAAGATGCTGATTATCCGGCACGTCCGGATTCACGCGGTGGCCTGAAAAACACGATTCTCGGGGGCCTACTTGGGGTCATCCTCAGCGCCATCATATTAGTTGCGCTCGACAAGTATCGGACTTTCGTGGGGAAGCACGAAATCGACGGAACTAATAAAGCGCCGGGCTCGTCGAACCACGCTAGCGGCCACGCATAGCGCGCAGCACTCCCTAACGCGCGTGCGGTGTTAATTGGAAGCCGATATTGAAGTTTACTTCCCGCCCAAGACTCGGGGCACGCTTTGCGTCGGTTACTGACAGTCTACAGGTCACGTCGAGTTTCCTACGCAGTCGGAGACGTTCATATCCTATCGTCGCATTGAGGTGTGATGCCGCGTAGTTAACGGTACCGGTTGTGAGGACACTGGTATCGTTATTTTCGACGTCCCGTTGGAGGAACCAGGACGATCTGCCTCCGGGCGCAAAATGGTCCCAAGCGAGTATTGCCCCGCCGAAAGACCCTACGCCCGCTGGTGCCCCGAGAATCTGGCCGCGTTCGGTATGACCCTGCCTAAGGACCGTGTGTATGTAAGCCCCACCTTCGTCACGGTGACGTGCGAGGGAAGGAGCAGTACCGTCTATGTACTCACCGCGAATCGCGCTGAAAGTCGTGTCCGTCGTAGAAAATACCTTTCTGAACCCGACCATGGCTATTCGAGAGTGATCGGGTTCGGATTCTAAATCACGAAGGTCGGCGTTGTGGTCTTCGTGACCGTATTCAGCGTATAGTTCAAAGCCACTCTGTGGGAGTATCCACCGCCCGAATACGGACGCAAGCTGGTTCTTCAGCGCATCAACATCGCCTGCCCCAGCTATGGTCTGTGACGGCGTCACGGAATTCTTAAGGATGCCTTCGAATGGAGAGCGGAGTTCGTTGGAATTAATACTGCCGGTCCAAGCTTGGTGGAAATATCTGGCCGAACCAATCTCAAGAGACGGAATGGCGCGGGGTGAGAAGCTGACTATAAGTCCCGACATAAACCGCCGCGTGCCAGGATAGGCGAGGTCTGCGAAAGTATCTGGACCGACTACCGGGGAATATCGAGACTGGCTCTCAAGTCCATATTCGAGCCGAGCCTGAAATTTTCCAATCCATATGTTGGTTGGCCGTTCCGTCGCAAGAAAGAGATTCGGAACACCCGCTGCGTTGTTACCCAGTATTACGGGGAAGTCGGTTGCTGGGCCCCAGTACTGGTTGGCTGTGCTAATACCCGTAGAAACGCCTAGTAGGTCAATGCGTAGTGTTGTTTGCCCCCAGTCGAACTGAGAGTACGGTGCGGTGCCAAATCGTTGTGGTCGGTCAACGACACCGGGGAAATCAGCGTCGCGAAACGCGCCAGCGCCTGTCTGCCCATTCGGTGCCAACGTAAACGAAGTATTCTCTGCGCGAAACACGATCGGATTCAACACCAGCGACACCGGCCCCCATGCCGCCGCCACACCGCCCTGCAGCGACGTCGTCAGCCCGCGCCCAGCCCACACTGCGCCGTCGTTACTGCCAAACGGAAATGCACTGTTGAACCCCGCGTTCACTGTCACCGGCAGCACGGAGAAATGGCGCGCGCTATCGGCTCTGAACATCCAGCTGTTCTTCCACGGATGCGCGCCGTTGATTTTCGATAAAGAATCCACCTCCGCAGCGGAGAACGGGCGAAGCCCCCATGCGGCCAGTGGCACTCGGCCAATCGTCTGCAGATAACGCAGATAATTATCCAACTCGCCGCCGGCCACAACGCCGCCGCGCGCGCCTTCGATGCTGGCGTCGCTCTGCGCGGCGAGGCCACTGGAACAAAAGAGCAGCCCTGTCACGC
>CAJDVC010000020.1_pt1 | contig 22862 bp, 12 predicted proteins | sample 7391211 | NCBI WGS metagenome assembly CAJDVC01 (sample SAMEA7055683, study PRJEB34461) | soil metagenome | biome: terrestrial ecosystem; feature: Peninsula; material: soil | place: Antarctica | collected 2016 | reverse complement strand
CAGTAGCGATTGCCGGTGGGCTTTGGTCCGTCATCGAAGAGATGGCCCAAATGCGAGTTGGCGTGCGCCGATCGCACCTCGGTTCTTGCATAGCCGAGTAGATGATCGGAATCGGTCTTGATGTTCGCCGGAACGAGCGGCTTGGTGAAGCTTGGCCATCCGGTACCGGAGTTGAACTTGTCAGCCGAGCTGAAGAGCGGCTCGCCGGATACGATATCTACGTAGATCCCGGCCTTGTGATTGTCCCAGTATTCATTATGAAACGGCGCTTCAGTAGCGGCCTTCTGTGTAACGGCGAACTGTTCGGGCGTTAGCTTGGACTTCAACGCAGCGTCGGAAGGCTTTGTGTAGTTAGCCATGGTTGTAGTCGAGTAGTTCTGCGCACGGGCGGTCGGTACTCCAAGTACCGTTGCAATAAGACTGAAGGTGAAGCCGAGCGCATAGCGATTGAGTGTGAACATTTTTGCGCGTCCTGTAGCTTGGTTGGGCGGCGCTGCCCCGCGCCGCACTGAGTCTGCTATATGTACGCCAGGGCGCGCAAAATGGTTCTCTCCGGCTACGACTTACAGGGTCCGCCAATGCGGCCACGGGAGTCAATTGGGCGCAAAGCGATATTCAAGCGACTTACATCACGGCGAACTGATCGCCAGATGCCATCAGCCGCTCAGTGCATTTCCGGCGCAGGCCCCTTTCTAATCCCGGGCGCCCGAAGCAACAGAATCGCCGGCGAAACCACCACAAATGTGAGCATTATCATGATCCAAGCGTCGTTATAGCTCAACATCGCTGCCTGACGCGTGACTTGACCGTCGAGGATCGCGTACCAGGTTTGCACTGCGGTGACAGCCGGCATGCCCTGGCCGATCAACCCGCTGATTATTCCGTGCTGGCGCGCAATCAATACGGGATTTGTGGCATACAGATTCGAGACCAGGTCAGCACGGTGAAGCGCGGTGTGGGTGGTCACGTAGGTACTGAGAATCGCGATCCCAAAGGACCCGCCAAGCTGGCGCGACAGGTTGATCAGCCCCGAGGCCTGCTGCGCTTCGCTCGGCTCCAGTACTCCATACGCGACGTTGTTGATCGGCGTGAACAGGAAACCGAGCGCCAGGCCGCGGTAGATAAGCGCGTATCGCACATCCGACTCACCGGCTTGTGGTGTCAGATGGCCGAGCTTCCACATGCTGATCGTGAAGATCGCGATGCCAATCACGATCAGTATCCTGCCATCGACCAGCGGCTTGGCGCCATTCAGCAACTTGCCGCATACAATCGCGGCGAGGGCGGTGGCGATACCACCGGGGAGCAGCGCGAGACCCGTATCAAGTGGCGTCAGCCCGAGGATGGTCTGCGTGAACAACGGAAAGATGAACGTCCCGCCGTAGAGGCCGAAGCCGAGCGCGATGAACAGGAAGATCGATGCGGAAAGCTGTTTGTTCTTGAGGACGCGAAAATCAACGACTGGATGCTTGTTGCGCGAGGACAGTTCCCACCACAGCATCGTCACGATGCAGAGGCCGGACAGAATGGACAGTCGCAAAATGAGTTTATCGTCGAACCAATCGTTCCGGTTCCCTTCCTCGAGCACGTATTGCAGCGATCCCACGCCGACCATGAGCAGTATGATCCCGAAGAAATCGATACCGCCTTCCCGACCCTTTGCACCCGGTGGGTCATGCAGAAACGTCGTTACAAGGAACGCGGATGTGATTCCGATGGGGATATTGATGAAGAAGCACCAATTCCAGCTGTAGTTATCCGTGATCCATCCGCCGAGCGTCGGGCCCAGTGTCGGCGCGACGATGATGCCGAGGATGAAGATTGCCTGAACCAGTCCCTGCTGATCACGCGGGAAGATCTGACGGATCGTAGCCTGTGCGGTGGACAGGAGCGCAGCACCACCAGCACCCTGCACAATTCGCCAGAAAACGATTTCGGAGAGACTAGTCGACGTGCCGCAGAGGAACGAAGCGACGACAAAGATGATGATGGACGCCGTCAGGTAATTGCGTCGCCCGAATGTCTCGGTCAGAAACGCCGTCAGTGGGAGCACGACGACGTTCGAGAGGATGTAGCCGGTGAGGACCCAGCCTATTTCCTGGAGCGTGGCTCCAAGGTTTCCGGCCATCTGCGGGAGCGCGACGTTTACGATCGTCGTGTCCAGGACTTCCATTACCGCGGCCGTAATGAGGCCAAACAGGATTATCCAGCGGTACGGATTTAGAGCTTCTGACTCGGACGCGTCCGAGGGTATGTCGGAGGGTGTGTCTGTTGCGGTCGCCATTGATCCAATGAAGAAAAACGGCGACCGCGGATTGGGCTAGTGGGGGGTGACAGATCCTTGCGACTGGGCGGGGAGATTCTGGATGAAGAACTCCATCATCCGGTCAGTGTTGAGCGCTGAGTGGCCCTGATCCGGGCCGACCTGGACCTCGAAGTTCTTTCCAGCCTTCTGGAGCGACTGGATGATCTGCATGGCGTTGGAATTGTGGACGTTGTTATCGGCGGTCCCGTAATAGATCATCAGTCGACCCTTGAGGTCGGCTGCATAAGTCATCGCACTGCCAGCGTCGTAACCCGCTTCATTTTCCTGCGGTATCCACATATATCGCTCAGTGTAGATCGTGTCGTAGTTGCGCCAGTCTGTTGGTGGTGACATGCTGGATGCCGCCGCGAAGAGTTTGGGATAACGGAGCAGTGACATAAGCGACGCGTAGCCACCGTATGACGTTCCGAAAATGCCAACACGAGTGCTATCGACATACGGGCGCGAATCCAGAGCGCGCACACCCGCAGCCTGGTCGTCGATCTCAGTGATGCCGAGTTTTTCATAGATCGCGTCGAGGAAGCGCTTGCCGCGGCCGTCTGCGCTTCGCGAGTCGAGTGTTGCGACCAGGAAACCGAGCTCGGTCAAACGACTGGGTAGTGAGAAGCTCTCGCGCGCTCCGTTCGTATTCGGACCGCCGTAAACACTGACGAGTAGCGGATAGCGTTTGTGTGCGTCGAAGTTGGACGGAAAATTCAGCATGCCATACAAGACCGTCGTGTCGTCGGCGGCCTTGTAGCTGAATACTTCCACACGTTTGAGGCCCAGCTGATCGAACTTTGTCATGTCGCTGGTGGCAATATTCGCAACAAGTTTCCCATCCGCCGTCATCAGCGATGCTACGGGAGGTTTGTCATGCGTCTGTGCGATATCGACGAAGTGCTTGCCATCGGGAGCAAAACTCACTTCGTGACTGAACGCTGGATCGGTAAGCCGGCGGTCGTTGCGACCAGCAAGACTCACGCGATGCAGTTGCAGCTTCATCGGGTTGTCGCCGTCATGCGCCATGTAATAAACCAGACCAGCCTTCTCGTCCACATGATCGATTTCCTGGGCGTCGAACTGATTGGCCGTGAGTGTCGCCAGAAGCTTACTGCTCATATCGTACAGGTAGTAGTTCCTGAATCCATTGCGCTCGGATTCCCAGATGAAACGCTTCCCGTCGGCGAGATAGCGCATCTCGGGAATGTTGGCGACCCAACTCGCGGGCCACTCGTCGCGCACCACTACTCTGCACTTGCCGGTAGATGGATCACAGGCAGTGAACTCCAGGATATTCTGCTTCCGATTTGTGCGATTGAAAGTCAGTTCGCGACCGTCCGGGCTCCAGCTGACATGGTACACGTACTGGCCTACTACGCGGTTGTCGAATGGCATGCCATCGCGCACGTCGATTCGCGTGGTTGTCTTCTTAGCGACGTCGTATACGAAGATGTCAACGACAGGATTCGGGACGCCGGGCTGCGGGAAGGCTTCGACGTCGAGTGTCGTGTGAAGCTTTGTCTGGTCGAGGGCTATGTAGTAGTCGGGGACCTTGCTTTCATCGAACCGATAATAGGCGAGTTTGGAGCCGTCCCGTGACCACCACATTGCGGTGCGTTGATCGAGTTCCTCGCCATAGACCCAGCTTGCAGTGCCGTTCTTGATGCGATTGGTAACGCTGCCGTCGGTTGTGAGCTGGATCTCGTTGGCGCCACTGGCATCGCTCAACCAGACATTTCGGTCGCGATACGTCGCCTTGAGCTTGCCGTCTGGAGATTCCGCGGTCTCAAACTGACGACCTCGGCCCGGCCCCGCGGCGAACCGGGCTCGGCGCGCGGCCATTTCGGCCTGCGCGTCGACGGCGCCAGTAATGGTCGCCTTTCGCTGCGCTACGTCGTAATGGTAGTGCTTGCCGGCAAACTCATAATTGAACGCCGTTCCGCCATCCACCCACACCGGGTTGATAGCCGCGCTCGTGACGGCTCCGGATATCTCGCGGGCCATCTCGCTATATCGCGCATACTCAGGCATCTCCTTGAGTCTGTCCTGGCTTGTGGCGACCGAAGGCGACATCGTGACGGCAGCGGCGGCGAGCAAGCCGAGGGTAGAAAGGCAGCGAAAATCGGTGAATTTGGACATTCGGCTAATCTTCAGATTTTTGGGGGACTTTTGGCGGACGGATTTGCTGGCTGCTTCATTTACGCAGTGCCTACCCGATCCGCTCAATTGGGGCCAAATTAGCGGCAGTCGCAATTGGTCACGCTATACATCTATTGAGGTACGCCATGGTTAGTCGCTCGCTCGCCCTTTTGTTGCTCCTTCCCTTGGCTGTGGCTCCGGCCATAGCCAGCGCGCAGTCCGGGACCGCGCCGAGCAGCATGGAGACCTCCACAATATCAACAGCTCCGCCGGGGCGCGATCCCAATCAGCCGATCGATGTGGAGTATACGAAGAAGATTCACGAATATACGACTGAGTCTTTCTTTCTCTCGCCGCTCGTGGACTATCTACCGGCGTCGAAGACTGTTCCGACTCCAAAAGCAGTCCTCGGCGACATAGCTGGCGCGCGCAACAATCTCCCGTATTCCAAGGAAGTGTACGCGTACATGCGGTTGCTCGCCAAGTCGAGTCCGCGCGTGCGGGTGTACAGCATCGGCAAGACTGAAGAAGGCCGCGAGATGATCGCGGTTGCGGTTGCTTCGGAGTCGCTGTTGTCCAAACTCGACGAGAACAAGGCGCAGTTAAGCAAGCTGGCCGATCCTCGTACAATCAACATGGACGACGCGCAGGCGGCGAAAATCATCGAGAATGTTGCGCCGGTTTACTACATCACTGGTACGATTCACTCCACCGAAGCAGGTGCGCCAACGGCGCTGATGGAGATGGCGTACCGTCTGGCCGTCGACGAGAGCCCGTATATCCAGAACATTCGCAACAACGTGATCACACTTATCACACCGATCGTAGAAGTGGACGGGCGTGACCGGATGGTGGATGTGTACAACTGGCACATGGCGCATCCCAACGAGACAGCGCCGAACGTGCTCTACTGGGGCCACTATGTAGCGCACGACAATAATCGTGACGCGATGGCGCTGACACTGGACCTCTCGCGCAACGTGCTGGACACGTATATCGGTTGGCGGGCGATGGTACTACATGATCTGCATGAGTCGGTTGCATATCTGTATGACAACACGATTGGCGACGGCCCTTACAATGCATGGCTGGACCCATTGCTTACCAATGAGTGGCAGATGTTCGGCTGGAACAACGTGCAGGAAATGACGAGGATGGGGATGCCGGGTGTATTTGCGCACGGCGAGTTCGACACGTGGTCGCCTGGATATCTGATGTTCATGGCGGCGACGCATAATGGGATCAGCCGGCTTTACGAAACGTTCGGCAATGGCGGTACCGCGGAGACAATGGAGCGAACGTTACCTCCGAGCGAGACAGCACGCACATGGTACAAGCAGAATCCTCCTCTGCCGCGTGTAATGTGGTCGCTGCGCGACAACAATAACTACGAACAGACGGGATTGCTGGTCTCGCTGAGCTACTTTGCGAACAATCGGCACCAGTTTCTCGAGAATTTTTACCAGAAGAGCAAGCGATCGATCCTCAAGGCGCACACTGAAGGACCGGCGGCGTATGTCTTTTCTGCTTCTGATCCGCGAGTTGGCACGCAGGCGACCCTGCTGCGCGTACTGCAGTTGCAGCATGTCGAGATTTCGCGCGCTACCGCGTCATTCAGCGTAACGATTCCCGCGCGCAAGGCCAAGCCGAAACGTGGCGCCGCCGCCGACAGTGGAAGCACCTCCACAAAGCCGGAAACACGGAGCTTCCCGGCTGGCAGCTATATCGTACGCATGGATCAGCCGTACTCACGAATCGCCGACGCATTGCTGGACTACCAGTTCTGGAGCCCGGACGATCCACAGAAGACGCCGTACGATGACACGGGATGGACATTCCCGGAGAACTTCGACGTACAGTCGGTGCGAGTTGTGGATCCAGCGGTATTAAGTGTTCCGATGGAAGCCGTGACTGGCGAGATCAAGGCACCGGGCGGGGTGACCGGCTCCGGAACCGTGTTCGTGATCAACAACAACGGCGACAACGCGCTGACGACGCTGCGGTATCGGCTCAAGCCGGCGGACTTCCAGGCGGCTGAAGATCCATTCGATGCTGCAGGCAGGTCATTTGCTCGTGGATCGTACGTTATTCGGAATGTGAGCCAAGGAGACCTGAACAGCGCCACGAAAGAGCTGGGTGTTACGGCATACGCTGTAGCATCCGCGCCATCCGTCAAGATGCATCCGGCGCGCGCTGCTCGAGTGGCGATCCTGCACACATGGACGAGTACGCAGACTGAAGGTTGGTGGCGTCAGGCGTTTGACGTTGCACACATTCCGTACAGTTACATCAGCGTTCAGGATGTCGCCAAGGATCCGAACCTGAATGCGAAGTACGACGTGATACTCTTCCCGCCGTCAGGTAGTGCGCAATCCATAGTTCAGGGGATGCCGATGTGGCGCAACGCGATGCCGTGGAAGAAGACGGCACTCACGCCCAATCTCGGCGTATGGGGCCAGACTGACGACATCCGGCCAGGGCTCGGACTTGGCGGAGTGCAGAATCTTCAGAGTTTTGTTTCGAAGGGCGGAGTGCTCGTCGGTGTTTCGAGCGCAGCCGACTTCGCAATTTCCTACGGATTTGCGGACGGCGTGTCGAAGAACAGCACGGGCAGGGGAAAGATTGTTGGCACCCTGTTGCGCACACGCATTGTAGATAACGCGAGCCCGCTTGTTTACGGCGTCTCTGACAGTCTCGCAGTTTACAGTGAGGATGGCGAGAGCTTCAGCATCAGCAACAGCCGCGGTGGCCGAGGCGGTGGTCGGTTTGGTGGCGGCGAAGCTACGCGCGCCACCGGTCGTGGAACTGTGGATGACCCGGATGTCGTTCAGGGGCGGCCGAAGCTCGCGGAGCGGAACATGGCGCCTGTGCAACCAACCGTAGAGCCGTGGCAGGCAACGCCTGTGACGGATGAGCAACTGCGCAATCCGCTGTCGATCATTCCACCGGATCAACGGCCGCGTGTAGCGCTTCGGTTTACTGATCAGCAGCACCTGCTTGTGTCGGGACTGCTGGACGGCGGCGGAGACGTTGCCCAGAAACCCGTTGTTGTGGATGTGCCGATGCAGAAGGGCCATGTTGTGCTATTCGCCAACAACCCGATTTATCGCGGAGAGACGCTGGGAGCGTACCCGCTCGTGTTCAACGCGATTCTGAACTTCGACAATCTCAATGCGGGGCGTAAACTGGACGACAAGTAGGCAAGCAAATCCGTTCGGCCACGAACACCAGAGTCGCCGGGGGAAGGGTCACACTCCTTCCTCCGGCGATTTTGTTGTGGTGTCCGGCGTGGAGTGACACTGGTTACATCGGGATTCTTTCCGCTCGAGCCTTGCAAAATCGTTCTGGGCCGATTTTTGCCATCTGGCTGGGAAGAGTCCGGTTCGTGGCCAGTCACCCAGATCGGTGGCCGCGAGGGTGCTCAGCCGGTGCCGATGATCGTCGCCGGATCAGCTCATTCCCCGTACCAATTCGTACAATGCGCGTGAAACGCACCGTGGCCACGTTTACCAACTTCCTGAAAGCAATTTCAACTCGCACCGGAGTCGCGATCGCCCTGATCGTAATTGGCTGCGGCGGCGGCAGCGACGTGACTGGCCCGCCTGGTGGTGGCGGCGGTGGCGGTACGACTGCGGTTGCAAGCGTCGCTGTGACATCTCCGTCGACCAATCTGCTCGTTGGCGTAACCGACAGCGTTGGCCTTGGAACTGCCACTGCAGCGGCCACGCCGATGGACGCAAACGGTAGCTCGCTCACTGGACGAACCGTTACCTGGTCGTCGAGTTCCACCAGTGTTGTTACTGTCACATCAAGCGGCGTCATCACCGCGGTTGGCCCGGGCACGGCTAATATAGTGGCGACAAGCGAAGGAAAGTCTGGACAGGTGGCCATCACCGTTAGCCGGCCAGCGACGGCGGTAGTGACCGTAAGCCCTGCGCCAGTGAGCTTACTGGTCGGGGTACAGGACAGCGTCGGCCTCGGAACCGTAGCGCTGACCGCAACTGCGAAGGACGCCAGCGGACACAGCCTCAGTGGCCGCACAGTTGCATGGACCTCGGCGACAGCATCAGTGGCAACGATCAGTTCCACCGGCACGGTGAAAGGAGTCGCGGCGGGATCTTCCACGATTACGGCCACTGTCGAGGGTCAGGCCGGCACGAGTGCTGTTACGGTTGTAAGGCCGCCTGTGACGCAGGTTACGGTCGTTCCGCAGAGCAGCTCAATCAAGGTTGGGGCGACGGAAACGCTCGTAGTTACGCTGCTGGACGCCCAGGCCCATCCGCTGACTGGCCGCCTCATCTCGGCGGTAAATAACTCGCCATCGGTTATAACCGTTGCTAGTGGCGTGGTCACTGGCGTTTCGGCCGGGACGGGAACGATCAACTTCGCGAGCGAGGGCGTCACGACGATCGCAACCATCGCGGTAACGCCATAACCGGCCAAATCGGCTCGTTATGCTCGGTCTGCGCCGAGGATTTTCTCGATTCCAAATTGATTCGCCGTCGCGGCACGATCTCTGCTTAAGTGGTCCGTGTCGCTATTCACCAACAGCTACGCATTGAGCCAGATCGAGAATGGAAGCTTGGATGGCGGAATGCCCGTGGTGCAAAAACACTTCAGCTCGGAGAAGCACATCATGAAGCAACTTTGGAATGGAATACGACTGACCGCAATCGCGGCAGCCACGATGGGTATCGCCTCAAGCACTGCTGGCGCGCAGATTGCATTTTCGGGGAACACGTTTGGCTGCTTCTATTCTGCAGCCACGACGCCGGCCGATTGCACCGGATTGATGTCAACTGTAGGCAATCTCGCCTACAAGGGTTCCACATTCAGCGTCGCCAGCAATCCGGCCGACGGACTGGTTTCGATTGGCGGCGCACCAGGAACTCCAAACGTGAATAATCTTGGGTCGTTCACCCTGAATGACGGCACGTACGATTACACAGGCAAGCGGTTCGCGCTGTTCGTGAACTTCACGAACCCCGCGGGCGTTGTGGGCAATAATGCTTACGGCGCTGTTGTCACGGGCAACCTGTCGAACGCGACCACGGGGAATGTCTTCGTCGACTTCGTCAACACGCCAAACAACTTCACGTTCACCGACGGCACAAAGCTCTCGTTTGGCGTTGACGATCTATCGCTGGACGATAATGCCACGGGAATGGCAACCGTCGCTGTAACAGGTCACGGGTATGCGACGCCGTCGACCGTACCGGAGCCGAGCTCGATGGCTCTGATGGCAACGGGCTTGATCGGACTCGTTCCTCTCGTCCGTCGCCGCAAGAACAGCTAGGTTCGCTTCTGAGTACAGCCTTGGACTGAAGGAAGCGACAGTAGTTTGGAGGGCCAGCAATTTACTTGCTGGCCCTCTTCGCATTTATCCACCTTATCCTCCACTTAACGGAACCGGAATTTGTTGCGTGAATCGTAACCGCACGCACAGCAGCGTCGCTTGAAGACGTAACGGGCCATGTTCGATCGGCTTCAGCTGTCTCGAATTTCCAGCCGACTGGTTCGGTGACATATATCGTGTAATCCTCGCTTGCCACGACATAGCTTGTCCCGCTCAATACACCATTGTTCCATTGCACGTCGCTCAAATTCGGGCCACCGCAGCTTACGTGACGCGATGTCGAAAGGAACTGGGGATGTGACTGACGCGCGTGGATACAGAACACCTGGATACCGAACGTCGAATCAATCGGCCCCGGCACGAATGTGCGTGAAAACGGACCCCGAAAATCGTGGGACCAGAAGTCGAATGCAACATACTGGCTGTCCGGTGACAGGCCCAATTCCGCGAGCGGTATTCTTGCGGCGGCACCCGGGATACGGGCGAGAACAGTCCAGTCTCCGAACGCCGTGTTCATATCCAGGAGATAAAGTGAGACGGTTGATTGCTGTCCTGCATCAAATGGACGCGGCCCCGCACCACTCAGCTCAACAGCAGCCCTCGGCAGTTCATCCGAACGGGACGGATCGACGTCGTACAACTGCTGCGGCAACGTAAACAGAACCGGTGCCGCCTTGCGCGCGATCTGCACGCGTTTACTCGCGTACGTCTGCACGCGATCCGTGAGCATGAGGATGGAACCGGTCAATGAAGTGAGCGAAGTCGATCTGTAGGCATCGGCACGAGACAGTTCGATGTGATCCGGATCGTTTCGCCAGATGACGTTGTTGAAGGAGTTGTACTGCGAAAATCCACCATAGCCAAAGCCGTCGTCACCAACGCGTGTAGCGTCGATGATGCCAATCAACTCCGGGCGAACACCCCAGGAGGCGAGCATGTATGACTTGGGGCCGATTTCGTCGCGTATTGACTGCGCGAAGTCTCTATAAACGCGCACGACGTCCAGCTGCTTATCCGTGAAAAAAGCGGCGTGGCTGTTGTAGCCTTCATAACGCAGGTGTCTAAGCGCGTCGATCTTGAAGTAACGCCAACCATCCTGCACAAGCTCCCGATATACCGGCCGGACGAGCGTGTCGAGTGTCGCCGTATTGGAACCGTCCATCACGAACCCAATCCAGTTGCCGTACGACGGCGAACCGGAGGAATCGCGCACAAAATACTGCGGATGAGCTCGCGCCCACTGCGGATCGTGGAACGTCACATTAGTCCATAAACCTGGTGTCAGGCCGCGCGATGAGATGTATTTGCTGAGGCTGGCAAGTCCCGCCGGGAACTTTGCGTTCGGGTGGAGCCAGTGATCAGGCACGCCGATAGGACTCTGCTGAAAGCCGTCGTCAATCTGTAACACGCGATACCCATACGGCTCAAGCGAATCCGAGAGAATATCCGCGATGCTTTCGACGTCCCGCTGGCTCACGCCATCCCGATACGCATACCACGAACTCCAGCCTGCGACCGATTCGCGTTTCACGCGATACGTCCATGGTCGGAACGCGGAGAGACCGCGATGACGACTGTAGTAGCGGGGTCGGAACCGCAACTCGATCTCGGCACCAGTTGCACTGATGCTGAATGTGTTACTGTCCGACGTTTCGCGAATCGGCGTTAGAGTGACCTGAGCGGGCAAATCGATTGAGACAACCCAATCCTGTGCGCGATCGTACACTGCACGATTGAGTAGACTGTGGCTCAACCCGACGCTATTGCGGACGATCGGCATCGCATCAACTCGACGGTCCACTTCTGCCGGGAAAGACTGATCGCTGGCGTGTATGATACCCTCGAGGGACAGCCGCGAATCGTCAAATGCGGTCCATTTCACTACCTGCGTGACTCCGCCGTTGACCGTATCTGCGCGCAGCCGGAGGTCGGGTTTGTCGCCGGTGTAAGCAACGGTACCTTCAAATATGACCGCCCCGTCGTATGTGAGAGTCACGCGTCCTCCGTGGTCGACGAAGACAGCGGGTGCATTGGGTGGATCGGCAGCAGCACCTTGCGCGAGCGTCGGGGTGCCCGAGACGAGAAGCAGCAGCAACGCCGCCGCCAGGTTCCCACTCTGATGCTGGCCGGACACAAGTCCTGCGTGCGCGAGTTTGAAAATCAATTCGAACCCCGTTGTTGGATAGCGCGATACGGTTTTCACAATGGAAATGCTCCTGCGATAATTGCCCGGCATTTGCGTGAACGCAACCCGCCCCGGCCATGCCCCGACTTTGCGGTCCTGCACGGCCGCTCTGGCGCCGCAGAATCTTCTTGCGCTTATTCAAGCTGGCAACGTTTTATTCGTACGTCGCCGATCAGCTTCTGCTACTGCGGTTCGCCCGCTCACATCCCCGCCCTCTCACCATGGTGCCCCAGTGAACTCACGACGCAAATTTCTCATTCAGGCGCCGCTTGGCCTGATCGGCGCACTTGCCGCGTGTCGAATCGAGGAAAATCCTGACATGACGAAGACTGGGGGAACTGCTTCGGCAACACCCGGCGCGCCACCTGCGTTCAACACTGCCCCGCCAGTGGGCCCGGAAGTCACGACCGGGACATTTGCGGAAGCAGAAAAGCTTGCGCAGGTACAGCTGACTGAAGCGCAACGCCAGATGGCGTCGACCAGTTGGCGCACTTCCATGGCGCCGTTGATGGAACGGCGGACCGGTCCGAGAAAGATTGCGTTGGAGCCAACGCTCGCGCCTGCCACGACCTGGAACCCGAACGTCGGCGGCCAATCGATGGGTCCGGATCACGACCGGTTCGTTCGGACGAAAGGCGACACCGCACCGCTACCGAGTAGCGATGCCGACATCGCATTCGCACCCGTAACTCAACTCTCACGGTGGATTGAGAGTCGCGCGCTCAGCTCACAACGACTGACGCAGATATATCTCGACAGGCTGGCCAAGTTCAATCCCAAACTCCGTTGTGTCATCACACTTACTCGCGACGCAGCGCTCGCGCAAGCGAAGCGGGCAGACGCAGAGATCGCGGCTGGCAAATATCGTGGCCCGCTGCACGGCATCCCGTATGGTGTCAAGGATTTGCTGGATACCGCCGGCATTCCAACGACTTACGGTGCGGAGCCATTTCGCGATCGCGTGCCCACAGTCGATTCGGCCGTGGTGAAGCGACTGCGAGACTCCGGTGGGGTGCTGGTCGCAAAACTCAGTATGGGCGCACTGGCTCTGAATGACATCTGGTTTGGTGGACAGACCATGAACCCCTGGCTACTGGAGGAGGGGGCCTCCGGATCGAGCGCCGGTCCTGGCGCCGCAACTGCCGCGGGACTGGTTGGCTTCTCGGTTGGAAGCGAAACCGGTGGTAGCATCATCAGCCCAACGATGCGCTGCGGGATTACCGGTCTGCGGCCCACCTACGGCCGAGTCGCTCGTACCGGCGCTATGACACTGTGCTGGTCACTCGACAAGCTGGGCCCAATGACGCGCAGCGTGGAAGACACTATGCTCGTGCTCAAGGCGATTACAGGACCCGATGCCGGTGACGTTGCCAGCGTTCCGAGTCATCTAGACTTCGATGCGACTGCGTCCGTCAAGGGAATTCGTGTTGGATATGTGCCGGCCTGGATGAAGGAGGCGCCCGCGACAGATGTGGACCGTGCGACTCTTGACTCGATGGGCAAGCTGGGAATGACTCTCACGCCGATAACACTTCCCGACTGGCCGTACGACTCGCTCAACCTGATGCTTTTCGCCGAAGCCGCAGCAGCATTCGAGGAACTCACGCTCTCGGGCCGCGCCGACGAACTCAAAGCGCAGGTACCAGATGCGTGGCCCAATCAATTTCGTGAAGCACGCTTTCTCTCGGCAGTCGATTTCGTCCAGGCCGACAGACTCCGGCGCAAGGTCGCTGTCGAGATGGCGCGCATAATGTCGCAGGTGGACCTGCTGCTGGTTCCGTCGCTACGCGATGAGATGCTTGTGATATCGAACAACACTGGGCATCCATCGCTGACATTGCGCACGGGCTTCGTGCACGTCTCCGAAGCCCGGAGCGACTGGGCGCCAGATCCGGCACACCCATTGCCCAAGTTCTCGCCACCTCGCCGCGTCCCGCACGGCGTGACTCTGATCGGAAGACTGTTCGACGAAGGAACCATAGCGTGCGCCGGACTAGCCCTCGAGCGATCGCTCGACGTCGTGGGAGAACGGCCGCCAGGATTCGCGTGATTCGTTGTCGCAAGATGCATAAACGGCTCGACGGCGTTGCCGTCGAGCCGTTTTGTCTGGGCGGAATGCCGATTTTCCAATTTGCCGGAAAACTAACTTGCCGTTTCACGACAGCGCCGCGACAGTAGAGAAAAAGATGGCGCGCAGTGTCGGGCAGTGTGTGGCGGTTTCCAACTTGCCAAAGAACTGACTTGCGGTTCGCAACGGTGACGCGCCACCAAGAACTAGAAAGTTCTCAGACGTTCGCTACGGCCGCTAGGTTCTCCAGCGATTGAGCGGCAAGCTCACTTACCAGCGCGCTTCAGAATTACATGCGAGCGAAGGCGCGCCGATCATTACACGCTGTAGGTTCGCCGCCGCCCCGTTGTACGTGAGTGTGGTTAACTCTGCAATTCCTTGCGAACTTCTTTGACCCAGCGGTCGAGCGCATCGAGGTCGGCACTCGCCTCAACGGGTGTCGGGACTGGAAGAGCGAGACCTGCTGCGTGGTCATGCCCTTGGACCCACTCAGACGCTCGAGTCATCCCAGCATCCAGCGCGAGCAGTTGCTGTTCCGTCAGACGGTGCAGGTTTTTAAGGCGCTTAGTCTGCACTTCCGTCCCGAACCGGCGAATCGCGTCGTTAAACAGGATCTCTTCGACCGCGCGCTCCCAGGTGGTCCGCAGCCGGTCATAGAAGATGCGAACGTCCTCTTCGTACTTCGGTCGATCCGTAACGGCGAGCGTCGGAAAGCCCTCGATCATCCGATTCAACACCCCGAGTCGCATCTTGACCGTCTGACCGTCCCACGGCCACTCGTCGGCTATTAGCCCCGCCTTCTGCCCGTCGTGCCGAAAGTACCTCGGGTGAATACTCCCGCCGTACTTCTCACTTGTCCGCTGCAGAAGCAGCAGAAACACAAAATCGTGCGTGAACACCAAGACGGGGCGGTGCTTGGCTATTTCGACAATGCGGCGGGCGACGTACTCTCGACGGCCGTGGTCCATGCTCGACACTGGATCGTCGAATACGACCGTTGATGCTGAGTCTTGCAGAGAGATCTCTGCTAGGAAGGCGGCGAGCGCGACACCGCGGTGCTCACCCTCGCTGAGCACCTTGTTTGTCGGCACACGCCCGGCGATTTTCTTGTCAAGTGTAAGCGCGTGAAAGGCTCGACCTTTCTCGCCTCCAGAGGCCGTGACGACGACAGGAAGGTGCGTCAGCACCAGCGCGCGGATGTGCTCCGAGAACGCATCGGCCAACGGCTCCGTGACGGCTCGCGTTAGGATCTCGGTGTTACGGCGCGTAATCGCAGCAGTATTCGTTGAGGCGACCGCCAGCCTGAGCGCGGCCTTCCTGCGCTGCCGCTCAATTTCCGAGTAGACGCGGTCGCGGATGGCATCGAGCGCGATTCGCGCTTCGAGATCCTGGATAGCGGCTGTCACGCGTTTCTGCACATTCGGATCTACGTCGGCCTCGTAGCGGATCGCCTTCTCCGTTAGCTGCGTTGACACCTTCTTGAGGCGGGTGTTGACTTCGGTCGGAGCGTGTACGAAGGTCGACCAATCTGTCTGGGCGTCAGAAGCGCGCGCGGCTGTAACGGCACCGTTGCGTTGGATGAGGAGTTGCTGCGTGCAGTCGTTGAGGATCGCCACAAGATCCTGGTCGAGCGACGCAATTTCCTCTAGCAGGAGCTTGTCAGCGACACTGTCCGGATCGAGTGCCTCAACCGTGCGCACCCGTGCCTGCAATTCCTGGACAGCGTCGTCAACCTGCTTCTGTGTTTCACCGAGGACGAATTCCTCGAAGCGCTCCATCCGGGCGGCTGCGTCATCAGCGAGGGGCTGTTGGCAAAGAACGCAGCGGGGGTCATCCGCTGGCCCAACAGGATAGGCCCGTGCTGGAATCGGACGCTGCTCCGCGAACTTGCGCGCGGCGAACCAGAGCGCGCGCCATGCGGACGATCCGACACCGCCAATGGGTGCGTCAGCGAAGGCACGTTCGGAGGCTAGCTCCGCAGCGGCCCGCGCAGTATCGAGTCCGTCGCGCGCGGCCTTGAGGCCCGCAATCCCGGCATCCCCAAGCGCGGATTGGAGCACTTCCACGCGGGTACGCACTTCGTCAACCCGCGACGCGCAACGGCGGAGGTCCTTCGCCGTGGCCAAGGGGTCGTCCGCGCGAAGACGACGGTCCTCGGCGCGTAGTTCTGATAGCCGCGCGCGATCCGCGTCCGTAATGGTGGCCAACTTATCCACGCGCTCACGCGCCAAGCTCACATGGAGGTTGGATACTACCTCGTATGCAGCGGTGCCGAGGGAAATCGTCTCGAACCTGTCCTTCGCTCGGTCAATCTCCCCAACCTGCTGCTCCAGCGTCGACTTGACGGCCTCTGCAACCGACACAAGCTTGGGGAACAAGTCCGTCCCATGCGGCAGGTAGGCGACAGCGTTCTGCTCGGTCACGTACACTGAGGCCGATTGCGAGTCGAACACACTGACCTGAACGAGTTCCTCGGGGCCGCGAACGCCGGGGCTCCACGTCACATTGCGAACTTCAGCGCGCGGGGCTGGGTCGGATACAGCTGAGGAGTCAGCCTCAGCTGCCGCCGAAACGCCAGCAGGTGCATCCGAAACCTCGTAAGTAACCGTTGCGGCAGCAGGTCCCGCGGCATCCTCGTACACGTTCGAGTGGACAGCATCGCGCGCCCCCCGTGCACGGCAGAGCTGCTTCAGCACACGCACATATCCGCTCTTACCCGCACCGTTGTCGCCGTAAACAATCGTGAGCCCGGCCGGTGAAATATTAAGCGCCTGATCGTCGCGGAGCGCATTGACGTTTTGGACGGTATGGACACAGGTCAGGCGGACTGCGGGCGATCCGCAATCGGTGTCGCGCCCGACAGCGGCGGCGAGCCCGCGGGCCGGCTGCGCGCGGTCAGCGTCCAGCCCGACTTCAGCCTTGCATAAGGTGACCACATCTGCGATGTCCTGTTCGGTGAGCGTCGACTGCTCTACCAGGCGACGCAACGCATCTTGTTGCCAGAGTGGTCGTTCGAGTGACCACGCTAGAATCTCGGGAAGCACAGCCACAGTTGCTGAGAGCGGTTCGAGGAAGTGCGAATGTGTGGCTTGGCAGCCGATCCAGGTACCGAGGAGAAACCGAAGCTTACTCCTGCGGGAGGTGCTGCATGGCGGCATCGGTGACGTAGATGTCGTACCGGCACTCGCTCTGTACCGCTACCTCCTGCTTGCTGCCCGTCGGCTTCGTCAGCCGTGTCGGCGCAAGCCCGGGAGATCTGCCGTACCGGCGGCGTCAATTCTCGGTAGTCCCCGCCATCGAGCGCACCGCGGCGATCTTTTAACCGCGTTCCATGCTTGCAGCCGATCCCGCGAACGACATTGGTGCGAAGACATCGTCGCGGTGCGCTATCGGTTCGAAGCACTCAAAGCGACTACTACGTCAGACAAGGCGCTGACGGCAGCGATGGCCTCGCAACGCCAACTAACGGAACGCTGTGCACTCGCGCAGAGAACCGAACGCGGGCGTCGAGGTGCTGAACCTGCACGGGCCACGAAGAAGAGCCGACATAGACGTATTCGGCTAGCCACGCGAGCTCTGCCTCAACCGCGTCCTCGGAGACGTCGCGTGACCACGCCCGCGGACAGCCGTCGCTGCCGTCGCTCCAGTGGTATCGGCGCGCTTTTAGGACGTCCTTCGTCGCGTAGTCGCTGCCAATAGCCCATACACGCACGGTCTTGCGCCGAGCGGACTCGAGGAGCGCATCGAGGCATCGCCTGCCGCTCTTCGGGAGGGCGGTGCTCAGCAGGTGAACAGCCATGCAGCAATCGCTCTCCGCTCGGTGTTCTTCGTAGAACATCTGGCACTGCTTGTACGCGAGCCACTCAAGGCTGCGTCCGCGAAAGCCTTCGGATTCCCACGGTATGTCGTCGCAGGAACACGCCCAGTGCTTTTCAGCGAACATTGGGAGCCGGCGCTCGAGCATTGGGCGATCAAATTGCGCCTTGTGCGCGATCACGAGTACGGCGTTGGCAAGCAAGCCGTGGACGCGTTCGTCGTCGATTCGCTTCCCCTGCACGTCTGTCGTCCTGATTCCCGTGAGCTCGGTGATGTGCTCAGGGACGGGGCAGCCTGGGTCGTCGTACCACGCCTCGCATGGGTGGACGCGGAAGATGCGACCGTCGGAAGCGAATTCGAAGGGCAATGCCGCGAATTGAATGATGACGTCCGTCGTGATGTCTGTCCCGGTGGTTTCAACGTCGACGTAGAGAGCGAGCTTCCGGGCGCCGTCGTCGTCAGGGCAGTACCGCTCGCGTCGGTCGAAGCGCTCTACGATGCGGTATCGCCCGCCCGCGGTGATAGCATTTAACAACAATCGATGCGTGCGCTCTTCGGTCAGCGCTGCATTCAACGCCGCGCGCGTGGTCTCGTCCATCTCGTCGGTCGGAAGTATCACGTTCAGTGTCCGGAGGCGCGTTGGAAACCAACTGGGGATTGCGGTGCACTGCCGAGCAGGGGGATCGGAACAGATGGTCGTGCGTCTCTCATTGGGGCTGCCGGCGACGCCGCCGACAATATGCCGTGCCGCAGTGCACTTGTCCAACTATGGCGCGGCTGTCTTGGTCGTGCCGCGATATTGAGGCAGCATGTCAGCCATGCGGGCCTTACTTGGTGAGCCGCCTATCGTGGCCCTGCGCGCGAGTGCGAATTCGTCGGATTACGGGACGTTGCGGAGCGCGACGTTGCGCGATGGTTCTCCGCAGTATCGCCGCACGTCGCGTACCATACCTTGTTGATCGTGGAGTTCGCATCAATCCTCTAGGTACGTCCGGCGTCGGACGGTAATGCGCTCGCTCGACTCCGCGAACCCCAAGTCGAACTGCTGGTCCGAGAGTACGGGCGTTGCCGCGGGTGCGGCCGTCGATGACGCGGTCGGGGCGGGATCTACCGATGGCGGCCGAACCGCGACTCCGGTGAGCGGGATGACACGTTCATCACGGAAGGACTCCGTCCACCGACGCGTGCGCGCGGCGACGCGTTTGCGTGCCTCGTCCCGCTTGTGCGCCTCTCGGACGGCCCCCGCGTATGCACGATACTCGGCCGTGGCGACGACTAGGCCCGGCGGCGTCACCGCGCGCCGGTCGCTCGGGCGCATAGCTCGACCGAGGAGCGCAGGTGTGCCAGTCACCCACGCGTGGTCTCCGACGCGGGGCACGTCCAGATGCGACGCTGGCTCGGGACCGCGTGCGAGGTCGAGCTGTCCAACAACGCGCAGGAATCGCAGCTGCTTCGGGTTGTACTGCTCTGCGTACTGCGGAGCGCCGGCCCAGGGATCGCGCCAGAGTGGCTCGAGGCGCACGAGCCACGCGTCAGTCCCGTCGAAGACCTGCACGATGGTGTGCAGCTGATAGTCGGTGTCGCTGTAGACGTCGTAACTCTGGAGGGACTGCTCGGCGCTGGGGTCGACGAGAGCTACGGCGAGCACCCATTGCGGGACGCGGACCTCCCGCTCGTGCAGCGATCCCATCTTGAACTTTGCGACGTACCCACGGAACGCCTTCGCGTGCACAAGGTACAGCGGCAATATCCCGAGCGCGCCATAGTCGGCGATCTTCGCCTCGAACTCCGGCTCCTCCTTCGACGACACCTGAGCCTCGACTGCGACGCGATAACCATGGTCCGTCTCCACGAAGACGTCCGCGCGGCGGGAGCCTAGGGGCCACTCCAGTTCGCAGCGTGTGACGCTCGGCGCCGTCCGCATCGCCAACCAGACGGCGTGCTTCATCTCCACGTGCTCGCACGACTCGCCCTCGTGGGTGCATTCGGAGCCTGGTCGATGGGCGTAGTGCGCGATCCGTTTCTTCCCCTGGTGCAGTATGACGGGCTCCGCGCAGACGGGGCACCCATATACGGTGCCACGCAAGGCCTCCCACGCTGCCGTGCGACTACCGTCGTCGGTTAATGCGATCAACATGGCGTCGATTCCTCCGCAGGCGACTCCGCCTGCCGCGCAGATGGCAGTTGTGCAATGCGGGCACGGCCAGAACTCGGACTGCCGCGCACAACTTTAAGGAACGCGAGACTCGCATCTGCCACAAGGGCTTGTTAGAGCCGTTGCGGCCGGTACGGCACAGAGGACTTTTGACGGTGGTTCTTTCCCCCGAGCATTAACCGGGTAGCTCTCATGTTTTGGACTCGCGATGCCGCTACACAAGAAGAGCGAAGCAGCACGGCTCATCACCGGCGCTTGCGCATCTCCGAGTCATTCAGTGTCTTCCGCGCCGGTGCCTATTCGCGGCCTTGCCTCGGAGATCGGAAACGGCCTCGTCGGTCAAGCCCGCCTTTTCACGCGCGCGCCGGATGTCCTCGATATCCAGCTCGAAGCGTACCTGCTCCTCCGGGTTCGCCGGCCCGACAATCTCAAGCGCGTTTACGCCGAAGTGGTTGGCGAAAAGATGGGCATCGCCCACGGAAATGGAGCGTTCTCCACGCTCGAGCTTCGAAAGCCAACTCTGGGTGCGCGCTACGTACCCTGCGACGGCCTCTTGACTCGACACTGTTGGCGACGGCATCCAGATTGGCCTTGGGGTACGCGACGACGGCGCCCCCGATTTCCGCTCAACCTGCTCCTCCTCCTTCGCTTGCTCTCGCGCAGCGCGGATTCGACGGCCGACCAGTCGGTCCCAAGCGCGCTGATAATCTTTTGTCTCGAGCCATTCGAGCGGGGCCCGTTCGTCTGTGTGATTCGCCACGACCGCTCCGATTGGAGACGGCCTGAGTATTCATTCCGAATTGGCATATTCCAAAATGGACTGACGTTCCTCACGCGCGAGGGAGTCAGATCTGCTTGCAGCTGCTGTGTACTCTAAGAGTGTCCATCTGAGCACCGACATCCGCACGGTCCTGGCGCAGGCGCCTCAATGAAGCTCGGCCGCACCGCGTTGAACGCTCCTCACTTCCCCGCGGCGACCCGCGCACCTCGCCGTCGTCGGCGAAGTGAGCTCCTGTGGGTAGCTTCGGTTGCTCTTGAAAAGTGACACAAGTATTGTCATGTTCCCGCGCGCCTCCGTTCCTTCGGTACCGCTATGACTGATTAGGCTGATCTAGTATCCGGACATCCGGTAATCGGCGAACTCGCGTCGCTGGAGGCGCAGGTGGCAGCGGCTTCAACGAGAGTCCAGCAGGACGCTGAATCGACAAGGCCGTTCGCCCGCATCGGCGCTGCCGAAGCCGGGCAAAAGCCGACTTCTCGACGCTCAGGAGCAAAGTAAAGCGGTGCTTAGTTTGATTGTGCGTTTCGCCGACGCGCTAAAGTGCGTCAATTAGATGAGACCGCATAGGCGATGTGCCCAAACGAGCCATAGGTCGGACAGTGCATATCGTAGGCGAAGGCGCATCGCTGGCTCAAAATTGCGCTTGCTGACTCTCCACGACTGGTACACACGCGTGCATATGTCTCGTTCGGTGGCACTAAGATCTACTATTGCCAAGCGTGCAATCCGCGCACTAGCGTGCGCGACGATGCTCTTTCCGGCGGCATCTCCCGCCCATGCGCAACGCCACGCCCCTAGCTCACCCATGTCAACCGCGCAGATCGCCGCAGCGACGACGCGAGCGGTCGTATTGCTCCGGACCTACGACGCCAGCGGAAAGCCGGTGGCGCTCGGGTCGGGCTTTTTACTCAGCGACGGACGCGTTGTGACCAACGCGCACGTACTAGCCGGGGCGTCAAGCGTGGAAGTCATCGGAAGCGATGGTCAGCTACTCTTGGATTCGCAAACGGCGGAGGTGCTAAACGAACGCATTGATGTCGCCATTCTTCCACACGTTGTGCGCGCCCCCGCGGCACTCTCACTGGGTGAGGAGGTGCCGGCGGTGGGCAGCAAAGTCGTTGTCATCGGTGCCCCCGAAGGGTATACGAACACGGTCTCCGATGGAATTGTTAGCTCCGTCCGGACTATTGGCGGCCGGCAGCTCCTCCAGGTCTCCGCCCCAATCTCACACGGCTCATCCGGCGGTCCGGTACTCGACGATAAGGGTCGCGTCGTCGGTATGGCAACAGCATTTGTCAGTGACGGGCAGAATCTAAACTTCGCTGTCACCGCGAGCGACATTGCAGTGCTAGCGGCAAGTCCCGCTGGCAAGTACGCGTTCCCTCCTGCGGACAGCCTCGTCGCGACGGCAACGACGTCCGCGATGGCTACGCCCCCAACAACACGCGCGCGTCCGAAGACGACCGCCGATCTTCTTGCCTATGTCGGGCAGCTCCCGTTGTTGGGGACAGAATGGTTTGGGAACACGTCCGTTCAGTTCTATGGCTGCATCCGTGGTGTGGCGGGAAGCGGGTTTGCAGTCTGCATAGTCCGAATCACGAATACGGAACGGAGCGAAAGCTCGCGCTTCTTCTTTGAGGGGGCCGGTCTCACTGACGCCAACGGTCTCGTTGCGAGTCCGAGCGTGCTTTGGTTTCCGACCGTGAACAGGACCGCGCAGGTCATCTCAGATTGGAACATCGTCGCTTCCGCGCAGGATTTGATGGGCGTCGCGTTCACTGGAGTAGCGACGGGAAACGGGCCGACGGGCCAGTTCGTCATGCGCGCGCGTGCCGGCTGGGGCGGGCAAAACCGGACTGTCACGTTTGCAAACGCGTTCGTGCCGCCAGTCCCGTAGTAAGGCGATGCGCACGCGAAGTTGCGCAGTCTATGCGCTGATCATCGGTCGTTGAGCACCAGGCCGTGGCCGAAGAAGCGAAACAAACACCAGTCCGGAAGCAGTCGCCTTGGAATTTGACGATCGGCTCCAGATGTTAACACCGGCTAGCGACCTC
>CAJDVC010000032.1_pt1 | contig 23561 bp, 23 predicted proteins | sample 7391211 | NCBI WGS metagenome assembly CAJDVC01 (sample SAMEA7055683, study PRJEB34461) | soil metagenome | biome: terrestrial ecosystem; feature: Peninsula; material: soil | place: Antarctica | collected 2016 | reverse complement strand
CCGCAAGACATCGCGGCAATCGAGATCTACAAGGACGGCGCCGAGACCCCCGCGAGCCTCACCGATTCGGAATGTGGTGTGATATACGTGTGGACGAGGTAGCGACCCGGCTACTCCAGCTCGATCAACACCGTCCCCTTCTCGACGGCTGTGCCCTGCACCACCCGCACGGCCTTGACCGTCGCCGCGGCTGATGCGCGCAGCTCGTTTTCCATTTTCATCGCTTCCATCACAAGCACACCCTGACCCGCGACAACGGTGTCACCCACGGCAACGTTCACGCGGACGATCAAGCCAGGCATCGGTGCAATAACGGGGGCCGGTCCAGCTGGCGGAGCGGACTTCGCGGCCAGTTCCTGAATCGCTCGCACTCGCTCGCCGAGCGCCTCGACATGATAACGGTGACCATCTATGTCGAGCGTATAGCGCCCTCTGCCTTCGCGAGAGTGCACGACCACTCGAACAACGCGATCGCCTAACCGAAGAGTTCGGACCGGGATTCCATCGGCTGGATCGAGCGTGGCGCTTGCCTCCGATCCTGAAACGCGTGCGGCGCCACCGTCGGTGGTAACGGCCTCCCGAGCCCCGTTCACATCAACCAGATATTTCATCATGCACTCCGAGTAGCGCGTTCATTCAAAGTCAGTACGCAGACCGTTTCAACGTGAGCGGTTTGGGGAAACATGTCGAATGCACGCACAGATTGTATGTCATAGCCCGGCAAGCGGGCGACATCACGCGCGAGGGTCGCCGGGTCGCAACTGACGTAAACAATAGCACGCGCGTTGTGCGTGTCTTCCAGGTGCTGTGCAACGTCTGCGTGTACGCCGCTCCTGGGCGGATTAAGAACGACGACATCTGCGGCTGCGAGTCGCGGAACCACCTGTTCGACCCTTCCGGCGATCGAACGAGATGGCGGAGGAAGTCGCTGCTCCGCCCACCGGGCCGCATCAGGATCGAGCTCGATTGCCGTCACGGTGACGCCGCGCACAGCCAATTCCGCCGCAAGATCGCCGGCCCCGGAATACGCGTCGATCACGTTTTCCGGCTTGAACGACATCACCGCGTCACGCACAAAGCCGCGCACAAGATTGGCAACTGTCGGATTCACCTGCGCGAACGACGCCGCTGGAGTCGGGAGAATACGGCGGTCTCCGAGCAAGACGCGTGGTGCTTCCTCCGGTTGCCAGTAAAGCGCGGCGAGAGTAGGGACAGCTTCGAAAAACGCGGAGTGCGCGCCCCAGCGAGTAGCGCCGATGAGCACGAAGGTAGCGCCGTCTGCGGTCCAGCGTACACTCCCACGAAGCGTCGACTCGTTCGGAAAGAAGGTCGACGCCGCAAGGATCTCTCGCCATGTCGAAACAACTCTGCGGTCAGTGATCGGGCAGTCGGCAAGAGCGAACACGCGCCCGGGATCATCGTACGGGTGCAAACCAGCGATCCAACCAGCGGGTCGTCTGCGCATCGCGAGAGTGAGCTTGGTGCGATAGCGCCACTCGTCAGTGCTCGGAACCACTTCTGGCGGCGCAATCTCACGCTTGCCTATCCGTGTCATCGCGTCAACAATGATGCGCTGCTTCGCGAGGAGTTGCGATGCGTACTGCATATGTTGGATCTGACAGCCGCCGCAGTTCTCTCGCGTATAGTGCGGGCACTGCGGATCGGTGCGATCCGGAGAGGGCCGTTGAACCGTCCGCAGAGTGCCGCGCGCGAAGTGACCCTTCCCCGCGACACTTGCTGTGATCACATCGCCAGGAGCCGTGCGCGGAACGAACACAACCAGACCATCATTGCGCGCGACGCCGTCGCCGCCCGCTGCGATCGCATCTATGGAGAGACTGACTGTCCGCGGCACTATGCCAGCGATTCGAGCCTTGCTACGCGCTGCCACGCGGACATGGCGTTTCCTGCGGCCGACGAGACATCCAGCCTTACACCCGACTCCGAACCGGCCAAGAGAGCGCCAGCGAGTGCGGCAAGTCGCGCTCCATCGGCTGTACCAGGATCAGTGGTTAGCGAATCGAGCCGGCGTTCCAGCCACTGGATTTCGATTTCACCAGCCCGGAACTCAGCATCTTCCATGACACGCAGGTGAAACTCCCGCGATGTCTCGATGCCCGTAATAACAAGTTCGGACAGCGCGCGATGCATCCGCTCAATCGCAAGCAATCGAGTTGGCGCGTGAACGATCAACTTGGCAAGCATCGGATCGTAGTGCAGCGATACCTGGCTACCGACCTCGATCCCGCCATCCCACCGGACCCCCGGTCCCGAGGGAAGATGCAGAAACGATACACGCCCTGTGGACGGCAGGAAATCATTTGCGGGGTCTTCGCTTGTGATGCGGCATTCGATTGCCCATCCGTTCGGCGAAATGTCTCCCTGCGTAAATCCAAGCGGCTCGCCGGATGCAACGCGGAGCTGCCACTGCACCAGATCGATACCGGAGACAAGCTCCGTCACTGGATGTTCAACCTGCAAGCGCGTATTCATCTCGAGGAAGTAGTACTTGCCGTCCCGATCGAGGAGAAATTCGCAGGTGCCCGCGTTCACGTAACCGGCAGCGCGCGCAGCGCGAACAGCGGTCGCTCCCATTTCCGCCCTCAGTGCCGGGCTCACCGCTACACTGGGTGCTTCCTCGATCATCTTCTGATGACGGCGCTGAACAGAACACTCGCGCTCGCCCAGGTGAATCACGTTCCCGTGCATGTCGGCGATCAACTGGATTTCGACATGGCGAGGGCCTTCGATGTACTTCTCGAGATATATGGCATCATCGCCAAACGCGTTCTTCGCCTCGCGACGAGCGGCATCGAACGACGCGGCAATCTCGGACGCCTCGCGTACCACGCGCATTCCCTTTCCGCCGCCGCCTGCTGCGGCTTTCAGGAGCACGGGATAGCCGAACTCTGCTGCAATCACAGCTGCGTGTGCTGCGTCCTCGATCGATTCAGTAGTACCGGGAACAACCGGGACGCCGTGCGCAACCGCAAGTGTGCGTGCGGCCGGCTTGCTTCCCATTGCGGCAATTGCTTCTGCAGGCGGCCCGATAAATACGAGCCCCGCATCGCGTACGGCTCGCGCGAACCACTCACGTTCGGACAGAAATCCGTAGCCCGGGTGAATGGCCTGCGCACCTTCGCTGATCGCAGCCTGGATGATGCGATCACCGAGGAGGTAGCTCTCCGATGACGGCGCCGGGCCAATGTTGACGGCAGCGTCGGCGGCACGTACGTGAGGCGCACCCTTATCCGCGTCGCTGTAAACGGCAATCGAACGCACACCGAGCTCGCGGCATGCACGGATAACACGCAGCGCAATCTCGCCGCGGTTCGCGATAAGAACTGAATCAAACATCAGAGCGGGATATTCCCGTGCTTCTTGGGAGGGTTTTTGTCCCGCTTGCCTTGCAGGCTCTCAAGAGCATTGATCAAAGCCGGTCGAGTCTCGCGGGGATCTATGATGTCGTCGATGTATCCCCGGCCCGCAGCGACGTACGGATGCGCAAATTTATCGACGTACTCTGCGATTTTCCTGTCCGTCGAAGCAGCAGGATCGTCACTATCGGCAATGTCCTTCCGGAAAAGGATTTCGACAGCGCCCTTGGGTCCCATCACGGCAATCTCGGCTGTGGGCCAAGCCACGTTGAAGTCGCCGCGGATGTGCTTCGAACTCATAACGTCGTATGCACCGCCGTACGCTTTTCGCGTTATCACGGTCAGCTTCGGCACCGTAGCTTCGCAGTAGGCGAACAGCAACTTCGCGCCATGCTTGATGATTCCACCGTGCTCCTGAGCCACTCCTGGCAGGAAGCCCGGTACGTCCTCGAACGTCACGATTGGAATATTGAACGCATCACAGAAGCGTATGAACCTCGCCGCCTTCACCGACGCGTTGATGTCGAGAACACCAGCCAGCATCGCCGGCTGATTGGCTACGATACCGACGCTGAATCCGCCAAGATGTGCGAATCCGCAGATGATGTTCTCTGCGAAGTTGCGCTGTACTTCGTAGAACTCTCCGTCGTCGATCACCCGATGAAGAATGTCCTTCATGTCGTAAGGTTTGTTCGCGTTGTCGGGTACGATGTCGAGTAACGCCTCGTCGCGCCGGTCGCGGGGATCAGTGCCTGCACCGCGTGGCGGTTCGTCGACATTGTTCGAAGGTATGTAGCGCATCAGATCGCGGATGCTTGCAATACATTCCGGCTCGCTGTCCGACGTGAAGTGCGATACCCCTGACTTCATCTCGTGCGTGTCGGCGCCGCCAAGTTCGTCCATCGTGACCTCTTCATGCGTCACGGTCTTTACAACATTTGGGCCGGTCACGAACATGTACGACGTGTGGCGCACCATGTACGTAAAGTCCGTAATGGCGGGCGAGTATACGGCGCCGCCGGCACACGGGCCGAGGATCGCGGAAATCTGTGGTATCACACCAGATGCCAGCGTGTTGCGGAGAAAAATCTCTGCGTATCCACCCAGTGAGACGACGCCTTCCTGTATCCGTGCACCACCCGAGTCGTTCAGCCCGATTATCGGTGCCCCGTTGCGAAGCGCGAGGTCCATGACCTTCACAATCTTTTCCGCAAACGATTCCGAAAGTGAGCCACCGAATACGGTGAAGTCCTGCGAAAATACGTACACGAGGCGACCGTTGATCCGCCCCCAACCTGTAATTACACCATCGCCATAGTACCTCTGTTCTGCCAATCCGAAGTCGCTGCTGCGATGAATGACGAATCGATCCAGCTCGGTGAACGAGCCTTCATCCAGCAGCAGATCGATGCGTTCTCTTACGAGCAACGCCGCCACCGAGTTCAGACTCGGCGCGGCGTTGCTCGAGAAGCGCGAGCTTATCGCGCATGCTCATTAATTACTCTTCGTCGTATGTTGTCGGAAGGACCGCCGGTATCTCGGCTGCATAATCCGACACGCTGTACTCTTCGGTCTCCATCGGGATCACCTTGGACGGCTCTGCCGGACGCGGTGGCTGCTCCTCTGGAATTGCGGTGACTGCGAGCACAATGCGGCGATGGATCGGATCCACTTCAAGCACTCGAAGATCCAGGTTCATTTCCTCGTAGACAATGTCTGCGGGACTGTTGACCGGATTGCCGAAGTTGAGCTGGCTGTTCGGAACGAAGCCTTCGATATCGTTGCCGATATCGACAACTACGCCCTTATCCATCAGGCGAACGACGTGTCCACGAAGTTCCGTACCGACCGGATACGTTTCGCCAATACGGAGCCACGGATCCTCGACGGCCTGCTTGAGGCCGAGCGAGATGCGCTTGTTCTCCGGATCGATGTTGAGCACCACCACGTCCACCGTATCGCCCTTCTTGATCACTTCCGAAGGATGCTGCACGCGGCGCGTCCAGCTCATATCGGAGACGTGAATCAGACCATCGATGCCAGGTTCGATCTCGACGAATGCACCGAAGCTGGTGAGGTTGCGAACCTTGCCCGTAAGGCGCATGCCGATAGGGTAGCGCTGCGGAAGCGTCATCCATGGATCTTCTTCCGTCTGCTTCATGCCTAGCGAGATCTTCTCTTCCGATGGATCGACCTTGAGCACGACTGCCTCGATGGTCTCGCCGATGGAAACGATCTTGCTTGGATGACGGACGTTGCGAGTCCAGCTCATCTCGCTGATATGAACGAGCCCTTCGATGCCTGGCTCCAACTCGATGAACGCGCCGTAGTTGGTAATCGAAACGACCTTGCCAGAGACGCGGGTGCCGACCGGGTACTTGTCGGCCACATCCTGCCACGGGTAACTCTGGAGCTGCTTGAGGCCGAGCGAGATGCGCTCGCGCTCCCAATCGATATCGAGAACCTTGACTTCGACTTCCTGACCGATCGCGACCATCTCGGACGGATGCGTGACCCGGCCGTACGACATGTCGGTGATGTGCAACAGACCGTCGACGCCGCCGAGATCGATGAATGCACCGAAGTCGGTGATGTTCTTGACGATACCCTTTCGGATCTGATCCTTCTGGAGCTCCTTCATCAAGCGCTCGCGCTTGCCTGCACGCTCCTGCTCGAGAATCACGCGACGCGAAACAACGATGTTGCGGCGACGCTTGTTGAGCTTGATGATCTTGAAATCGAATGTCTGAGACAGAAGCTCATCGACGTTCGGAACGCGACGAAGTGCGATCTGCGAGCCAGGAAGGAAGGCATCAACACCCATGAGATCGACAACAACGCCACCCTTGATCTTCTTGGTGAGAATGCCGGCAACCGGCTGGTCGTTCTCATACGCAACGCGGATACGCTCCCAGACGCGCATGAAGTCGGCCTTCTTCTTGGAAAGCACGACGGATCCTTCCATGTCCTCGAGATGCTCGAGGAGAACTTCGACCTGATCGCCCGCCTTCAGTTCGGGCATGTCCTTGAACTCTTCGAACGGAATCGTGCCTTCCGACTTGAAGCCGATGTCCAGGATTACCATGTTGTCCCGAATATCGAGGACCTTGGCGCTGACTATCTCGCCTTCCTCGATGGAAGCCATGGTTCCGTTGTACATCGCCATCATCGCCTCGAGCTCGTCGCTCGAGTAATCGTCTTCGTCGTACAGTTCTGGGCGAAGGTTGGCAAGCGGCCGTAGCTGCGCGCGCTGCATGTCGCGCTTCTCCCGCGCTGTAAGAGCGTGGTCGACGGTCGTGCCGGTTAGGGTTTCTGTTTCGGGCATTTGCTATGTAAAAGGGTGGGTCCAGCTATTCTACGGGAACCTGGAAATATACCGGGGAAACTACTGTTTTGCAACGATTACGGCGACCTGGCGACCCGCGTCGCCGGCCCGGTGCGAATAGAACGAATCGTTGTCGCAGCGAGTGCAGGAAGGCGACACCGAAATCGAGGTAACACCGGCTTCTCGCGCCTGTTCAGCGATGAGGGAGCGAATGTCGACGTTGCCTGGCCTGTTGGCTGGCTCCCCGGTGAGTCGGGACCTCACATCGGCAGAGACCTCATAGCACCGCCCACAAATCGCGGGTCCTATATGAACCCGCAGTTCATCCGGGGACAGCCCTACCCGTCCAAGCAGCCGGATCGCCTGGTCGATGATTCGAGCCTCTGTCCCTCGCCATCCCGAGTGCACGATGGCGACTGCGCCGGATGGATGTGCCAGAAAGACCGGGGCACAATCGGCCACGGTGACCGCAAGCGCGATTCCGCGCTCCTGTGTCGCGTGTCCATCAGCCGGCTCCGTGCGTAGAAAGCCGGTCCAGGTAGTCACATGGGGTAGCACTCTGTCGCCGTGCATCTGGGGAGCGACGCAGATGCCGCGAACGCCGGTATCCGTGAGGAGGGCTGTCCATCGGCCCATTACCTCACCGACTGGATCGGCCCCGGAGAGCCCAAACGTGCCGGCTTCGCGCCTCGTCGTAAAGGCAAGAACACCAATATCATCAAAATCAGTGACTCGCTCGACGGCTGTCTGCAATGCGGTCACTCCGTTCTCCGATCGCCTACCCGCGTGATGTTTGCGCCGAGTGAGTTCAGTCGCTCGTCGATGCGTTCGTAACCGCGCTCGATCTGCGCGACATTGTTGATCGTACTCCGGCCGTTGGCACACATGGCCGCGAGCAACATCGCCATGCCTGCACGAATATCAGGCGATTCCATTGTAGATCCGCGAAGCGCGCTTCGGCCGCTGACGATGCAGCGGTGCGGATCGCACAACACGATGGTTGCGCCCATCCCGATCAACCTGTCAACAAAGAACAGACGTGACTCGAACATCTTTTCGTGGATCAGGATCACACCGTCACACTGCGTAGCTGCGACGATTGCAATCGACATCGTGTCCGCAGGGAACGCGGGCCACGGCTGATCCTCGAGCTTGGGAATATGTCCTCCGAAATCCTTCTGGATTCGCATCTCCTGATCGGCAGGTATGATCAGGTCCGTGCCCTCGATGCGGCAGCGGATACCCAGTCGCTCGAAACCCATCAGAGTAGATCGCAGATGTTGGACGCCGGCATCGACTACTCTGAGTTCCGAACCCGTCACGGCGGCAAGTCCGATGAACGATCCCACCTCGATGTGATCTGGACCTATTGCGTAGCTTACAGGCGATTCGCCGAGGGATCTGCCGCCGTGTATCGTGAGCGTGTTCGTACCGATCCCATCGATACGAGCGCCGAGTGCAACAAGAAAATCGGCGAGGTCCTGAACATGCGGCTCGCTCGCCGCGTTGCGAAGGATCGTGGTGCCTTCGGCGGCAGCCGCGAGGATAAGGGCGTTCTCGGTACCAGTGACGCTTGGCTCATCGAGGAAGACATCGGCTCCGACGAGGCGATCGACCGTCAACCTGTATCCATCATCGTCAACGACTTTGACACCTAACTGCGTCATCGCCAAGAAATGCGTGTCCAGCCGTCTCCGGCCGATCACATCGCCGCCCGGCGCTGGCAACGTTACATGCCCGCACCGCGCCAGGAGCGGAGCCGCAAGAAGTATCGAGGCCCGGATGCGCGCGCTGAGCGCCGGATCGAGACCCTCCGGTCGCAGCGACGCGGCGAAAATGTCAAGCGTATTCGTATCGGACCAGTCCGCGGCTCCGCCTACGGAACGGATCAGCTCGACAAGCGTCTCCAGGTCGCGGATTCTCGGGACGTTCGTGAGGCGAACAGGGCTTCTGGAGAGTAGCGCGGCGGCCACGATCGGCAGCGCACCGTTCTTGTTTCCGGAGGGTCGGATGCTACCCGAAAGTTTGTGCCCGCCCTCGACGATGTATTGGACAGCTGTCATGATATTGGCGACAATATAGGCCCCCGGCGCCGTTCCTGGTCCCCCGAGCCGTATCTTTCAGTATACCGGGCTGGCCCTTCACTTGCACCTACAACGCCCATGTACGAGTTGACGCACGCTACAACGCTGCTGATTCAGGCGGCGCATGTTCTTCCGGACACTCTGGTCACGAAACAGCTGCCGCCAGGCGTGGGCAACTTTGACAGGGTCGCCCAGGTAACCAGCTGGCTCATGTCACTGGTGGTGCTCGTTGCGGCGCTCGGGCTGGCTCCTGCCATCTGGAGCCTGCGCAAGACGTACAGAAAGCTCAACGACCTCATCGATCGAGTCAGTGGAGAGGTGACGCCGCTGGCTCGCAACGCAGGCGTCCTGACGGATGACGCGAGAGAGATCGTTACGATGGTGAAAGGAGACGTTCGTCAGATTCAACAGACGGTAGCCGCCGCGAATGCGCGGCTGCTCAAGGCAGTAAAGGAAGCCGAGGCAAGGCTCGACGAGTTCAATGCGCTGATTGAAGTGGTCCAGGAAGAGGCGGAATCCGCTTTCGTTGGCACAGCATCTACTGTCCATGGCGTCCGGACAGGCTTTGCACAGGTATTTGACAATACGGAGGAATTCGAGGATGGCGGAGACGAAAACGGAGCATCGACCGGCGCGACCGGCGCGACCGGCGCGAATGCCACGAAACGGCCGCGGCACTCACCGCGGAGGCGTAGTGACCTCTCATGATGAAGATGTCGACCTCCTGACAGCAGCGCTCATCGGTCTCACCGTTGGCGTCGGAGTTACGATGCTATTCAGACGGCGGCCCGCCCCACGCACTGCTCTGTCGCGCGGCATGGAGCTAGCCAGCCGCGGTGCCCGTATGGCGTCGATGGCCGGCAATACCGGCGCACGCATGGCAGGAAAGGCGGCCGACGAGGCGCGCCGCGGGTATAGGCGTGGAAGAGAATGGGCAGATGACCTTTCGCTTGAGGCTGTCGGCGAGCAGCTTCACGATTATTTCGATGCCGCGAAAGAGGCAGTCGAGGACACCGTATCGGGGGAATTGCAGGATCTCCGCAAATCGATTCGCCGGCGCCGCCGGCGGCTGGGCATTTAGCGTCAGGGGAGCAGCAGCACTTGTAGTGCTGCTGCTCGTTCTGACGCCCAGTACGGCGCACGCCTGGACTCCAGGTACGCACGTCTTTCTGGGTGACGCCGTGCTGCGCTCGCTTGCGATGCTGCCTGGCAGCATCGCAGAACTGCTAGAGGCGTTTCCGTACGATTTTCTATACGGCTCAATCGCCGCAGACACGAGTATGGCCAAGAAGTACGCAGAGGCCGGGCGACACTGCCATTCGTGGAAAGTCGGCTTCGAAATTCACGACTTTGCATCGGGCGGCAGAATGCGCGCCTTTGCACTAGGCTACCTCGCACATCTCGCAGCCGATTCGGTCGCGCACAATTACTTCGTCCCCAAGCAACTTACGCTGACGTCGAGCACCTCCGCGCTTGGCCACAGCTACTGGGAGAGCCGCATAGAGGCGCAGCTTGGTGGCGACTCACCGCACCGCGCCCGCGAACTGATACTGCTGGATCATTCCCGGGCTGATGAACACCTCGATCGCATCCTGAGCCCGACGATTTTCAGCACGCACACCAATCGCAGGATTTTCCGCGGAATGGTGTACGTCTCGGATACTGAATCGTGGCAGCGAGTATTTCATCTCATCTCTGAGAAGAGTCGCTGGGACCTGGCGGACGATGACGTGTCCGCCTACATGACGCGGTCGTATGACTTCATCATGGACCTCTTCACGCGAATGGACGCGTCCGAGCCGTACGCGCTCGATCCCTCGGGCGATGTGGCACTGCGCAATGCGAAGCGAGTCCGCAGACTCGCCCTTCGGCGCGGCGGCGAACTCATCATCCGCGACGAAGCGGATCGTGAGTTCGGATTGCCGGTAACTGCGCTCGACTTTCACGACAAGCTTGGCGGCCCGATTTTCCCGGCTGAGTGATCTGATGGTCGGCGCAGTCGCGCGTCAATCCCGCGAATACTCGCCCAGCAATGCGTTGACCTTCTTCGGGTCTGCTCGGCCCTTTGACTTTTTCATCACAGCTCCGACGAGCACTCCTGTCAATTTCTTTTCGCCAGACCGAAACCGAGTAGACTCCTCCGGAAGCTCGGCGAAAACCTCTTCGATCCATTGCTCCAGTTGTGAATCGTCACCGACCTGGGTGACGCTCAGTTCAGCCGCAACTACAGGCGCGGTCTTCCCCGTGGTGCGCATCGCCGCGAAGACAGTCTTCGCCGCCGTATGGCTCAACTTGCCATCGCGGATCATGTCGAGCAATTCGGCCAACTGCGCTGGACGTATCGGGAAAGCCTGAATGTTCGTAGCCGATTCGTTCATTGCAGCCGCGACTTCTCCCATTATCCATTTCGCCGCGTGGCCGCCGTCGCCATGGAGTCGAGCGACGCCTTCGAAATAGGCTGCGATCGACGGGTCTGCGGTCATCGCGTCCAACTCGACATCAGTTAGACCAAATTCGCTGCTGAAACGCTCGCGCGTCTTCTGCGGAAGTTCCGGCAGATTGGATTCTATCTTCTTTACGAAATCCGGCTGAAGCAGGAGCGGTGGCAAATCGGGCTCTGGGAAATAACGATAATCATGACTCTCCTCCTTCGAACGCGCGGGCCGGACTGTGCCCTTCGACGCGTCCCATATCATCGTTTGTTGCAGTACGTGCTCACCACGCTCCAGCATTTCACACTGGCGTTCGAACTCGCTCTGCAGGGATCGTTCGACTGCCGAGAACGAATTGACGTTCTTGACTTCCGTCTTTGTTCCGAGTTTGGAGTCGCCATGGAGTCTTGCACTGACATTCGCGTCAACTCGAAGACTTCCCTCCTCCATGCTGACATCGCTAACGTCAGCATACTCCAGAATCTGTTTCAGCGTTCTCAGATACGCACCAGCCTCCGCAGCGGAACGCATGTCGGGCTCGCTCACTATTTCGATCAGCGGAACCCCGGCGCGGTTCAGGTCGATTGCAGTCATGCGGGGATACCGATCGTGTACTGACTTACCGGCGTCCTCTTCCATGTGCAGACGCGTGATCGCGATCGGGCGTGTTTCCGCTTCGCCGGGAATGCGCGCATGCAGAGTACCATGCACTGCCAATGGCTGATCGTACTGCGATATCTGATACCCCTTCGGCAAATCCGGATAGAAGTAGTTCTTCCGCGCAAAAACCGACCTGCGGTTCACCTTGAATTCCAGTGCAATCGCAGCGCGCACGGCAAGTTGGACAGCTTCAGCGTTCAGAACTGGCAAGGCGCCGGGGAGGCCAAGACAAACCGGGCACGTATTCACGTTGGGTGGCGCACCAAAGTCTGTCGAGCAGCCGCAGAAGGCTTTCGAGCGTGTCTTGAGTTGGACGTGTACCTCCAGTCCAACTACCATTTCATACTTCTTGGTCCAGTCGCTCACTGGTGTGCTCCTTCCCCGAGTGCCGCTTCGAGTGCTTCTGCCGCACGAAACATTCGCGCTTCGTCAAAGTGTTTCGCCAGGAACTGGCCACCTACCGGGAGTCCCCGCACACGACCAATGGGCAGTGAAATCGCCGGGATACCAGCCAGGTTGGCCGTAACCGTGAATATGTCGCTCATGTACATCTCGTACGGCTCGGTGACTGCGCCAAGCTTGAATGCAGGCGTTGGCGTCGTGGGCGTGAACAGGATATCAACACCGGACCCGAACACGGTCGTGAAGTCACGGGATATAAGCATCCTGACGGCTTGCGCCTTTCGGTAGTACGCGTCGTAGTACCCGTGAGACAGCACGTACGTACCAATCAGGATGCGCCGTTGAACTTCCGCGCCGAAACCGTTGCTACGAGTGGCATCATACATTGTTCGGAGATCAGCCGCATTGGCAGCGCGCGGGCCATACCTCACACCATCGAATCGAGCAAGGTTTGATGACGCCTCGGCTGGCGCGATAATGTAGTAAACCGGAATGGCAAGCTCGGTGTGCGGCAGCGAAACATTCACGATCGTGGCGCCAAGTTCACGCATCTTGTCAACGGCAGCATCGCATTTCGCCCGCACATCGGGATCAAGCGAGGCGGGAAAGTATTCACCTGGGATGCCGACGGTGAGGCCCTTTAGTGACTTGGGTCTGTCCGAATCGGCCGCATCCGGAATTGTCGGCACGGCAACGTCCGCACTTGTCGCATCCAGTGGATCGAGCCCCGACATTACGTACGTCGCAAGCTCGGCCTCGCGAACGGATCTCGCGCATACTCCGATCTGGTCCAGTGATGAGCCGAATGCAACGAGGCCGAACCGGCTCACGCGGCCATACGTTGGCTTCACTCCCACGACCCCGCAAAAAGCCGCTGGCTGGCGCACGCTGCCCCCGGTTTCAGATCCGAGCGCGATGTTCACGATTCCGGCGGCAACCGCAGCAGCCGAACCGCCGGACGAACCGCCGGGAGCGCGCTCCGGATCGACGGGATTTCGCGTTGGTCCGTATGCACTGGTTTCGGTGGACGAACCCATCGCGAATTCATCCATGTTGGTCTTCGCAACGATTACAGCACCGCTTTTACGCAGCCGGGTGATTGCGGTGGCCTCATATGGACTGGTATAACCTGCCAGGATGCGCGAGGCACACGTCGTCGGCATGTCTAGCGTTGCGATGTTGTCCTTCACCGCTATCGGCACGCCGGCGAGGGGCATTGCTTCACCGCGACCATACGCCGCCGCCACCTCTTGCGCCGCAGCGACGGATGTCCTGCGGTTAGTCGCGACAATGATGTTAAGGCGATCCCGACCGTACTGCAGATCTGTGGCCCGGCCAATACTCTCGTTCACGACATCGATGATGTTCCGCATCAGACGTCCTCATGCGTTGCAAGACGCGGAACGAGGATGAATCCGTCACGGGAGTCCGGCGCGAGCAACGGCGCCGTGGTACTCATCGGTATCGGTGCCACCCGATCGTCGCGAAGCGGCATCCCACCTGCCGGGGTGACTGCAACAGACTCGATCGACGTCGTATCTACCCGAGTCAGCACATCCATGTGCGCAAGAATGCTATTCATCTGCTCGGTGATCGCTGGCAGATCTGTATCGGCGAGCGAAAGACGCGCAAGGTCCGCGATTTTCCGAACGTCCTTTTCGCTTACAGGCATTGTGTCACTCTCGCTCCAGCTTGGTGTAGGCCAACTTGATCGTCTTGTTGCCGACTTCTTCATCGTCAAACGTGATCGTCGCCTTCACATCACGCCCTGTTCCGCCGATCTCGGAAATTGTGCCCGTCCCAAAGGTTGTGTGGCGCACGCGCTCGCCCGGTACGTAGGCTGGCTCGTCCTGCGACTCTGCGGCCCAGTCACGTTTGGCGGATCGCCACTCTGGAACAGCGTGCGTCTTTCGACTTGAAGTATTGGTCCACGAATGCCTGCCGCTCGTTTTCGCGCGCATGGTGCCGCGCTCCTCAAGCATGCCCGCCGGGATGTCTCGCAGGAAGCGCGACGGGATTGCTCCGACAATTTCTCCGTTCCGTCGCCGGCTTTCCGAATGCGTGAGATACAGCTTCTGCTCCGCACGGGTAATGCCGACATAGAACAGCCGACGTTCTTCCTCGAGCTTGGCCGGGTCGTCGAAAGACTGAGACGTGGGGAACAGTCCATCTTCAATGCCGGTAATGAACACGACGGGGTATTCCAGTCCCTTCGCATTGTGCATCGTCATGAGTGTGACGGCGTCCGCAGACGGATCGAGCTGATCTGTACCGGCGACGAGCATAGCGCGTTGGAGGAAGTGATCGAGAGGAGTCAACCCGATCTCACCACCGTAATCCACGACCGTTTCTACTGCCCCGTCGATAAGCGCACTGACGTTCTCGATCCGATCACGAGCCTGCTCCGGGCTGTCGGCACGAAGATAGTCGCCGAACCTGAGCGTATCCACAAGATCGCGCAGCAATTCATCAACGCTTGATTCGCGTGCCATTTCGCGGAATCTTCCAATCAGATCCGCGAATTCGCCAAGGCCCGCACGAGCTGCCGGCCGGATCGTGGAGACAAGGTCCGGGAGCGAGGCCGCCGCAAGCATCGGAATTCCCGCACCGCGGGCCGCGCCGGCCAGAGTTTCAATTGTGGTGTCGCCCAGTCCACGCTTCGGCACCGCTACGGCGCGCCGGAATGCTTCGTCGTCAGCCGGATTGGCGATGAGCTTCAGATACGCCATGAGATCGCGAATCTCGCGCCGATCGTAGAACCGAACCGCACCCACGAGTCTGTACGGGACGGTGTGCTTGCGAAGCGCGTCTTCCAGACTCCGACTCTGTGCGTTGGTGCGATAAAGGACAGCGAAATCACGCGCGGACCGGTTCTCCGATGACATGCGCGACATGATCTCTTCGACAACCCAGTCAGCTTCATCACGGTCATCCAGGGTTGCAACTACGGTAGCGCGCTCGCCAGCCGGCAGCGTTGGCCGAAGGGTCTTGCCCTTGCGCCCCACATTGGCACTGATCGCAGCATTTGCAACTTCCAGGATATTCGGCGTGGAGCGATAGTTCTCCTCCAGTCGAACGACGCGGGCCGTCGGAAACTCGCGCTCAAAATCAAGGATATTTCGAATATCCGCGCCTCGCCAGCCATAGATCGACTGATCGTCGTCCCCGACGACGACAACATTGGAATGCTCCGCGCCGAGCAGCTTGATGAATTGATACTGGGCCCGGTTGGTGTCCTGATACTCGTCTACCAGAATGAACTGAAACCTGTTGCCAAGCCGATGCCTCAGCCCCTCGTCCCTCGAGAGAAGCTGCACGGGCAACGTGAGCAGATCATCGAAAGTCACGGCGTTGGCGTTGCGTAACGCGACTTCGAGATTCCGATATACAACCGAGGCGTTACGAGACACCGGGTCGAGCGCGAGCGTCGCATACTCCTCTGGAGACACCAGCGTGTTCTTGGCATCGGAGATGAGCGATGCGATCGCCTTCGCAGACCATGCCTTTGTGGATATCCCCGCCGCCTCCATCACGCGTTTGATGACGGCAATGCTATCGTCCTCGTCATAAATCGTGAAGTTCGGTGCGCGCCCGACCGCCGCCGCATTGGCGCGGAGAAGGCGCGCGCCAATGGCGTGAAACGTCCCGCACCACATTCCTTTCGGTTCGTGACCCAGCAGGCGCGATATGCGATCGCGCATCTCGCCAGCGGCCTTGTTGGTGAAGGTGACTGAGAGTATGCGAGTCGGATCCACCCCGTGATGCTCGACAAGCCGCGCAATTCGCGTTGTCAGCACCCGCGTCTTCCCCGAACCAGCACCAGCGAGCACCAGCATCGGTCCTTCAAAGTGCAGTACCGCCTCCCGCTGAGCCGCGTTCAGGCCAGCGAGCGACTCCGTTTCAAACTCTGGATTCATGTCCGATGATTATGTCAAACGTCGCGCCACGTGTGCCGGATTGCAGTAGCAGTCGTCCGTTATGACCTTCAGTAATGATGCGTCGTGCAAGTGAAAGACCGATCCCCCATCCCTTCTCCTTCGTGGAGAAGCCCGCATCGAATATCCGTTTTCGGAGCTCGCGCGGAACGCCAGGACCATTGTCCTTTACGCGAACCCGCACTCGACCTTCGGGAAGTTCCTGAGTCGAGAGCGTCACACGACCTCCCCGTCCGGCGAGCGCGTCGATTGCATTCTTCGCGAGAGACTCGATAGCCCACTCGAGCAACACGGGATCGCCATCCACGACTAGCGATTCGCCACGGCGCACTGAACGAATCGTAACAGCTTTGGCAAGTGTGGGCACGCGTGCCCGGAAATATGTCGCAACATTATCCACTACATCGCCCACGTTGACTTTCTCTCTTCGCGGCGGACGGCCGATTCTCTCGAAACGAAACGCAACGCGTCTGAGCCGCTCGAGATCCCCTTCCATGTGCGTGAGAGCGTGAGTCAGCACAGGATCGACCGGTTCATGATCGCGCAAAACCTCTATCCACCCGCTCATGCTTGATAACGGGGTGCCAAGCTGATGCGCGGATTCGCGAGCCATGCCCGCCCATATCTGTTCGCGGTCCGCTCGTCCGCGCGTTCGCAATGCGTAGATGCCAGCCGTCAGAAACATTGCGATCAGAAGAGCCTGTAACGCTGGAACCACGCGCAACCCCTCTACGAGCGTGGTATTACCGAAGTACACGGTGCCAACGCCTCGCTCCACAACTGGCGTGTTCTCGCGTGCAAGCTGCTGGGCATACTCCCGAATTCTGGCGTTGTTACCGCGGATATTCTCGGGCAGGTTCTGTGATGCAGTAACCACACCGCTGGCATCGGTTACGATTACGGGCACCCCGGATTCGCGAATGAGTGCCGACAGATCCTGCAGCGCTGTCGTCGCCGCGTCGGGGTTGGGGTCATTGAGAGCGTCATAAACTCGCGCGTACATCTTGCCAACGCGCGCCGCCTCGACACGCAGATCGGTAACCACGCTTCGCATGTAAAACACGTACCACGTTAGCAGCGCGACTACGCCAAAGACTACTGCCCAGAGCGGCGCGGTGCGACGCACGCGCTACTTGATCACCGACGCGCCGAAATACGGTTCGAGCGCCGGCGGCACACGAACCGTTCCGTCCGCGTTCTGATGCTGCTCGAGGATAGCCGCGATTATGCGCGGGAACGCCAGACCGGACGCATTGAGCGTATGTACAAACCGCGGCTTCCCGCCAGCCGTCGGCCGGAAGCGAATGTTGGCTCGACGCCCCTGAAAGTCGCGGAAGTTGCTCGACGACGAAACTTCGAGCCACTTGCCCACTCCGGGCGCGAACGCCTCAAGATCATACGTCTTTGCGCTCGCAAATCCGGTGTCGCCTGCCGCAAGCAACAGTACTCGATAGGGAAGCTCGAGCAACTGCAGAATCCGCTCGGCGTGCGCCGTAATCAATTCGTGTTCATCGATCGAGCTATCCGGATGTGCGTACCGAACCAACTCGACCTTGTCAAATTGATGCACTCGGAGCAGGCCTCGCGTGTCCTTACCATGCGCACCGGCTTCGCGACGGAAACACGGCGAATACGCAGTAAACCTGCGCGGTAGATCTGCCTCCGGAATTATCTCATCCCGATACAGATTGGTGAGCGGTACTTCCGCCGTTGGGATGAGAAACAGATCCTCGTCCACAAGACCGTACTGCTCGTCCTCGAACTTCGGGAACTGCGCAGTGCCGGTCATCGACGCACTGTTCACCGCCGCCGGCACCCACGTCTCCTCATACCCGTGATCGCGCGTATGCGTGTCGAGCATGAGGTTCATGAGTGCGCGTACCAGACGCGCGCCCGCGGCACGATAGACGATGAATCCGGAACCACTGATCTTTGCGCCACGTTCCAGATCAAACAGGCCGAGCCTGGTGCCAATGTCCCAATGCGGCACCACGCCGTCCACCGCGCGGGGAGTGCCCCAGGTCCGCACAACGGCGTTGTTCTCCTCGCCGCCCGCCGGAACATCCGGGAGAGTGACGTTGGGAATCTGCAGTAGTACCGCCGTCAGCTCTTCTTCCGTGGAGGAAAGGTGCATCTGTAGCGCATCAATCTCGTCCCCAAGCGCCCTCCCCTCCGCAATCAACGCATCTGCATTCTCGCCCGACCGCTTGAGTTGTGCGACACTCTGCGTGAGAGTGTTGCGCCGCGCCTTGATCTCCTCAAGGCGCTGGATGATCGAGCGGCGCTCGGTGTCCAGCGTCAACACATGATCGACCAACGCTACCGTCGAGTCTGAACCATTGCGACGGGTCAGGCCGTCGCGGATCGCCTGTGGGTCTTCGCGAAGTAGATGTAGATCGTGCACGGCGTCAGTTGGACGGAAGGCCGGCAGCGAATGATTTGTATCCGCAATTCGGATCCGAGACCATTCTCAGGTAAATCGCTCGAGTCGTGGCGGGCGTGGCACTGTCGACTACGATCTTCGCGTATATCGTCGGACTCGGATCGTACACGCACGCGTTGCTGGCAGTCGCGCGGTTTGTAAGCAACACGAACGGTTGGCCCGGAGTGACGACGATTGCCGTATCCGGGCGATAGTATCCACCCGGCGCCGAAGTGATGGCGTCAAATGGTGTTGTGAACGCTGTCTTGATCCCGACCGCCGGTGCGCCGGATAGCTGGTTTACAAGAACGCGAACCGGGCTGACAACGATCCTTCCGAGGCTGTCGAAGTCGAATGCGACGTCGAAGGCGGCCGACCCATCGACTCGAACACTCGATCGATAGATGACCGAAATTCCGCTCGGGAGGCTTGGAGGCGTGCCCGTCATGGCATACACCATGAGAGTATCCGTCAAAACGGGTAGGGACGCCTGCAAGATATTTGTGTCCTTGCAGCCGGTGGCGAGCGCGAGGCCAGCAAGGGCCGCGACCGCCGCGGCGGGATAGCGTGAATGCATTCGCAGAGCGGAGCGGGTGAAATTGGGAATACCCGCCACGGAGCATAATTCTCCGCGGCGTAGCCTCGTAGAATAGCCCACGGGACGGTACTTTTCAACGCATGCCGACACTACGCGAGTTGACCGAAGCCATCCAGCGCCGACCAGGCGTCAGAGCAGTCGTGATCCTGGGCGCCGACGGACTACTGATCGAGACCCATGATTCCGAACAAAGCCACGCTGAGGCGCTGGCCGCACGGGTTCCAGCGGTAGCGACAGCCGCCGACCAGTTGGGCACTGCTGCTGCGGCCGGCGACGGGGCGATGATAGTTCTGGAGTTTCAGCGCGGCTATGGCGTGGTTCAACGGCTATCCGATCAAGTGCTCCTTTTCGTGTCCGCGAGCTCTGACGTAGCGCTGGCAGATCTTTTATACGACCTGCGACGCCACAGATTCGCGATGGCCGCTCTGGTCTAGGAAGCGAAGCCCGTGGCAGGAGAAGGTGCCGAGCGCGAACGACGTGTGCTCGTGGCGGATGACGAACCGCACATTGGACGTATCATCAAGATGAAGCTCGAGGCTGGGCCGTTCGCGGTCACGCTTGCGTTCAATGGGCGCGAAGCCAGCGACGCTCTGACAGCAGGCGACACTCCATACGACCTCGTTCTTCTGGACCTGATGATGCCGGAGATGAGTGGACTCGATGTACTTCGTGCGCTGCGGGTCGATCTTCACAGCGACATCCCGGCGATCATACTTACCGCAGCGGGTCAGGATGAACAGGAACGCGCCGCACTCGATACTGGTGCCAATGCCTTCGTCACCAAACCATTCAGTCCCAAAAAATTGTATGCACTCGTGGCACGGCTCACCGGCGTTTCCGATGGCGAGACTGAATGATCAATAGCACGTGGGCAGTCGTACTCGCCGGTGGCGTCGGCTCGCGCTTCTGGCCGCTTAGTACACCCACCCGACCAAAGCAATTGCTACCGCTCGTGGACTCTCGACCTCTTCTCGTCGCAACGCTGCAACGAATGTCAGCGCTGGTTCCACAGGAGCGAACGCTGATTCTCGCAAATGCGTCGCTCGTGAACCCGATCGCTGCAGTCGTTCCGCAAATGCCTCGCGAAAACATCGTACCAGAGCCGCGCCCAGCTGGTACCGCAGCCGCGCTCGCGTTCGCGGCTGCGGAAATCGAGCGCCGCACCGGACGTGACACCGTCATGGTCTGCGTCCACGCGGACTGGGCAATTGCCGATGAGCCGGAGTACCGTGCGACTCTCGAACGTGCAATCAAGGTTGCGCAGGATCAGCATGGGCTCGTGACGGTCGGCATCGTACCGACGCGACCCGATCCTGGTTTTGGGTACATCGAGCCCGGTGACGCCACCGCATCCCCCGATGCTCGGCGTGTTAAACGATTCATCGAGAAGCCAACGCGCGAACGCGCAGCAGAACTCTGCGCGGAATCATGCCTCTGGAATTCGGGGATTTTTGTCTGGCGCGTCGGTGACTTTCTGGATGAAATTCGGGCGCACACGCCAGAAGTCGCACCAGCTCTCGCTCACGTTGACGGCCAGCCGGACTCTCTTGAACGCTTTTTTGGTGCGGTCCGCTCAGTCTCCGTCGACGTCGGCGTGCTGGAACGAAGCGATCGTGTGTATGTCGTACCTGGCGACTTCGGTTGGGACGATGTCGGAACATGGGCTTCGCTCCGCAGAGTGCGCGAACCCGACGCAAATGGCAACGTAACCAGCGGAACCGTGATCGCGACTGACGCATCCAACAACGTTGTGCACGCCGAAGGCAATTCCGTCGTGCTGTTTGGAGTTTCTGATCTGGTAGTTGTAACACGCGACGGACTTACCGTCGTTACGACGGTGGAGCGCTCAGTCGATCTCAAGACGCTTATCGATTCACTCCCGCGCAATTTGCAGGCGTTGCCATGACCATGCTGTATCTGTATGATGACAGCGTTGCACGAAGCTTCGAGCCGTTCGCCCTTACCAGGCCAATCTCGGAAATGCGTGCCGGCACCGAAATTCTCCGGAAACGCTGGGAACGTGTCTCCGGCCGCGACGCCGCCGGCTTTGTGAGTGCTGCCCATCTGATCGACTTTGACGAGCGGGGCGCTCCACCAGCCGTTCCCTCCAACGCGGTCATACCTGCAGGCGCGATCCTCGCCAACTCTCGCTGCGTCGTCCCGCTCGACGCCGTTCTCGCTGATTCCGAAATCGCGTGGCAATGCGGCGGCCAAATTTGCGCCGTCCGCCTTGCAACGCCTCTCGCATCGACGTCCCTCTCGGACGGCTCGTTTGACCTCGCGAACATCGCCGGAGACAGCGCAGTGACGTTGAACGGGCGCTGGCTCCCCGCCGTCTGGGACTTCATTGCACAACTGTCTCTTCAGCTTGCGGATGATATCGCTGCGCTCGCACCGTCTATCACAGCTGTCGCGGATCCCGGTGCGATTCTGGGAGGCTATCCGGTGACAGTCGAGAGTGGTGCTTCAATCGATCCGTACGTCGTGTTCGACGCTTCAGCCGGTGCTATTCTCGTTCGCAGCGGAGCCAAAGTGGCTGCCTTCACACGCCTGGTCGGCCCATGCTTCATCGGCGCCGATGCGATCATTGTCGGCGACCGCATCGCCAATTGCTCAATCGGCGAAAAATCCAAGATTCGTGGCGAGATAAGTTCCAGCATCGTGCTCGGCCACTCCAACAAGGGGCACACGGGATTCGTCGGCCATTCGTATCTCGGTCGCTGGGTAAACCTTGGCGCAGGTACTACAACCAGCAATCTCAAGAATACGTACGGATCGGTCCACCTCTGGACACCGGGTGGCCTGGTGGATACGCAGCAGCAGTTTCTCGGTACGATGTTCGGCGATCACGTGAAAACTGGCATCGGTACACTGCTCAACACCGGCACTGTGCTCGGCGCAGCGGCGAATATCTTTGGTGGCGCGTTGCACCCCAAGCACGTCCCCGCGTTCGCGTGGGGCGATGGCGAGCCTTACAAGACGTACAAGCTCGACAAGTTCCTCGAAGTCGCTGCGCACGTGATGCAACGTCGCGGAGTTAATCTCGCTGAGACGACACGACGCCAGCTCGCGAGCGCGTATGCCCGCGCTAAAAAAGCGTAACGTGCCGGTGGCGTCGAGCAGGACTACGCCCACGTGTGCGGCAGTGCGGTCTCGGCAGTGACAATGCGCATGTGGATCCTGGGCTCCGGCAGTCGGGGAAATGCTGTGGTACTTGAATCGGGCGACACCCGGTTGCTCATCGACGCGGGTTTCGCCGCATCCACTCTCGTCGAACGACTGAAGCTCGCTGCAATCGCGCCCGAGTCGATTCAGGCAGTCGTCGTCACGCATGAACACACCGATCACGTTCGCGGAGTACGTGTGTTGTGCCAGCGGTTCGCATGGGACTCCTACGCAACAACCGGTACAATCGCAGCCTGTGGTGATCTTGCCACCGTGGGCGCGATTGCATTTCACGCGGGTGACGGCCTGACAATTGGCGATATCGACCTGCTATCGGTGCGAGCATCACACGATGCCGCGGAACCGGTCATCCTTGTTGCGACTTCGCGCACAAGTGGAGCGCGCGCCGGAATCGCGTACGACCTTGGGATCGCCACGCAGAGCGTCAGCGATGCATTGCGCAATCTCGACATGCTCCTTCTGGAAGCAAATCACGACGAATCCATGCTGCACTCCGGGCCATATCCCGCCTCAGTACGAGCGCGCATAGCCAGCCGCAGTGGTCACCTGAGCAACGGATGCGCTGGCCAGTTGGCGCGCGAAGTTGCGCACCGCGACCTGAGGCACATCGTTCTTGCGCACCTGAGCGAGAAGTGCAATACGCCGCGTGCCGCACTCGCGGATGTGCATGCAGCTGTGTCACATACCCGCTTCACCGGAAGACTGACCGCTGCGCATCAGGATCGAGTCGCGGGCCCGTTTGAACCACCAGCTCGGCGCGCCGTGGCAGTGCAACTGGCGCTGTCGCTCTGATCCTGCGGTTCAGCAACCGCAAGCGGAGCGAATTTTTTCGGGACGCCGTTCGGCATCACAACCGCCATTGGAACCGTCAGGAGCACCATCACGCTCGTACGACTCTGCAGCGTGAAAATCCAAGCGTCCGACCACGCTCAAACCCTATCACGCCAATCACCTCGCCAGCGCGTTCGCGTGTCATGAAACCGAACTCGGCCTAGTCCCCCTTGACATCCTATGGGTGCGATCGCATCCTTCCATAGACACTCTATGGGGATTGACGATGGCGGCGAATAGCGTGGATCTGTTCCAAGGGACACTGGATGTACTCATTCTGAAGGCCGTGAGCTGGGCCCCCGTGCACGG
>CAJDVC010000017.1_pt1 | contig 23620 bp, 21 predicted proteins | sample 7391211 | NCBI WGS metagenome assembly CAJDVC01 (sample SAMEA7055683, study PRJEB34461) | soil metagenome | biome: terrestrial ecosystem; feature: Peninsula; material: soil | place: Antarctica | collected 2016 | reverse complement strand
TGACTTTTTGGAATTGGCCTTGTTCGCGACCTGTACTGGCGCAACCACGATCACTTCGACCGTTTCCATGTCGTCATCAACGTCGTCGATATCGTCCGCGTCGTCGATATCGTCGTCGAGGTCATCATCCGTCGCCGCGGCGGAACGGGCCGGTGGAACCGGAGGCGCTGAACTGAGGGACTCGAAAATGGAGGTGCCCCCGGACGACGTGTTCTTCTTGCCCGAACCTTTTGGACGCCCGCGTCGGCCCGGCGCACGCACAAGCGGCCCGGTCTCGTCATCATCCAGATCTTCGATGCCCATGTTCTGAGCGGCGCTGGTCGGGAACAGATCCGCATCTTCGTCCTCGGCTACAGCTTCGCCTTCAACGGCGTCTTCATCGTCTTCGTCCAGGTCGTCGGCGCTGTCCCAGAGCTGGTCACTGTTATCGCTGTTGATGCTCCAGCCACCTTCATCGTCGTCGTCTTCGTCGTAACGAGAGCGGCGACTACGACTCCCGCCGCCGTATCCTCCGAGGTCGTCATCATCGTCGTCCGCGAAGCGGAACGTCTCTGGCACCTCGTCTCTGCTGGGCATTGCCCTCTCCTGTCTGGGGATTTCCGAATTAGCTATCGCGCGCTGCACGTCATGTGCCCTTGCCATCGCGATTCGTTGCGATCCTGTACACGTTGCGCGGGATGATACCAGCTTTCACGCCGTGGTCAAGGAGTAGTATAAAGAGCAGTCTAACACCATGGAGTCTGCAGCGACATCAACGACTTTTCGCGGTAACCACGCGGGTCAACAACGGCTTCTCAAACTCCGGTGTCGATGTCCGCCTGGTGCCGCTTGTACTCCGGAAGGTTTTTGGCCAGTTCCCGCTTCTTTACCCGCTCGAATGTCGACTTGTACTCGGTATATGCCGATGTGTTTCCCGACAGTTTGGCTGCCTGGGCGGCCAGAATCAAACCCAGCAGATGATCGGGCTGCTGCTGCAGTATGGTATCCGCCTGCGCCCGTGCAATCTGGAGAGCGCCGGCCACCTCGCCAATTCGCCCGACGTCGAAACGCTGATCGGCATCCAGAGGGTGACCCTGTTCGGATTCTACCATCTGATAAGCCTGTACGGCCATCGGTGCGAAGAACGCTACCGAGTCCGCCTTCCCTTGATCATTTAGTCGCATAACGCGATCAAATAGCCTGTTGGCAATATCGGTCGGAGACAGATTCGATATATCGGGGGCTCTGGCTCCAGCTGCGCCAGATCCGGCGAACGGGGCGTCACCCGCCGCCACATCGCCACCGGCTGCTCCAACATCGACTGTTGGGTTCGGGAGCGCGTTCATCGGCGCATCGACCGATGAGCCTCGTTTCGAGTTGAAACCCTTGCTTGCGAGCATCGCGAACAGCGTGAGGAACGCGATCGCCGCGACGGCCCATGGTAATGTGTTCGCCATGGTAGCACCCGATGACTGCGCTGGAACCGGCGTACCAGCCGCTCCACCCCCGGCGACAGTGCCGCAATGGTGGCAGAACTTGGATCCTGGTGTGAGCGGTTCGCCGCATGATGCGCAGGGCGCGCCGTTCAGAGGTGCGCCGCATTCGGTGCAGAAACGCCCGGTACCCGGCGCCGAACAGCGGGGGCAAACGGTAGGAGTCGGTTGTGGCTGATCTGTTGACATCGTGCCGGTAAATCTAGGCACCAACACGCTCGAGAGTTGATGCCTGTTTTATTGCGTTTTCAGCGATTCTTTTCGCGCTACTTCGCCTTGTGATACGTACCCATAAGTTGTGCTGTGCCGAGCACGTGGCCCTGCATCGCTTTTTCAAGGTCGGGTTTTGTGGGCCTGGTCAGGTTCAGTGTGGCGTCGAGCGCGCTCAGCTTGAAGAAGTACCGGTGGGTCCCGATCGGTGGACAGGGGCCGCCAAATTCCGCCTTTTTCCAATCATTGAGTCCTTCGCTCGTGCCGGCTGGCATCGCTCCCTTCCCAGCGCCTTCGGCAAGGTCGGAAACCGTCGCAGGAATGTTGTATGCCACCCAGTGTACATAGGTCATCTTCGGATGCGCCGGGTCCGGAGCATCGGGGTCATCCACGATGATCGCAAAACTTCTGGTTCCGGCTGGAGCACCAGTCCACGACAGGGGAGGCGAGGTGTCCTTCCCCTCGCAGGTGTAGACGCTGGGAATGCCTCCGCCTTCCGTAAAGGCGGACGATGTGAGTTTGAACGACATTGTGTTGCTCCCTTGTGATGTCTGTTGTGTTGAACCCGCCTCCGGTACCGCTGGGGGCGCCGATGAACTCTTGGCGCCCTTCGGGGCGCCTTGGTCGCAGGCTCCCACCAGTAAAGCGAGGACGATACTCAATACGGGCGGCTTCATGATGTCAGTAGGCTGCGTGGACCGTGCCATGGGATTCCGGAAAAATGGCGATTAGATCGTCATTTGCCACCCTCCCACTTATAAAGTCACCCGATCCGCGGCCGACACTTACCGGAGTAGAACTCAAACTCTGGTAACGTATGCGCACCTTTGGTCCTTCACTGGCCGCGATCGCACTTGGCGTCGCACTGTTATCTCCTTCCCTGGCATCCGCTCAGCGGAACAGCCGCCGGCCAGCTCGCAGTACTGCCGCGCAACGCGCGACGAGTACGTCGGCTTCTCCGTGCTCCGAAGACTGTGGTGACTATTCACTGTCAATAGTCTCAGCGCTGCTTCCGAGCGAGCCGTCCGGATCCGCAGGAACGGAGGTCGCGATTGTCGTGATCGAAAACCGGGGTACAGCTCCGGCACCGGTCTCCTTCATATCCGTCGCGCCCAAAAACCAGCTCGCCGCCGCTCGGCATTCTACCATACCCGCGCTCGCGCCCGGCGAACGTGCTACTGTCCAGCTACCCGTGGACACTGGGCCAGACGGTACCCAGTGCATTTCCATCACGATCAGCCCGGCACCTGCGCGTGATCCGGCGACTGCGCAGACTCTGGCTTCTGCGGCGCCGAATCACAGTAGCACAGCTCCGACTCCTCCAGCGGCATCCGCCGTCCCCAGGCTTCCAGAATTGCCGTACTGGCCGGATATGCCCACAACACTCGTTGCTCCGAACGACGGTCTCTACGCGAATACGGGCGACGCGTCACGTTTCGATGCGATTCGCAAATCAGATGCGTTCGGCTCACTGGACGCCTGACAGGGCACTGTTGACAGACGACGCATGCAAAAAAAGGCGGCCCCGAGGCCGCCTTTTTTCATTGACCACGTTGCACCTAGCGCCGGAACGGCCCATGCACGAAGATTCCATAGCTAACAGTCAATGGAGGAAGTTGTGGAATACGCAGGTTCGGGCCATGCGCGCCCATTTCGAGCGATGGTCCCACCAGTCGCCGGGATCATTTTCGCCGTTACTCTGGCGTTTATGCTCCTTTTTCCCTTCGTCAGACTATCGCTCGACGGTGCCGGCGAGCCGGAGACACTGCTATTCCTGACGAAGACAGACTTCGGTCTCAATATCTTCGCGCTCATTCTATTCATCGTGCCTATCGCCGGTGTCTTCGTCTCTCTCGCGCTCAAGGCACGCACCGCTCTGCTCATCGACGCCCTTCTCGGTCTGATCGGGGTCATAATGATCCCGCTGACACTGATTACCATCGGACACGATGCAGGCAGAGATGCTTTGCTCATGTCACATGTGGCACCTGGCGTCGGGATGATATTCGTTTCGGTAATGCTCGTTGTCGTCACGATCAGCTCGGGAATCGCCGCGTTCCAGGCTCGGCGTTGATCGCGTAGTGTTGGATCGCGAAAGCTGACCGGGGATTGCTGGCCTAGGCTTCCGCTCGCCACCCGTTGCGCTCACGCTGCGCCCACCAGATCTTTCGCCGATGACGACGCCAATCGAGAGTAGCCTCCGCGATGCGCTCTCGACGCAGTACGAGATTGACCGGGAGATCGGCCGGGGCGGCATGGGTGTTGTCTACCTCGCGCGTGATGTGCGCCTGGATCGACCAGTTGCCATCAAGATTCTTTCGCCTCATCTCAGCGGCGACGCCGAGCTGCGCGAGCGCTTTCTCCGTGAAGCCCGAACGGCAGCGCGCCTGTCACATCCAAACATCGTTTCGATCTACAGTGAAGGCGAGGCGGACGGGCGGCCATTCATCGTGATGCAATACGTGCATGGTGAATCCGTCGCAGAGAAAGTCCGTGATTCTGGTGCAGTTGGGATCGCCAATGGTGCAGCATGGCTACGCGACGTCGCGCTCGCACTTGGATACGCTCACTCCCTCGGCGTCGTGCATCGAGATATCAAACCGGAAAATATCCTCATCGATGCTTCCTATCAGAAGGCGATGATTGCCGACTTCGGCATCGCTCGCGTCAATGAAGCATCAAGGCTTACGGCCACCGGGCAGGTGCTCGGAAGCGTCCATTTCATGAGTCCGGAGCAGGTCACGAACGGCCCTCTGGACGGACGCAGTGATCTGTATTCGTTAGGTGCAGTCGCATTCTTCATGCTTACTGGTCGGCTGCCGTTTCCGTCGGACGCGGTGGGCGCTGTGCTGGTTGCACACGTGAACACACCCGCGCCAAGATTACGCGACGTCGCACCTGAAATTCCCGCGGCACTCGCAACAATTGTTGACCGATGCCTGCGGAAGGATCCGGCGAAGCGGTACCAGACTGGTGAGGAGCTGGCGGCGGCGCTCGACTCCGCAATGACTGGCGTAGTCGAATCTGATTCGACGATCATCGGTGAGGCGGACGCTGCGCTGTTGTGGAAGCGCGCTTCGGAACTGCAGGCTGATGCCGTAGCTCGCGGTGCCATTTCGGGAGAATCGCCAACGGGCGCTGTACCGCTGCTGCCGAGACGGATTGCTTCCGAGGGCTACAAACTTGGCGATGCAAAAGCCGCGGCTGTCGAGGCCGGAATCTCGCAGAAGTATGTCGCGCTGGCACTTGGAGAAATCCGCGCCGCGAAGTCTGCGCCGCCGCAGTCTGCGGCCGTCATCGTTGCCGACAAACCGCATTCCATCATCGCCGGTGCGCCGACGCAGCTGGAGCGGGAGGTGACAATCGACGGTGAAGTGACACCCGATGAATTCGGGTTGCTAGTGGACACGATTCAACGATCGTTCGGGGAACTGGGACAGGTCGGTACCCTCGGTCGCTCACTGGTATGGACATCGCAGGGGTCGCAGCGAAAAATTCACGTCAGCGTGATCCCGCGACAAGGTCGCACAACAATACGCGTCACTGAAAGTCAGCGCCATCTCGCGGGCGGATTGTATGGCGGAATTGTCGGAGGATTTGGCGGTGGATTCGGAGCTCCGTCGCTGGCTATTGGTATCAATGTGTTCCACTCGGTGCCGCTCGCGCTCGGTATGATGGCCGGAACAGTCGCGGTGGCGTATGGCGTTGCTCGTACAATTTTTGTTGGCGTAACGAAGCGACGTGTCGGCGGGATTGATCGACTTATTGCCACGCTCAAGGCGCAAATAGAAGATTCAGTACGCAATTGACACAGCAATCAGCAGTTCTGGACAAGCCAGCCAGGAACGATTACTCACCTAAAGGGACCACAATAAGGGTCCTCGTCGCGCTCGCATTCTGTCATTTGTTGAATGACATGATGCAATCGCTGCTGCCGGCGATTTATCCCATGCTGAAGACAAGTTACAAACTTGACTTCGGGCAGATTGGACTCATCACGCTGGCATACCAGATGACAGCGTCACTGTTGCAGCCGCTCGTAGGTATTTACACCGATCGGCGGCCGCAACCGTATTCGCTGGTTGGTGGGATGAGTTTCACACTGGTTGGGCTGATTCTGCTTGCTCACGCGCGAAGTTTTTCGGGGTTGCTCGTCGCTGCGTGCATGATTGGAGTCGGATCGTCGGTCTTTCACCCCGAATCGTCACGTGTCGCACGCATGGCATCCGGTGGACGCCACGGGCTTGCACAGTCGGTGTTTCAGGTTGGTGGCAATGTTGGGACGGCGATAGGGCCATTGCTCGCCGCGTTTATTGTATTGCCGCTTGGGCAATCCAGTATATCCTGGTTCTCACTGGCTGCACTTCTAGGCATCACGGTTCTCTGGAACGTTGGCTCGTGGTCGCGGGCCCAAGCGCTTGCACCGGCCAGGTCGCGTGCCAAAGGCGGAACAGCGCACGTCCAACTATCCCCCGGTCAGATTCGCTTCGCCCTTCTGATACTCATGCTGCTGCTTTTCTCCAAGTATTTTTATCTGGCGAGCCTGGGCAGCTATTACGCATTCTATCTGATCGACAAGTTCCACGTGTCAGTGCAGAGCTCGCAGATACATCTCTTCGTATTTCTGGGTGCTGTGGCGGCAGGCACCATTCTCGGCGGCCCGATTGGCGATCGCTACGGACGCAAGCTGGTGATCTGGTGCTCGATACTCGGCGTGCTCCCGTTCACACTGCTGCTGCCGTATGCGAACCTGTTCTGGACCGAAATACTCAGCGTCATTATCGGGCTGGTGCTCGCGTCGGCGTTCTCCGCGATCATCGTCTTCGCGCAGGAACTTGTACCTCACAAGGTGGGGATGATATCCGGCCTGTTCTTCGGTCTGGCTTTCGGTATCGGTGGGATCGGAGCCGCACTCCTCGGCGAGTTGGCAGATCACACGAGCATATTCTTCGTGTACAAGGTCTGCTCGTATCTTCCGGCGTTCGGATTGCTCACGTGGTTCCTGCCGAATATGAAACACCTGGACGTGGCCACGTAGAGAGTTGAGCGCTCCCCACGCAGCCACATCGTAGTGTGCTGTCAGTCGCTCAATACTTCCATGATGTTACGTCTGCGCTCTTGGGCGCAGACTCCGTGATGCGCTGCGACATCATGCGAACCATCTCGGCGTTGCTCATCGGCTGCCAGCCGTGTCCTTTCATCGGACGACCGTACTCGAAAACCGCATCTGACTTGGGTGACGATGTCGATTTCAGGAAGTCGTTCATCCGATACACGGCGAGATTCAGGTAATAGTTATCCATGTCGCCTACGTACACGTGAAGCTTGCCCTGGAGTTTGGGGCCGATAGTCTCCCAGTTCTTCGACATGATGTATGTCAGGTCGAAATGATCGCGCCAGTAAGTCGCAACAGAGCGATTGATTGTGCCAGTAGTCTTGTTCCATAGTGGAACCGGATAACCATCGGCGCCGACAGGACCCCATGCTGCGTCCCAAGCGTTGAACTGCTGACCGGATCGTTCATGGCTGCCAAGTATGGATTCTATCTTGCTGAGATCGCGCTGGGTCGTTTCCGGCTGACCTTCGGAAGTGCGGCTCATATACCGTGGCGTTACGACAATCGGGTCGCCGTTTGCTACGAATGCGCTGGTGTCCGAGTATGCATCGACCATCTGCAGCCGATTGAAGTCGACTGGATCAGGGTACAACGTCCAGGTGCCGTTAAAGAAATCTGGATGCAGCACCTGAAGCGCAATCGATTCCCATCCGCCCGTGGAACCACCCGTCAGCACGCGCGCGTATGCCTCCGGAATCGCACGGAAGTGTGACTCGATGTACGGGATCATCTCGGTGAGCAGTGCGTCGCCATACGGGCCGTTGTTCGGCGAATTTACGGCGTATGAATCGTCGTAATAGATCGTCGGATGCTGAAACTTCACGCCGATCATACGCGGGAAATTGTCGGAGTTCCACGATTTGTAGAAGTCAAACCCTGGCTCACGCCCATCGGTGCGAGCCTTGAGCATCGTGCGCTGCGCTGCGTAACTTGCTCCGCTGTCGGTCGAGAATCCAAACGCGGGCGCGAGCGAGAAGTGATCCTGCTGGTAGATCGCCGGATAGTGCGCGTTGGGGTGGCTGTCGTAATCCCTGGGAAGCAGGATCGTCGCACCGATATAAATCGGTTGGCCCCAGAAAGTGCTGAGAAGCTTGCTCTGAATCTTCACGTGCTTGACCCACTTCGTGTCAGCCGGCGCCTCTAGTGGCGGAAGGACGCGGTCGAATGAAAGCTTGAGGTCAAGCGGCGTGCGTCCATCGATGTGCACGCGACGCACGCCGGTTACGAGGTTGCCCGGCGACCTGTTCCACTGTTGGCCCTCCCATTGATCCATGTGACCCCAGATTACATGTCCATCTGCGCGATGAAACTCGGTGTACACATTGAGCACGGCCTGTACGAAGTAATCACCCGCGGGAAGCCGCGCGAGTGAGTACGGGTAACCGCTTGTGGAATAGTCGATCATCGCATTCGCGCCAGGTGCGAGCGCGTATACGTCCAATCCGTAGAATGGCTCCGTGCCGCCGTACCCACCGGCTCGAAATCGCGGTTCGGGGGAAGAATCACGAGCGACAATCAGTATCACGCGCCCTGTGATTGGAGCGGAGTGAAGACTGGCGGGGAACGACACCGCTACTCGTTGCGCCGAAGCGGTCGCTACAGCGATTGTCGGCCCGACGAGGCAGGCAGACAACGCTATCGCACCGATTCGCCGGGCGTAGCATACAGGGGATGTGTGAGTCATGACGGGCGATTCGTGGATGTGACCGCAGCAGCATTCGGTGTGAGGCTGCGCGATCGGGTTGGGTAGCACTCCTAACTAGGCGAGTGCAAGCCTTCGCCGCAAGGTGGCTGCAGCGAAGTGCCGCGATATTAGAGGCTCACCTGCGGGATGCCGTTTCATCCGGCGCGTGAAGCGAGAATACGACTGCCGCACCTACTATGAGTACTCCGCCGACAATCGCCCCGGCGCCGAGCGTCTCCCCCAGAAGGCCAATGCCAAGGATTGTCCCGACCACTGGCTCGAGATTGATGAACACCCCCGCGCGAGCTGCGGATACGCGTTGAAGTCCCCAGTTCCAGAGCAGTGTGGTCAGGGTCGTCGCGAGAAGACCCTGCGCTGCGAGTGCGAGCCACGCACGCGTCGAGATGCCGTGTACCGGAGGGAGTCCCTCAGTTGCCAGGACCCAGGTGACAAGCATGGCGGTGCCGAATAGCAGGATGTAGATGCTCATAACCAGCGATGGATAGCCGCGCCCCCGGTGCATTACGCGCTGCGTAATGAGTACCCAACCGACACCGCCGAGCATGGCGACGAGCACGAGAAGATCACCGAATAACGTTGGACCCGTAGTGCTGCCACCGCTGCTATGCGCTTGAAACGCGATCAGTATCGCTCCGACAGTCGATACAACGAGGGCTAGCCATCCGGTGCGGTCCAGTCGCTCATGCGTGAATACAACCGCGCCTGCGGCGAGCATCAACGGAAGCGTTCCCACCATCAACGACGCGTGTGACACCGTTGTGCGTGCCAACCCTTGAAACTCGATTATGAATTGCAGCGGGATGTACAAAGCGGCCGCGATCAGAAAGAGCGGCAAGTCGCTCCGACGCGGCATCTCGCGATTCCGGAATAGAACTGGAATCAATCCGATGCATGCAAAGACGAAGCGATATACCAGCATGTGGCCAACGCTCATCTCCTCGAGATCGATCTTGCCGAAGAAGAACCCGGTTCCCCACAGACAACTGGCCGTCGCGAGAGCAAGGTACGCCGTGCTCCGGCCCTGACCAGCGCGGATCATATCAGCCGGCCCGGGGCTGTCGGGGAGCGCGATTCGCTCACGTGAGGTTTCGTGACATGTACGATCAAAATAGTCGTGTATATCAACAAGCCATTGCATGAGCTGCTGAGTGAGGTTCGTATGGTCGTGCCGAGACCATTCTCAATCCGCCAGCCAATTGCCATATTGGTCAGGCCAGATTGTTCTCATTCGTAATCCGCTGGTGAGCAACTGTGCCAACTTCTACAGGCGTGGAGGGTTTTATGGGAATGTTCGATGGCTTACTGGGCGGTATCGTCGGAGGTGGGATGGCGACCGTCGTCAGCGGCTTGATCGAGAAGCATGGCGGTGTTCAAGGGATTGTCAGTCAGCTCGAGTCACAGGGCCTCGGCAATACCGTCAGGTCATGGGTGGGTACCGGTCCGAACGAGCCGATTACCGGAGACCAGATTCACGCGGCGCTTGGCTCGGACATGATCACTCAGCTTGCCGCGAAAGTGGGGATGACCCCTCAGGATCTTTCGGCGAAGCTCGCTCAGGTACTTCCGGGGGCGATCGACAAGCTCACGCCAAATGGCACGGTGCCCGCCGCGAGCTGATCCTCACGCGCATTCCTGGATCCTGTGGCCGTCGACACACCCTCGTCGTCGGCTACAGGATCAGTGCCAGGATGCTGTTGCGTAACCGCGGTTACCTGGCTGGTGTAATGCCAGCTCCCGAATTCGACAGCACGTTCAATTGGTGGGTTCTCGCGCACGCTTGCTAAGTTTTCTTAGCTTCTGCATCCGAACCACATATTATGACGGCCCCGCTGAATTCACCCGAAGAAACGTTTGACCCAGGTACGCCCGAAGAGTGGGCTGCCTTTCGCACGCTCGCACACCGTATGGTGGACGACATGCTCACCCACCTCGCGACATTGCGTGAGCAACCCGCCTGGCAGGAAATGCCAAAGCAGGTCCGCACCACGCTGGTCAATGAGCCGATCCCGCGATCAGGCATGGGCGCAGCAGCGGCATATCAGGACTTCGTCCAGAACGTCCTCCCATATCCCGACGGTAATCTCCACCCGCGATTCTTCGGTTGGGTCAAGGGAAACGGAACCCCACTCGGCATGATGGCCGACATGCTCGCGTCGGGCCTCAATCCGCACCTCGCTGGCTTCAATCAGGCGCCAGCACTCGTCGAGCAGCAGTTGATAAACTGGATGGGAGAACTGCTGGGCATGCCCGGCGCGAGTGGCGTTCTCGTAACTGGCGGTACCATGGCAAGCACACTCGCGATCGGCGTTGCACGCTTCGCAATGGCAAGAAGACTCGGCATCGATGTTCGCGAGAATGGCGTGCAGTCGTGGTCTGGCGACGAGCCACAGAGTCCTTTCGTCTTCTACGGCTCGTCCGAGACGCACGGCTGGGCGCGCAAGGCTGCGGAATTCATGGGACTCGGCAATCGGGCGTTCCGACGCGTCGCGGTTTTGCCCGACTATACCATGAATACAGATGCTCTAGCCGCGATGGTCGCTACGGATCGCGCAGCGGGACTCACGCCGTTCTGTGTAGTCGGCACGGCTGGCACTGTTAATACCGGCGCGTCTGATGACCTAAATGCGATCGCAGATTTCTGCCGCACTGAGAAGCTCTGGTTTCATGTCGACGGTGCATTTGGCGCACTCGCGTATCTATCGGAGCAGCTTCGTCCAAAGGTTGCCGGACTGGAACGCGCCGATTCACTCGGCTTTGATCTGCACAAGTGGGGTTGCCTGCCATTCGAATGCGCCTGCGTACTGGTGCGCGATCCAGAAGTGCACAAGGCAACATTCGCTGCACCCGCGAGCTATCTCGCGCCTGCCACCCGTGGCGTGATTGCAGGTGGACTCCCGTTCGCCGATCGTGGAATAGATCTTACGCGTGGCTTCAAGGCATTGAAAGCCTGGATGTCACTCAAGGCAGATGGCGTGGACAAGCTCACCCGGCTGGTCGAGCAGAATGTTGCACAAACTCAGTACCTCGCCGAACGCGTCAAGGCCCACCCTGACCTAGAGTTGCTCTCGCCAGCACCGCTCAACATCGTGTGCCTGCGATATGCGCCTGCAGGTGCGTCCGATTCACTATTGAACGCGGTGAACGACGAAGTACTGCTGCGGGTTCAGGAATCGGGCGTAGCCGTTCCGTCCAGTACGATACTCGATGGGCGATTCGCGATTCGCGTCGCGAACGTGAACCACCGTTCGCGACGCGAGGATATCGATATCATGCTGAACGCGATCGTGCGTTTTGGCAAGCAGGTCTTCACCGAGATGAGCTAGACAGGGAACAGTATCTCGCGATACTTGGGGAGCGGCCAGTCACAGTCGCTCGCCATCAGCTCCAGCCCGTCACAGTGCTCCCGGACTTCTGCCATCGCGTCTGCGCCCTTTCCCGTCAGCAACTTCGCCTGCGCGTCTGGATCGTCGTGAAGCGATTCAGCCTTTGTAAGCACAGTCACAAGATTGTCCTGTGCCTTCAGGATCTCCTCGATGATGGAGCCGACCTTGTTCGCTACGCGAGTCTGAGGAACGACGGTGATCCCCGCCGACTTGGCTTGCGCTGCAGATGCGGCTAGTGATCCGGTGTATTGAAGACCGGCCGGTACTACGAGAGTGTCCACCATCTCGCGCAGCGTATGCATTTCGATCAACATGTCCTTCGTGTAACGCTCGAGTCGGACATGGTAGCGCGAATCGAGTTCTTCCGGCGTGAATATGCCGAGTGAGGTCAGGAGTTTTTTTGACTGTTTGGTGGCAAGTTGCTGCAACGCTTCGGGCGTGCGACGGAGGTTCAGCAATCCGCGCTTCTCAGCCTCTACCACCCAGTCATTCGAATAGTTGTTCCCTTCGAAGCGAACGGCACTGCTATCCTTGAATGCCCGGCGGGCAACCTTCAGCGCAGCATCGCTGACAGTCTTTCCATCACGCTTGCCGTCTTTGAGCTCATTGCGTAGCTCTTCCGTGATATCGGAAAGCGCCTCTGCAACCGCTGCGTTCAGCAGCACGATCGGAAACGCAATGCTCTGACTCGATCCAACTGCACGGAATTCGAATTTCTGTCCGGTGAATGCGAAGGGCGATGTGCGGTTGCGGTCGGTGTTGTCCTTTTCGATCTCAGGAAGTTTCGCAACGCCGAGCCCGATCATCTGTTGATCAGCGCTCTTTGTGCTCTTTCCTTCGATGATCTCCTCGATGACGCGTGTGAGCATTGTGCCCATGAAAACCGAAATGATCGCCGGCGGTGCTTCGTTCGCACCAAGGCGATGCTCGTTTCCTGATGTCGCGATTGCAGCACGCAGCAACCCGGCGTGCTTGTGTACACCCTGCAGAACCGCCGCGAGAAATAGCAGGAAGCGGATGTTCTGATGCGGCGTCTTGCCGGGCTTGAGAAGATTCATACCATCGATCGCTGGATCGTCGGACCGCACCGCCATTGACCAGTTGCAGTGCTTGCCGCTCCCATTCACGCCTGCAAACGGCTTCTCGGCCAGTATCGCCTGCAATCCGTGGCGCAGCGCAACGCGTCGGAGAGTCGCCATCACGATCTGGTTGTGGTCTACCGCTATGTCGCTTTCCTCGAACAACGGCGCCATCTCGAACTGACACGGAGCAACTTCGTTGTGTCTCGTGATGATGGGTACACTCAGCTTGTACAGCTCGTGCTCCACCTCTGCAATGCACGCCTGGATGCGTTCGGGAATTCCACCAAAGTAGTGGTCTTCGAGTTGTTGGCCGCGTGACGGTGGCGCCCCAATCAGCGTGCGACCCGCCATCACCAGATCAGGACGCATCGAAAACAGCGTTCGGTCAATCAGGAAATATTCCTGCTCCGCGCCCAACGTCGTGTATACGCGTCCGATACCCTTGTCTCCTATCAATTCCAGCAGGTCGACCGCCTTCTTCGATAGTACATCCGAGCTGCGCAGGAGCGGCGTCATTTCATCCAGCGCTTCGCCGTTGTACCCGATGAACACCGACGGAACACACAGTGTCCGCGCACCGGCACTCTCAACAATGAAAACCGGGCTCGCTGGATTCCATGCCGTGTAACCACGAGCCTCCCATGTGGCCCGCAACCCTCCCGAAGGAAAACTCGATGCGTCCGGCTCGCTCTGAATCAGCTGAGCAGCCGAGAACGACTCCACCGGCTCCAGTTCATCATTGAAGGTCAGGAACGCGTCATGTTTTTCAGCAGTCAGCCCGGTCTGCGGCTGGAACCAGTGCGTGAAGTGGGTAACGCCGCGCGATACTGCCCAATCCTTGATTACCTGCGCAACCGTCGGCGCGATGTCCCGATCCAGCTTCTTCCCCTGCCGGACTGCGGAAAGGAGCTTGACATAGACCTCCTGCGGCAATTTTTCGCGCATCTGGCGCGCGCCGAAGGTATTTACACCGAAATACTCTGAGGTCCGGACAGGTACAGGGGCAGTGGATTCGTCTGTGATACGTGCGCAGATGTCCTGCAGGGCGAGCTGGCGGGCGGATGGCATTGAGGCTTGTGGCTATTGAGCCGGTTTGAGAAATTGCGAAACTTGCACAACTGGGGTAGCAATCTGCATATTTCCGACATCCAATGCAAGGAAACGAGAGAAAAAATGCAAAAGAAGCAAATATTGGACATCGCGAAGAAGGAAAATGTCCGATTTTTACGACTCCAGTTCACCGATATCCTCGGAATCAATAAGAACGTCGAAATCCCCGCCTCCCAGTTCGAGAAGGCGCTGGACGGCGATATCATGTTCGACGGGTCTTCGATAGAGGGGTTCGTGCGGGTCGAGGAGTCGGATATGCTCCTGGTCCCGGATTTATCGACCTTCCAAGTCTATCCATGGGGTGACCCCGACACTCGGGTCGCTCGGCTCATTTGCGACGTCCACACCCCCGATGGCGCCCACTTCGAAGGCGATCCACGATGGGTACTCAAACGCGCTCTGGCCCGCGCCGAAGCCATGGGTTATCGCATGAACGCGGGCATGGAAGCCGAATTTTTCATGTTCCGCCCCGGCGTCGGCGGAGATGCTTCGACAGCGACGCACGATGTCGGCAGCTATTTCGATCTCGCTCCATCCGACCTCGGCGAGGATGCCAGGCGCGCGATCGTCGTCGCGCTCGAGAAGATGGGGTTCGAGGTCGAGGCGGCACACCACGAGGTCGCCAACGGTCAGCACGAGATCGACTTCCGATACGCCGACGCCCTCCATACCGCTGACAACATCACCACGTTCAGATTCGTCGTAAAATACGTTGCACAGCAATTCGGCCTGGTCGCGTCGTTCATGCCGAAGCCAATATTCGGGCAGAGCGGCAGCGGCATGCATACGCACCAGTCCCTGTTTCGAGGCAACGAAAACGCGTTCTACGATCCCAACGGTCAGTACGAGCTGAGTGAGGCCGCACTTTACTATATCGGCGGTCTGCTGAAGCACGCGCGCGCATGCACGGCGATTACTAATCCGCTCGTCAATTCGTACAAGCGATTGCTGACCGGCTACGAGGCGCCGGCAAACGTCGCGTGGTCCATGCGCAATCGCTCACCGATGCTCCGAATACCTGCGCGACGAAAGATCGGTACGCGCGTCGAGCATCGCGCGCCGGATCCTGCCGCGAATCCGTACCTCGCGCTCGCGGTAATGCTCGCAGCTGGCCTCGATGGCATCGAAACGCGCGCCGATCACCGCGAGCCGGTGAATGAGAATATCCGGGAAATGTCACACCGCGAGCGCCGACGCCTGCGGATCGACGACCTTCCTCATGACCTCAACGAAGCGTGCGACGAATTGGAAAAGGATGACGTGATCTGTGCCGCCCTGGGTCCGCACGTTACACGCCACTTTCTCGCAGCCAAGCGCGAGGAGTGGAGTGAATACATGACGCAAATCAGCAAGTGGGAACTGGACAATTATCTGGCCAAATACTGACACCGGAATCACATGGTGTACGCGGGCTGTCCGTGAATGCTGAATGTTCCAACAATCCTGTCACCAGTTACGCGCGTTATCGCTACCGTCCCGCGAGTACCAGCCAGATATAGCAAGCCGGTTCGAAGGGGTAATGTGTCGTTGAACTTCTGCTGACTCATGCCGAATAACGCGGCGCCAGCACGATATGGAGCGGTCTCCTGTGTCGGCAATCCCAGCCGAATTTCATAGTTCCGCGGTTCGGCCAGTTTTCCCGTTGGAGCGTACAGCATGATGACAAAGACTCGATCCGTCGCCGCAAGCGGCAGCATCGGTTGGTCCGGACTCTTTGCCGCGCACCATATCTCGTGCACGTCGAAGCCCGCCGGCGCGAGGTTGATTGTCGAGCCACGAATGTATGTAGTCTGCGCGCTGTCACTAGCCGGAAATGCGGCGACATCATCGGCGAAGACCTGACAGCTGCCATTCTCGCGGAATTCTCCGGCGATTTCCGCGCTGCCGTAACTGCGATTGGGGTCTCTGGTGGTCGGTGCCGAAGTCTGGGCCGATAGCGCGTTAGCGAACAGCACCATCGTCGCTGCAACGTGCATGAACGGGCGCATGAGATGCGACACTGAATGTTTACCGGGCATGCGACAAGATTTCATGAATCTCGGCGAGTAGCTGCAGCGGGAAACCACACGGAACATCAAAACAACGCCTTGCTGGAAGACATGTGGAGGTCTTCCTGAAGAGCTGTCTCTAGAACATCTCTGCTGCGATGCGTCGCCCGATGTAAATCCCGGCGCCCGTTCCTACCATCGAGATCATGAAAGCTGTCATCGTCCCGAAAAATGCGCCGAGCCACCAGCCAATGCTCCCTCCAACGAACGAACCAGTGAAGCCAAGTATTTTTGCCATGCCAGATCTCCGGATATTGAGAGCACCGCTTCGTCTTGTCGGTCCGCAGTGTCCTACCGCAAAGACGCCATTCGGCCGTTTCCCGTAACTATCGTCACATGGCCGAGAGGGCGGCCAAGTCTTAGATTCTCCCGATAATGAATCCGGCGCGCCAGGATCAGGCGTATTCCACGAAACCACCGACCGTTGCTCCTCTCGACGATGTAGCTGTCGTGAGACGAATCGCGGAAGGCGACGAATCGGCACTTGCCACTCTGTACGACAGGTGGTCACAGTCGGTCTATTCGCTGGTGGCTCACCTCCTCAAAGACGCCGATGGCGCGGAGGACGTCGTGGAGGAAAGTTTCTGGCAAGTGTGGCAGCGCGCGTCTTCGTATGATCCGTCCCGCGGAACGGTCAGAAGCTGGCTGCTGACCATCGGCCGGAGCCGCGCCCTCGACCGTCTGCGCAGCCGCAAGCGCAATCCAGAAGAAGTTGCAGCCGATCTGAGCATCATTCGCGATCCTGGCTCCGACCCGGCACAGGACGCCGAAGGCGCGGAGCGGAGGCAACTGGTTTACGCCGCTCTCGTCGACCTGCCAGAGGAACAACGTCTCGCCCTGGAGCTCGCGTATTTTCGTGGTTTGAGTCAGTCCGAGATCGCCGAGTTCCTTGGCGAACCCCTTGGAACCATCAAGACGAGAATGCGGCTCGGCATGCAGAAGTTGCGCGACAAATTGATCGGTTTGAGAGAGAGCAGGGCATGAGCGACGAAGAGTTGAAAAACGGGCTGTCGGAGCCAAACGAGTCGTCGCAATCCTCGGACGAGCTCGTGACGCGGCCGTCAGATGCCACACCCGCCGCCGACGCGGAGTCGCGCTTCGACGTCGCTGGTGCAGCGCTCGGCGCGCTCGATGGCACAGACGATTCCGAGCTTTATTCTGCCGCGGCAACCGATCCAGCGCTGTCGGCGGAACTAGCTGCGATGGAGAACGTCGCTGCTGAGCTCGCGCGACTGGCTCCTCTGAGACCGATGAACCGCGGTCGCTCGGCTGGGATTCGTTCAAGACTGGTTGCACGGGCAGCGGCAACGCAGTTGGGACGTCCTGCCGCAGCCCTTGGTGCGACTGACCGAGGTGCGACTGCAGCGCTCCAAAGAGGGAGCACAGCACGGCGCACGCCTTTATCGAACCCTCACACTGCGTCCTCGGCAGCGCCGACCGGATCCCGGCCATCGGCGCCGAAACGATCCCTCACCCATTTTGTCCCATTCGAGCCGCCTTCGCGAGGGAGCTTTCAGCGAGTCGCCGGGATGCTCGCAATCGCCGCGGTATTCGTGATCGCTGCGATCGGTGCCTACACCTGGATATCACGATCGTCGCTGACGCGGGGCTCGGAAAGAGTGGCCGCGTCGCGCGATTCTGTTCTTGAATTGCGAGTCGCCTCGCTCCAGGCATCGGTGGCGCAGAAGGACAGTCTGATTACTGCCCTGACCGGGATGCGTACACGCGTGATCGATCTTGTCGGCTATAAATCGGTCGACCCGATGGCTCGAATGTTCTGGGATCAGAAATCCCAGATGTTCATCATGTACGCGTCACACGTCAAGCAGCCACCTGCCGGGAAAACCTACCAGGTGTGGTTGATAGCACGAGGCGTTGCCTCTCCCATATCGGCTGGCACCTTCATGCCTGACTCCAGCGGTGCAGCCGTGATGGCGACCAAGCATCCGATGGAACCCGGCACGCTTCGGCGGATTGCAGTGACCGAAGAGCCCATGGGCGGTATGCCCAGTCCGACGGGCCCGATTGTATTCACGGGAGAAGGTAGGTAGCCGCCGAACGACCGTTCGGGCTACTCTGTGGCACGCCTGTCTGGCTGTACATTGACAGCCGGATTCGGCCCGTAGTATTTGCGTAAGCGTTGCGCCGATTCAAGTGTAGCCATGCAGAAAATTGCCCATGCGGCTCCGATAATGACCCCGCCTAACACGTCTGACGGATAGTGGACGCCGAGGTAGAGACGGCTGGTGCAGATCGCCACAACTACAATCACGGCAAGGACTTGGGTGATCACACGGGCGGCCAGCCGCGAGGTTAGTCGCGCCGCGAGATATGCGATCGTACCATAGACGATTACCGCGTTCATCGCGTGGCCTGACGGGAAGGAGCTACTGACCGCGTTGGCACCCCATGCAAAGACCTGCGGCCGCGGGCGGTGGTAGTGCAGTTTCAGGATGAGGTTCAGAGCCAGTCCGCCGATGGTGGCGACGGTGAGAAGGGCCGCCGGTCGGCGCTGCCCAGTGAGCCAGAGAAACATCCCGGCAACAAGCGTCATCATTATCACAACCGTTCCGGTTCCCAGCGCCGTTATCTCAAGGGCAGCGGTGGTCGCCAGATGGGATTGGTGGACCCCCATCCACTGGAGAACCGAGGTGTCCAGCGTCAGGGTGGCGCCGGCCTGGACGGTTTCAGCAAGCTCGGTAAAGAGCCAGGCTGTAGCTGCGGCGACCACGAAGCCGATAATTAGAACCAGGCCCAGGGCTGTAGTCAGGCTCCTGGTCCTCTTGATTATCGCTCGAAGAACCTTGTCCACCGGTCCTGCAGATTGCGAATCCACTCTGGTTCTCAATGTATGCGGCGCGCCGGTTCTGCGCCGTTCGTAATGACCGGGCCGAGAAAATTCACGGGAGTATCACTCTTGTCACGTAATGATTGACGTCTTTGTAGCACGCCAACCAATCTTCGATCGACACGACAGCCTCTCCGGGTACGAGCTGTTGTATCGCAACACCGCGCTGTCTACAATTGCCGACGGCGCGGCTGCAGATGCAATGTGTACTGATACGGTGATCCATTCGTTCCTCGACATTGGGCTGGACGATCTCACTGATGGGCATCGAGCGTATGTAAACTGCACGCGCGAATTCCTGCTTGATGGCCAGGTGGAGCTATTGCCCCCAGCCAAGGTCGTTATCGAAGTCCTCGAAACTGTAGGTAACGACGAAGCCGTCGTTACAGCATGTCGCCGGTTGGCGCAACGCGGCTATCACCTCGCACTGGACGACTACGTCGACGACTCGGGATTCGATGCTCTGCTGGGAACTGTCTCGATAGTAAAGCTCGATGTCCTTCACAAGAAGCCTGAGGAGCTGAGAACTGTACTGCAGCGACTGCGTCGATTCAAGGTTCAGGTCCTCGCCGAGCGGGTTGAGACGATGGAGATGCACAAGGAGTGCATGAAGCTGGGCTTCGATCTCTTCCAGGGCTACTTCTACCGCCGTCCCGAACTGATTACTCGAAAGGAGATTGAAGTCGGCCAGACGGCCATGTTGCGGTTGCTCAACATGCTCCGCGATCATGAGACGCCCGATGCAGCAGTTGAGAGCGGATTCCGTTCCGACCCAACGCTTACGTACAAGCTGCTTCGCATCGTGAACTCCGCGTCGATCGGCGGCCGGGGAATCGATTCCATCGGCTACGCGATTCGCATGGTTGGTCGTCAGATGCTTTATCGCTGGCTTGCGCTGTTGATGGTCTCGTCGATGGTGACTGGGAATGACGTGAACGATCAACTTGTGTACGCGGCGCTGCTACGTGCGCGCCTCTGTGAACTTATCGCGGAATCGAGTCCACAGGTACGACACCCGCAGGCATTGTTCATGACTGGTCTGTTCTCGATGCTGGACGTTCTCCTGCGCGTTCCGATGTGCGACGTGCTTGGTAGAGTCAGTGTGTCGGACGAGATACGACAGGCTGTTATGGAGGGTAGCGGGCCATATGCAGAGCCTCTGCTGCTTGCCGACGCGTATCAGCGCGGCGAGTGGGATCAGGTGGACGTGCTGGCTTCGTCGCTGGGTGTATTACCTATGCAGATGGCGTGGCTGTACACCAAGTCACTGACGTGGGTGAATGAGCAGCTCTCTGGTGTCAGGGACGCTGCTGCTGCCTGATCTCTGAGATTTGAAGTGCCGTCGGCGAGGTCCGACTATTCCTCGCCGCGGCGGTCCGATCGCCGCCGATCGCCGTGTCGGCGCTCATGTTGCTTTCCTCCTGCGCGAGTGCGGAACCATCTCCATGTCACCAGCAGCACCGCGGCCAGGACAACGAAATAAACTGGCTTGAAAAGCGCAGTGAGCGCCGGTTGAATATTCCCGATCTTGTATAGCCCGCCAATCAGCACCACCGCGACCACCCAAATGATCACGAGAGGCTCTGCGTGGCGCCCGCGCCAGATTCTCAATTCCGTCCCATGTTACGCATCCGCTTCCTCATTGTGACCGGACGCTTCCAGTCGCTCCAGCATACCTTCAATCCGTTCGAGCCTTGTGATGAGGTCCGCTAGATGTCGTTCTTGCTCCGTTGGGCTTTCGAGTTCAAATGTGAGTACGCCGCCGGCTTCGAGCCGAGCGACCCGAACGTCCGCAAGCTTGGAGATACCCTGTTTTCTCGCGGCGCGTTCGAGCTCGGCGTTGGTTATGAGCTGATGCTTCATGTTTGCGTCAAGAAACTTCCCGTGGTGCACCAGAACGGACGAGCTCCCTTCGATGGCCCTGTCAGCCCTCTTGTGCTTGTACAGAATCCGTACAACCACGTAGTTCGCCGCGATCAGGACGACCGCACCCAGAAGTCCGCCTGCGAGGGAGTTGTCGTTGCCGATTATTGCGTTCTGAACGGTGTTCGATAACAACAGCAGGACTACAAGGTCAAACGAGGTGAGTTGCGCCAGCGTCCGCTTGCCTGCAACCCTGAGCAGCAGGATCAGGAAGCCGTAAACGATAACCGACCGGATTATCTTCTCGACGACTGACACGCCCGGCACGAACATGTCTGTGGACAGCTGATTAAGCATCATTCCGGAATTTATCATCGACTGAGAGTACCGCGTGAGGGTGGAGGATCGTTCATGACCGAGCGGCCCTCCGTATGGACGACGATGATCTGACTTGATCTTGGAGGGAACTTGGCCGAGACTTCAATTCGAAGTGTGCCCAAGTCATGAAGAGATCACGAGGCGGCGCCGTTGCAATGCACCCGTATTTCGGGGACTGGTATGCTTGACGACCAGCCACGAATAGTCGAAGCACTGCGGGGAGTCCACCGGAGTTCCACAGCGATAATCGTGCTGGGTGCTCTGGTCTTTGTGTCGGCCGTCGTGGTTCGGCGCGAAGTCTTGCGGAGGGCTGCGCTTGAGAGCTGGGCATCGCACTCCTCCATCGACGCAAGACTGAGCGGCACCAGCGCCAACGCATGGTTAGCTGCGAGGCAGGGTGAGACGAAACTTCTGGCGACTGCCGCCGCCCGCACGCCCGATATCTTCGGCCAGCCACCGGGCCTCGGTAAAGCCCCGATCACAACTGCAGAGCTGTCGAGATCACTCGAGCAGAGCCTTAGCGGGATGAATCAGCTACACGCTTACAGTGCTATCTGGTTGCTGGACGCCAGTGGGCGGGTGACAGGCAGCACATCCCGTGGACCTCCTCCGGCCGTTGTACAACGGGTTGCACTAGCGGCGCTCACCGGTGACTCGGGCTCGGTGTCGAACCCGTACGTTGATTCCGCCGTCGTATCGATAGCATTCGCCCGGAGAGTCGACCTTCCGACGCCGGTAGGCGGGGACTTCTCGGCTCCAACCGTCATTGGCTCCGTAATTCTCGTGGCGAACGCATCGACGCTCCTGGACGAGCTTGCTTCGTTGGGCGGCCAATCGTCCGATACGACTTCACTGGTCGTCGGATCGTCGGATTCTGTTACTGCGTTCGCGCTCACTCCAAAGCAGTCAAGAGGAAGGGAAACCGGCGCGTGGCGGAAAGATCGGGCTCCCGCATTTGCGCGGGCGGCTTACGCGCCGAGGCCAGATTCCTCAGTGAGAATCCATGGCTCGAACGCCGAGTTCAGTTCAAGGATAGCGGGAGTGCCGTGGGCATTGCTGCGAATCGAACCGCTGAACTCTGTATTTGAAGGTATCAACGGCCGGCTAAGCACCGAAGCTTCGACTGCCGCAGCAGTGATATTCATGATCGCCGTCGTTGTAATCGCGCGGCGGCAGACTACACGAGAGCGGGAGCTCGTCGAAGTGGCGGAGTCTGAGCTTCGCTACCGGCTATTGGCTGACAACGCTACCGATGTCATTGCGCGACACGCGCCAGACGGCCGGATTCTCTACATATCTCCAGCGGTGTCCGCGATCCTCGGGTACCAGCCGCGCCAGATTGAGGGCCACTACCCATCGGAGTTCTTTCACGAGGATGATCCGACTACGATGGATGACATTCTTGAAGTGCTCCGCACGACAAACGGCGTGTCGCGCGCCGAGCATCGATTGCGCCACGCGGATGGGCACTACGTTTGGCTGGAGACGGCCGGTCGTGCGGTGCGCGATCCCGTTTGGAACAAGGTGACTGAGCTTGTCACCGTCAGCCGCGACATAGAAGACCGAAAGAAGGCGGAAAGCGCTCTGCGCGCATCTGAAGAAGACTACCGCATGCTCTTCCAGGGAAATCCGCTCCCAATGTGGGCCTTTGATGCAGACACATATCGATTTGTGGCAGTCAACGCTGCTGCGGTATCGCATTACGGTTACTCCCGTGACGAGTTTTCCGAAATGACGATATTCGATATCCGTCCGGAGAACGACGTGCCAGGTGTCCGGGGAAGAGTCGAATCTCAGCGCGCGGGTTTGCTGAACGTCCAGGGCGTTCGGCATCGGAAGAAAGACGGCACCGTTATCGAAGTTGATTTATCAATCCATGAGTTGGAATTGAGCGGTCGAAAGACACGCCTCGTGCTCGCCAAGGATGTGACCGAAGCGAGACTCGCAGCAACAGCTCTTCGGGATTCCAACGAGCTGATTCGTGCGCTGTTCGATAGTTCTCCGCTTGCGATAGTCGCGACCGATCTGGAGAATCGCGTGATACAATGGAATGGTGCGGCTGAGCGGCTGTTCGGCTGGACAGCCGCAGAGGTGATCGGCAAGCACTACCCGTTGGCAACACCATCAATGATCCAGGATGTGAGTCGGATTCGCGAAAAGGCGCTCCGCGATGGGACGTACATCGACGTGTTTGCTCAGCGTGTGCGAAAGGACGGCTCTCCTGTCGATTTGAGTCTGTCGGTCGGCGTGATTCGAGACGCGTGGCTCGAACCATCAGGGTTCGTATTGTTAGCTGCAGACGTTTCCGATCGGGCGAAGCTGGAAGCGCAGGTCCGTCACGCTCAAAAAATGGACGCAGTTGGCCAGCTTGCTGGCGGTGTCGCGCATGACTTCAACAACTTGCT
>CAJDVC010000062.1_pt1 | contig 23713 bp, 19 predicted proteins | sample 7391211 | NCBI WGS metagenome assembly CAJDVC01 (sample SAMEA7055683, study PRJEB34461) | soil metagenome | biome: terrestrial ecosystem; feature: Peninsula; material: soil | place: Antarctica | collected 2016 | reverse complement strand
TCACGGTACCAACTGGCCTTCAGGCGACGGTCATCGCCACTGTTCCCGGCGCTCGCGCACTTCAGGTTGCACCCGATGGTGCGGTTTACGTCAGCCAGCCGGCCGCGAACCAGATAAGCCGGCTCGCCTTGAACGCCAGTGGTGTCGCGGTGCCGACGGTGGCCGTGAAGGGATTGAACAAACCGCATGGGATGGCATTCCATAATGGCTGGCTCTACATCGCGAATACCGACGGCGTCGTTCGCGTAAAGCTCGATTCAGCTGGCGTGGCTCAAGGAACACCCGAGCAGCTTAATCACTACGCGGCCGGACCGATGCACTGGACCAGGAGCATCGTGTTTGGCCCAGATGGAAAGATGTACGTGTCGATCGGGTCCAGCTGCAACGTGTGCGTAGAGATCGACTCGACTCGGGCAGCCGTCATGCAATACGATGAAAACGGTGAAAATGGACGAGTCTTCTCACGCGGTTTGCGAAACGCTGTCGGAATGGCCTTCAACCCGGTTACTCACGACCTGTGGGTATCGCAGAATGAGCGGGACAATATCGCGCCAGATCATCAGAACCTGCCGCCAGAAGAGGTCAATATTCTTCACGCTGGCGGCGATTACGGATGGCCATACTGCTACGGTGATCGCATTCCGAATCCGGAGTTCCACGACACTGCTCGCTGCGCTTCCACAATCCCCCCTGCGCTCGAAATGCCTGCGCATTCGGCGCCACTCAGCCTGACGTTCCTCAATGACGCGACGCAGTTGCCGGAAAGCGACCGCGGTGATGCGTTGATAGCGCTTCACGGCTCGTGGAACCGCGACGCGCCGACGGTCGCGAGAGTTGTGCGCGTGCGTGTTCAGAACAACAAACCCGTAGGAATCGAGGACTTCGTCACCGGCTGGCAGTCACCCGACGGCAAGCGCTGGGGCCGGCCAGTCGACGTCGCAGTGCTGAAAGACGGCTCGCTCGCGATTTCCGACGACGGTTCGGGCGAGATCATCCGGGTGTCAAAGAAATAAATTTCGCCACCGGCCCCGTCGTCCTCACTCACTCTGTCGTCCTCTCTCACCGCGTCATCCTCGCGAAAGCGAGGATCCATGTTGCTTCGAGGGCAGTCGAAAATGGATTCCCGCTTTCGCGGGAATGCCTCATTCAGAGCAGAGCGCGAATCAGCGCCCGATGTTCTTCAACTCCACGAGCAAGCAACGGTCCTGCACTACGTCGATCCCGGCCCGCGCGATCTTCTCCGCAGCTTCATCATTGCGAATACCTAGCTGGAACCACACGGCCTTGGGGTGCTTCGCAACGATGTCATCCACGTGTTGTGGAATGTCCTGCGGCCGCCTGAACACGTCGACGATATCGATATCGCCGGGTATTGCGGCCAGCGAACGGTACACCGGTTCACCGAGTACTTCGCGAAGCTCGGGATAGTAAACGGGCACCGGGACTATCTCGTAACCCGCTTTCTGGACGTACTCGGCAACGTAATACGCGGGCTTCGTTGGATCCGGCTTGATGCCCAGAACCGCAACGCGCCTCGAACCCTCCAGCAAATGTCGCATCTGCTCCGGAGTCGTCAAAATGCGGGATTCCCATTCCATTCATCAAGGATAGTGGCAGGTACCGTGAGAGCTAGACTCCGTTGCTGCGAGACTCCGTTGGGTTGACTCCCGGCCCCCTTCGGGGTACGATACAGGTCTGATGAGTATCTCTACCATTGTAACTCCAGCCATGGAACGACCGAGCCTGTATGCGGCTCCGGACGCCCGCGCCATGAGTTCGTGCGTGGGGTGATCATGTCGATTTCGTAGAGATCGAATCGGTTCCAGGGCCATTGGATATGCCGCCTCCCACGTTTTTCCGGGAGGCTTTTTTGTTGCACGCTCACTTTTTTTTGAGGAAATGACAATGCGGATGCTCGTCTTGGGTGCGGGGCTGCAGGGCTCGGCTTGCGCGTACGACCTTTTGCAGAACCCCGACGTGACCGAAGTCCGTCTGGCTGATCTTCACATCGATCACCTTGCTGATTTTCTCAAGCCCTATTCGGGCAAGCGACTGATTCCTACTCCGCTCGACGTCCGCGATGCTGATGCCGTCCGTGCATTGATGCGTGGTTGCAATGCCGTAATGAGCGCCATTCCATACTACTTCAACGGCGATCTTGCGAAACTCGCGGTCGAAGTCGGCGTGAATTTCTGCGATCTCGGTGGCAACACCGACATCGTGTTCGAACAGAAGAAGCTCGATGCCCGCGCGCGGGAACAGAAATGCACCGTCATCCCCGATTGCGGCCTGGCACCTGGAATGGACACCATCCTGGCGCAGTACGGCATCTCGCAGCTTGATGAGGTTGATTCCGTCAAGATATTTGTTGGCGGTCTCCCGCAGCATCCTGAAGGACCGCTCAAGTATCAGATCGTTTACTCACTCGAAGGCGTACTCGACTACTACACCACGCTTTCGTGGGTCGTGCGGGACAGCAAGCGCAAGCAGGTTACGGCGCTTAGCGAGATAGAACCAGTAACTTTTGCTGCGCCAGTTGGCGAACTCGAGGCCTTCCACACCGCTGGCGGACTCTCCACCATGCCATTCCGGTACGAAGGCAAGATCAAGGCGATGGAATACAAGACGCTGCGCTACCCCGGTCACGCAAAGATCATGGAGGCAATTCGCGACCTCGGCCTTCTCGACCTCGAAAAGATCGACGTGAAGGGAACCAAAGTCGCTCCCCGTGATGTCGCAGTCGCCGTAATGGGGCCGCATCTCACCAAGCCGCACTCGCCTGACCTCGTCGCTTTGCGAGTTGAAGTAAGCGGTCGCAAGGGCGGTGTCTCGAAGAAGCTCGGATGGGAACTGGTGGACAAATACGATGCGGAGCACGGCATCAGCGCAATGATGCGCACAACCGGATTCTCGCTCAGCATAACTGGCCAGATGCAGGCTCGCGGCGAAATCACGCCGTTCGGTGTTCATACGCCAGATGAGTGCATTCCGGCGGCGAAGTACATCGCCGAGTTGGGCAAGCGCGGCATCAACATCCGCGCGATCTAGCAGGAGTAATCACACAGGGGCAGGCTTTAATGCCTGCCCCTGGGATTCACCGCGCGAAGCTCGCCAGCGTCTCGCCCATGACGTCGATAGTTGATTTTGCGACCCATCTGTCGCGCCCATTGTACAGGAACGAGAAGGCGAGCACCTCGCCGTTGGTCGCGGTCACGTAACCTGCGAGAGCGATCACGTCGTTTGTAGTTCCTGTCTTCGCATGCAGATTCCCCTGAGCCGGGCTGCCCTTCATTCGCTTCGATTGCGTCCCGCTTTCCCCAGCAACAGGAAGCGACGCGTGAAATTCGGGCCCCCATGGCGCGTGATGCGCGTAATCGAGCAGTTGTACCATTGATCGCGCGGTAACGCGATCGTTGATCGAGAGACCACTTCCATCGGCGTTGTAAACCGATGCGGGGTCGGCTCCAACAAGGCCCAAGAATTGGTGCATCGCGGTGTTTCCGTGCGCGACGGTCCCCTGAACTGAACGTGTCGGACCCCGAGCACCGTCACGAAACAGCAGCTCGGCGTAATGATTGATGCTCTCTCTGTTCATTGCGCTGATCATTCGTGCGAGCGTCGGGGATGGAAGACTCGCGATCTTGACTGCAGTCGACGGAGTCCGGGACAGCCGCGTTGCGCCGCCTACCTTGACACCAGCAGCAACGAGAGCGGCGCGTAACGCACCGGCGGCAAACATCGCCGGATCATCAACGACGTAGGAGTAGCGGTGGGTTCCGGCGCTTCGACCAATGGAGCCAGTTACGGTAATCGTACCGTCTGATTTTTTGCTGGTGCGAATGCTTACTCCTCTGCCCGCAACCGTACGCGCATTATTCACAACCCTGAGAGACGTCGTCATGGGCTCGAGTGCGACTTCTGCGTGACTACCGGTACCGGGCGATACGGCGATCCAGACGACATTCTCATTGAGTGACAGTCCGCTTACCCTCGCGGCGTATGCGGCGCCGAGATATCGGGTAAGCCAACCACTTGGCACGAGCGAGTCGTCGAACGCCGTGGCGTCGCCGATTACATCTCCCGTGATGTTCTTGATCCCCGCGGTGACGATTTGCTGCGCCAGCGCCGCCATCGGCGCGTTTGGACCACCGTCCATGAAGCGACCCGACAGCGACGGATCGCCGTCGCCGCGCAGGATGATATTGCCGTGCAGGGTCCCATCGCTCGATACCGTGCCGTCTCGAAGCGCATCGGTACTCAGTTCGTAGTCGGGGCCAAATCTGTCGAACGCAAGCCCACTCGTGAAGAGTTTCATCGTGGACGCCGGACGCAATTCCTCACCGGCGTTCCTGGCGAAAAGCGTATCCCCGCGTGACACGGATGTCACCATCACTCCCCAATCACCACTGCGCGTCCGCTCCAGAAAGATCCCCAGGTCGCTCGCGAGAGCAGTCGCACTTCGCGGCGACGTGTAGTGAGCAACCGCCGTGATCGGCGATGCCGCTTTGGGCGATCGAGATTTTGATGGCTTTTTTCGCTTATTCTGGACGACTGCGGCTTTCTTCCTGGTTTTCTGAGTTTTCTGCGCATTTGCAGGAAGCGCAATCGCCAACGCGATCAGGGCGAGCAGATATTGTCGAATTCTATGCACCACTTAGGAGAGCTATACTTTGAGAAAGATCTTCCGTCGGTAGAGTACCGTCAGGATACCTAGCCAGAATAGTACGACGCACACTGCAAATGCTAGTGATGCATTGCGGGGACTGAGCCAGCTATGGAAGGCCGCTTCATAAATCGCCGTCTCGAGCGATACGGTCTTGCCGCCGTATGATACCATGATCAGCGAATATATGATCCGCGCCATGACGCCCGATCCCACATAAGCAATTATCGGATTCATGCCGTAGATGACGAATGGTTTCGTCCCCCAGCGAATTCCCTTGACGTCGATTACCCACACGCACGCTGCGAGTGCAATTGCGGCCATGCCGCCGGTGAACATCACGTACGAGCTGGTCCAGAGACTCTTGTTGATCGGGAAAGACCAGTTCCACATCATCCCTACAACCATCGCGATAGCGCCAACAACGAATAGTCCGTTGAGTCGCTCCTCGATCGGAGTGTCCTTTCGCGTCAGCCAGCGACCGGTGAAGACGCCGAGGATTACTGTCCCGATTGCGGGAACAGTCGATAGAATTCCTTCCGGATCCCATGTAACGCTACCCACCCAGAGATGCGGCAGCCCGAGGACGGTTCGATCCAGCCACGCCGAAAGTGTTGCCTCAGGGCGGTTCAGGAGGAGGGCGCCAATCGTGTCGTAGCCAGGCACCGGAACAAGCGTTTGTAGGAACCAGTAGCCGTACAGCAGGACCGCAAGAATAACCACCTGCTGCTTCAGGGTGGTTTTCATGGTTAGCAGTGCACCCAGGATGTAGCATACGCCGATCCTCGGTAACACGCCGCCGAATCGGATTTCGGTGATCCGCGTGAGCGGGTAGTAAGGAAACCCGGCCATGAGCCATCCCAGCAGGATGATGACTCCGCCGCGCCTGAGGATCTGTAGAACTATTTCACGGTCTGTGGCGCCGTGCGCTCGGCGCGATGACAGCGAGAGATGCGTCGTGACGCCGACGATAAACAGGAAAAACGGAAAAATGACGTCAGTAGGCGTCCAGCCGTTCCAGGCCGAGTGCTCCAGCGGCGGATATATGGCACCCCAACTACCCGGGTTGTTCACCAACAGCATTCCCGCGATGGTCAGACCGCGGAAAACATCGAGAGACAGCAGTCGAGCAGGCGCGGCACGCTCCATGATACAAATATAGGGATCGCGGAAGATTGTAGTTCAGGTAAATTTTCCGCAGTATTGTATGTCTGTGAGAATTGCCTTTAAATCGGAGCGTCCAGCATGTCTGTTCGTGAGCACAATACGATTCGTGAAGGGATCTACGCCGGCCTTCTAAGCGCCACTACGATTGCTGTCTGGATCCTGATAGTGGACACGATTGAGCGGCATGCGTTTTTCACCCCGGATGCGCTCGGTAGTGGTCTGATGCGATTCGTCGGGGCTCCGAGAATGAGCGATACGGTGGCGATGCACGTCGCCTTTTACACGGTATTCCACTTTGTCTCGTTCGCGATAATCGGCGTTGTCGTAGCGTGGATCGTTCACCAGGCACGCCGTACCCCGACCATCCTGGCTGGCTTCCTGATCCTGTTCGTCGTAGTGGAATTCGGTTTTTACGGGCTCACGGCCATGCTGAGCGCGACGAACGTACTCGGCGGGCTGGCCTGGTACCAGATCGGGGTTGCGAATCTGCTGGCCTCGCTGGTGATGTTCTCCTTCATGTGGATGCGTCATCCGGATCTGAAGGGGCAATTCACCGAAGCACTGGACGGAACCGACGCGTGATTCTACGGACGTCTGATCGGTCAGCTGTGCGTGGGCACCCAATCAACTTGCGCGGCGGCGAGGCTATCTTCGCCGCGCGCAACCCACTTGAAGAAGACGACGCTCATCAACGCATAGAAGACAATACTGCCAGGCACCCACATGATCAGGCCGCCGATACGCTGGTCCATCATCGGTGTAAGGTGCCAGATTCGTGGAGCAGAGGCGTACGCCGGGTAAAGAACGTGGTCGGCCATCGTGATGTAGATCGCGACCACTGACATTGGAAGCGTCGTAAGAAAGCAATACAGAATCTGCGCAGGATAAGGCAGCCGTGGCAGTTCCGGCAACGGACTCATGAATGGCCACCAGAGAAGGACAGCTGATGCCATGAACATGAGATGCTCACCGATGTGAATGTTATGATTCGCCATCGATGCGTTGTAGAACACAGGCAGATGCCACCCGATGATGACCAGATTGAAGATCAGGTAGCACATGGCAGGCCGCGTCACGAACTTCGCGACCGCGCGCACTGATCTGGGTTTGATCAGCGGACGCAACATCCAGCCGGGTGTCCCACCGATCAGCAAGGGCGGGATCAGCAGCGTCAGGATCAGATGCTGCACCATGTGAGCACTGAACAGAAACGAATCGCTCAGATCGTGCAACGGGCCGTTCAGTGAGATGAACATCACGAACAGCCCGGAGAAGTAGCTCAGTTTTTGTGCGCCGCTCGGCGTGCCAGGCTCAGGTGCTTTTGATGCTCGCCATAGATACAACGCGGCCAACGCCGCGATACCGATTACGGTGCTCCAGTGAATCGACCAGCCCGTCCACCCGACCTGCACAACCGGGTGGAGGGCCGCCAACAACAGCAGGTTATCCACCGTGTCCTAGCCGAAGGTGTCCAAACAGGAATAGCAGCGCCATCAGAGTAGCCGCGGCCACGATCAACGGGCCAGTAAACAGACTTCGGAACAACTTGTGATCGTACTTGAGATGCATGTAGAACATCACGACGATTACGAACTTGACGGCGCTCATCGTGAGGAGCGTCGGGAGGAAGAGTCGCGACGCGACAAACGCAGGGATGTAGTACACCCAGACTTCGCCGACCGTGATGAGCGTCAGCACAACCGCGACTTTCCAGTAAACGGACCAGCCGGGTCCCGTATGTTCGTTTTCGGGTCCGTGTTCGTTTGCCGCGATCAACTCAGCTTCGTTTGAATGATCCATTTGGCTCACCTGATGAGGTAGACGAGCGTGAAGATCGCTACCCAGACAACGTCGACGAAATGCCAGTACAACGCCATGATATCAACACTTACGGCATCCGACGGTCCAAGCCCGCGCTTCATGTCGATGAACAGCATCGACAATATCCAGATGACACCGGCCGTGACGTGCGCGCCGTGGAATCCTGTAAGCGTGAAGAAGGTGGATCCAAACAGGTTGGTCTTGATCGTAAGCCCTTCGTTCACGAACGATGTGAACTCGTAGGCCTGACAACCAAGAAACCCAAGCCCAAGAAGGGCGGTCATGAAGAGCCAGAGCTTGGAATTCCCGAGGATCCTTTCGCCGAGGTTGCGCTGTGGCTTGCCCTTGTTCTCGACCGCTGAAAGCGCGAGCACCATCGCCAGTGACGACATCAGCAGGATGAATGTCGATGCCGATGTGACGGGAATGTTCAGAATCGCGTGATAGACGTGCCCCGTCGACGGATCCGTCCACGGTGTGTGCGGATAGGGCCCGACGACGCTGCGATCCTTGTAGATCAGATACGTGGATATGAGCGAAACAAAGAGCATGCACTCCGAGCCGATAAATGCCCAGATTGCGATCTTCCGGTTATCAAGGCCGGTGCTCGAATAGTGATGTGAGACTGTCGCTGTCGACATGGTTAGTGATGTTCCGGTTCGAGCGGGCTCGTGAGCCACCCGTAAAGTGCAAGTACCATTGCAGCGGCACCCGCAAAGATCAGCCAGTGGCCGACGATCAGGCCGCTGAACATGAGTACAAGGAAGAGTGCGGCGAGGGCCGGCTTGACGGTGTTGTACGGCAGGACAATGCCGAGCTCTTCAGCCGATTTCCCGCTCTGCTGATTGATGCGTGCACTGTCAATATCAGCCTGCTTTCCCTCCCATAGAGGGTAGCGCGATGTAACGTTCGGCAATACCGCGAAATTGTAAGGCGGTGGTGGCGACGGTATCGTCCACTCCAACGTCCCGGCGCCCCACGGATTTGGCCCAGCCGGCCGTCCCGATCTCATGCTCTTGAAGAAGTTGTACATGAAGAACATCGATGCTACAAACAGGAGATACGCGCCCCATGTTGACGTCTGGTTGAACGCATCCCAACCCTGGCCCGCATCATATGTATAGATGCGTCGTGGCATCCCCAGCATACCGGAGAAGTGCATCGGGAAGAACGTCAGGTTCATCGCGATGAACGTGAGCCAGAAGTGCGTCTTGCCGAGCGTCTCGTCCATCATGCGCCCGAACATCTTCGGGAAGTAATAGTAGATACCAGCGAAGATTCCCATGATCGAGCCACCGAACAACACGTAATGGAAGTGTGCTACGATGAAATAGGAATCCGTCTGCTGCAGATCGGCGGGAGGCGATGAGTGCATGACGCCCGAGATTCCACCGATCGTGAATAGAGAGACCAGCCCAACTGCAAACAACGATGCAGCTGTCGCCTTGAACTGACCCTGCGCTATCGTCCCGATCCAGTTGAATATCTTGACGCCCGTTGGTATCGCGATGAGCATCGTCGTGACACCGAATACCGAGTCGGCGATTGGACCCATGCCTACTGCGAACATGTGGTGAGCCCACACGCCGAATCCGAGAAAGCCAATAAGTATTCCGGAATAAACCATTACCGGGTATCCGAATAGTGGCTTCTTGGAGAATGTCGGAACTACCTCGCTCACCAAGCCGAATGCCGGCAGGACGAGAATATAGACTTCCGGGTGACCGAAGATCCAGAACAGGTGCTGCCACAGCAGGGGATCACCGCCCGATGCGACTTCGTAGAACTGTGTACCGAAGAAACGATCCATCAACAGGAAGAACAATGCGACCGTCACCACCGGGAAGGCGAGAACGATCATGAACTGCACGATGAACGCCATCCAGGTGAACACCGGCATGCGCATGAGCGACATGCCAGGCGAGCGCAGGTTGATGATCGTTGTTATGAAGTTGAAACCTGCGGCCAGCGATGAAATGCCGAGTATCTGGAGACCGACCACCCAGAAATCAATGTTTATTCCCGGTGAGTAAGCCTTGGTCGTGAGCGGTGCGTAACCAAACCACCCGGCGTTTGGCCCGTGTCCGAACAGAATTGGGATGCTGATGAAGAGTCCGCCAAGCAGATAGATCCAGTAACTGAACGCATTGAGTCGCGGGAAGGCGACGTCACGCGCACCGATCTGCAACGGAATAACGAAGTTGAAAAATGCGGCGCTCAACGGCATGATCGCGAGGAAGATCATGGTCGTGCCGTGCATCGTGAATATCTGATTGTAAACCTCGGCACTTACCAGGTGTCGATTCGGCCCGCCGAGCTGGGCACGAATGATTTCAGCCTCGATGCCGCCAACCAGAAAGAAGAATAGGGCAGTGAAGAGATAGAGAGTTCCGATCTTCTTGTGATCGGTCGTCGTTATCCAACCCCAGATGCTACTTCCGTACGTCTGCACCGTCGATTACAGTGGTCGCCATGTGTCTTCGCGCCTACTTGAGAGCTTGGAGGTATGCTACCAGATCTGCGATCTGCTGATCCGATAAGCCTGCTGGCATCGTGGCTTTGGTTTGTGGATCATACTGACCCTTACCGAGAGTCGGCATCAGCACGCCGGACTTCATGATGCGCGCGTTCTTGATCCAGCGCGATAGATGCGCCTTGTCATTCAAATACATCCCTGCGGCAATCGTGAGTCGTGAGCCGATATGTGTGAGGTTGGGTCCGATAGTTCCCACTGCGAGCGGGTTACCGGTGACAGAGTGACACGCGTTGCACGTGCCTGCGCCGACGAACAGCTTCTCGCCTGCAGCGGGGTCCCCAGTCAACTTATCATCGAACTTGATTGCGTCAGGAAACGGCGTGTGCGGGATCGCATACTCCGGTACGTCCGAACGCGGAATGACGTAACTGGCAAGTAGTGCCGGCGACGCCGTTGGTCCGTAAATCGGAGCAACTGCTGCAGCAGGAGGAGCTGCGGTAGTTCCTGCAGGAGCTGCTGCGCTGTCCGACTTCGTGGCTGCCGCACCAGCTGCCGATGCAATTGCTGCAGGTGGTGGTGCCGCCGGTGGCCCAAAAAATCCGGGCGCCTGCTGACGTGTCACCCAGCTCGCGAATTGGTCCGGGGTAACCGTGACCACGCGAAAGTGCATCTCGCCATGCGAATCGCCGCAGTACTCAGTACAGAAGCCATTCCACACGGTCGTCGCCATGTTGCTGTCAGGCGTGAACCAGATGTGGTTGGTGTGGTTCGGGATAGCGTCACGCTTGCCGGCAAGTTGCGGTACCCAGAACGAGTGAATCACATCCTTCGCATGCAGCACCAGATCGACTGTGCGGCCCTTTGGAATGTAGATCTCATTCGCGGTCGTGAACTTGTACTCGGGATACTCAAATTCCCACCACCATTGATGGCCGTACACATTGATGACGAGCGAGTTTGCGGGGGCCGGTGCCTGAGTCTCGAAAATCGTGCGAACGGTTGGCACCGCGATGAACGCAAGGATCGCCGCAGGTATCAAGGTCCAGGTTATTTCGAGAATCACGTTTCCGTGAGTCTGCGGCGGCGTCACATCTTCGCTCTTCCGACGATACCGGATCACCACGTAAATCAGCGCACCCTCGACAAGAACGAAGACGATCGTCCCGAACAACATGAGACGATCCCACAGGAAATCGATCGAGCGACCGAGATCCGAGTGCGGAGTAAACGTGGAGTTGGGGTAGCTTTGAGCGCAGGCTGCGAGCGCCAACGCGATCACCGCTACCACTCCGAGCGGGGCGAACCGGCGCAGGCGATTATAGCCTATCATGGAAGTAGGTTGAGGGTGGATCTGTAATGCAGTGAATAAGATATGGCGTATTGCCGGGTCAAGCTACCCGCACGACCCGCCAAATATCACTTGCAATTCACTCTAGCGAGTCTGAGGTTTCGTCATCGTTTCCGGATTCAGTATCTGATCAAGCTCCGCACGAGTCAACAACCCACGCTCCAGCACAAGCTCATAGACGCCACGCCCGGATTGCAGAGCAGTGCGAGCGATATCCGATGCCGCCTCATAGCCGATCGTCGGCACTAGTGCAGTCACTATCCCGATCGAATGTTCCACAAAGTGGCGCATCCTCTCCGGATTCGCTGTGACGCCTGTCACACACCGTGTCCGCAGTACGTCGCACGCGTTCCGCATTATCGACATCCCGCGCAGCAGCCTGTAAGCGATCACCGGCTCAAAGACGTTCAGTTGCAGCTGGCCGGCTTCGGCCGCCATGGTAACCGTTACGTCGCCGCCTATGACGTCGAAACACACCTGATTCACGACCTCCGGGATCACCGGGTTGACCTTGCCAGGCATGATCGACGACCCTGGCTGCATGGCCGGCAGGTTGATCTCCCCGAATCCCGCGCGCGGCCCCGACGATAGGAGTCGAAGATCATTGCAGATCTTGGAGAGCTTTACAGCGCAGCGCTTTAACACCCCGGACAGTTGTACGAAAACGCCTGTATCGGCTGTCGCCTCGACCAAGTCAGGCGCAGTGATCAGGGTCAGCCCCGTAATCCGCGATAAATGCCGCCGGACAGCTTCGGCATACCCGACGGGAGCATTGATGCCGGTGCCGATCGCTGTCGCTCCCATGTTGATCTCGAGGATCAGCTTTTGCGCTTCGCCGAGTCGATCGACGTCTTCCAGGATGGTGTGGGCAAACGCTGTGAACTCCTGCCCCAGCGTCATGGGGACCGCGTCCTGTAGCTGAGTGCGGCCCATTTTAATGAAGGTGCTGAATTCCTCGCCTTTCTCGAGAAACGCGCGCGACAACGCTGCCATCGCTTCCTGGAGCTCGTTGATACTGGCGTGGAGAGCAAGCTTGACCGCAGTCGGATATACGTCGTTGGTCGACTGACTCAGGTTTACATGGTTGTTGGGATGAACCACCGGGTAGTTTCCGCGTTCCAGTCCCATGGACTCCAGGGCGAGATTCGCGATCACCTCGTTGGCGTTCATGTTGGTCGATGTGCCGGCGCCACCCTGGATCATGTCCACGGGGAACTGGTCGCCGTGCTCGCCCCTTCGAAGCGTTTCGGCCGCTCCGACTATGGCGCGAGCGATTTTGCCGTCGAGCAAGCCAAGCTCTTCGTTGGCAAGCGCTGCGGCCTCCTTGACCGAGGCAAGTGCGGCGACCAGTGTCGGGAACTGTCCTACATAAGTGCCGGAAATTGGGAAGTTTTCCAGCGCTCTGAGCGTCTGGACTCCATAGAGCGCTGTCGCTGGTACGGAGCGTTCGCCGAGCAGATCGTGCTCGGTCCGTACGGCGCCGCCGGATGACCGGGGTGTTGCTGGTGTAGGCTGCATGGATAAAAAGCTATCCGGATGGTGTTGATTTCGGGACTTATCCCGGGTTTTATCAGAGAACACAACCGGTACGCACCGAGCCACGGTTTCGTGGCGCGGGGGCTGTACGGCGCACTTATCTTGCATTTATGGAACCAGTCGATCGACCTTCAGAAATCGTCGCCCCGTACGAGCCGGGCCAGGTTGAAGCAAAATGGCGCGCGCGCTGGGCCGAGCGCGGGACGAACACCGCCAATATCTCTGGCGCCAAGCGGCCGTACTACGCGCTGATGATGTTCCCGTATCCTTCCGCGGAAGGGCTGCACGTGGGCAACATGTTCGCGTTCACGGGCAACGACATCTTCGCGCGATTCCAGCGAATGCAGGGTCTCGATGTTTTCGAGCCACTCGGCTACGACGCATTCGGTATTCACTCCGAGAACTACGCGCTCAAGGTTGGCGTGCATCCGGCGGAGATGATCCCGCGCAACATCGCGAACTTTCGCCGCCAGCTCGAACGCGGCGGTCTCATGGTCGATTGGTCGAGATCGCTCTCCACGACGGATCCCGAATACTATCGCTGGACTCAATGGGTCTTTCTTCAGTTGTACAAGAAAGGTCTTGTGCACAAGAAGGCGGGCGCAGTCAACTGGTGTCCGACGGACAAAACGGTACTTGCCAACGAGCAGGTCATCAATGGTGAGTGTGAACGTTGCGGCTCGAAGGTCGAACAGCGGTTTCTGGAGCAGTGGTTCTTCGCCATCTCGACTTATGCGGAGCGACTGCTCAACAATCTCGACACGCTCGACTGGTCGGAAACAACCAAGACCGCGCAACGCAACTGGATCGGCAGGTCGGAAGGCGCCGAGATCTGGTTTGATGGTATCAAGGTCTTCACTACACGTGCAGATACGATATACGGTGCGACTTACGTAGTGCTCGCTCCGGAACATCCGCTTGTAGATGCGCATACCACCGAAGCGCACCGCGCCGCAGTGAATGAGTATCGCGCTCGCGCGGCTCGGCGCGATCTTGTTTCGCGCAAGACTACCAAGGACAAGACCGGGGTTGATACAGGAAGCACGGTCACGAATCCGGCGACGGGAGAGAAGATTCCTGTCTGGATTTCCGATTACGTGCTCATGGAATACGGTACCGGCGCAATTATGGCAGTGCCGGCGCACGACGAGCGCGATCTCGAGTTTGCGCACGGCTTCGAGCTCCCTGTCAGGAAAGTTGTGCAGGAAGACGAGACGCTCATCGACTCCGGCGAATTCACCGGGATGTCGGTTCACGATGCGAAGCGAGCAATAGTGGCGTCGCTTGCTGCGCGGAACAAGGCCGCGCCGGTGACGAATTACCGACTGCACGACTGGTGCATATCGCGGCAACGTTACTGGGGGCCACCGATTCCCATCGTGTATTGCGATGATTGCGGAGTCGTGCCAGTGCCGGAGAAGGACCTGCCCGTTCTTCTGCCGTTCATCGAAGACTTCAAGCCGGACGACTCAGGCATCTCTCCGCTCGCTCGGCATGACGAATGGTATCGCGTTCCATGTCCGACCTGCGGTAAAATGGCGCGCCGAGAGACCGACGTGTCTGATACATTTCTCGATAGCGCGTGGTACTTTCTGCGCTATCCGAGCGTCGGCAACAACGACGTTCCGTTTGACCCGACTATCACAGCGAAATGGCTTCCGGTGGATTCGTACATCGGCGGCAATGAGCACGCCGTGCTGCACCTGCTCTACTCGCGATTCGTGACGATGGTCCTCAACGACATGGGACTGATCGACTTCGAGGAGCCATTCACAAAGTTCCGCGCACACGGGCTCATCATTCGCGAAGGCGCGAAGATGTCCAAGAGCAAGGGCAATGTGGTGAACCCGGACGAATACATCGATACCTGGGGCGCCGATGCGTTCCGCACGTATCTCATGTTCCTGGGACCGTTCGAAGAAGGCGGCGATTTTCGCGACAAGGGGATATCGGGAGTGCGCCGGTTTCTTGATCGCCTCTGGGCCTCGGTGCGTGATTGCCTAGCCGGTGGAGCAGTGGACCGGGAAGTCGAACGTAAGCTGCACGCGACGATCAAGAAGGTCGGCGAGGACGTTGCGCGCCTTAGCTACAACACCGCCGTTGCCGCGATGATGGAGTACATGAACGTACTCCGCAAATCCGATCGCGTACCGAGCCGAGCCGAAGTGGAGCCGCTGGTGCAACTCGTTGCGCCGTTCGCACCACATCTGGCTGAAGAATTGTGGCAGCAGCTTGGCCACGAGACCAGCATTTTCGACTCGCGCTGGCCGTCGTTCGATCCATCATTGCTTGTAGCCGACGAGGTGGAGCTGGTGGTTCAGGTGAACGGAAAGGTGCGTGGAAAGATCCGTGTACCGCGTGAGATCACGCAGGACGCGGCGTTCGCACTCGCGATGAAGGACCAGTCGATCGCGAAGTTCGTCGCGTCATCCCCAAAGAAGGTCGTACATGTTCCCGGGCGGTTACTCAGCATAGCGATCTGAACGGCGCCACTTTGCCATTGCGAAGCGAATGACATAGCCGCCGCAGAGCGGCGCCAGTGCAAGCGCTGTTATAATCGCGACGTCCGTGACATCGATCGGAGCGACATCCAGCACGCGCGCGAGCGGAGACACGTAAACGGTTGCCAGCTGCAGCGTCAGCGCAAATCCTGCCGCCGCGATGACGTACCAGTTGATCGGGCGCGGGCCAATGTCACCAGGCAGATGTCGAGCGTTGACGAGATGCACGAGCTGCGCCAGTGCGAGTGTCATGAAGGCGAGTGTGCCGGCATGCCGAACCGTCTGCATCGGATCGCCGCCGGTCTTCGATAGTCCCCACAGTAGAGCCGACAACGTGGCGGCCGCAATGAGGAGCGCATATCCGACTGAAATCGTGACCAACTGGCGTGATAGCAATGGAGCACGAGGATTCTGCGGAGGCTGCATCATCACGCGTGGGCCGGACGGCTCCATGCCGAGAGCGAGTGCCGGAAATGTGTCTGTCAGCAGATTGAGCCAGAGTATCTGGAGGGGCTGAAGGGGAGACGCAAGCCCGGCGATCGCAGCCACAAACAGAACGAGGACCTCGGCGAGATTGCAGCTCAGCAGGTAGAACACGAAGCGCCTGATGTTTGCAAATATCGCGCGGCCTTCTTCAACCGCTACTGCAATGGTGGAAAACCGGTCGTCTGCGAGGACGACGCCAGCCGCTTCCTTGGCTACGTCTGTCCCGCGACCGCCCATCGCGACACCAATGTCTGCGCGGGAAAGTGCGGGTGCGTCGTTTACACCGTCGCCAAGCATTGCAACGATCTCACCGCGCAGCTGTAACGTCGTGACTATTCGTAGCTTCGCTTCCGGACTGACACGGCTGAAGATGCTTACAGTTTCCAATCGTCGAGCCAGAGCCTCATTCGATAGTGCGTCGATCTCGGCACCGTCGAGCGTCGCGCTGCCTTCCGCGGCAACGCCTAGAGTGTGCGCAACGGCATTCGCTGTGAGGCGCTGGTCGCCGGTGAGCATGATTGTGCGGATGCCTGCCGCGCGTAATGCCTCAATCGTTTCCCTCACTCCCGGCGCCGGCGGGTCGAATAACCCGACCATGCCCAGAAAGCACAAATCCTGCAGGCTCGCTTCGTCAGTACCCGGGTTCCGTCCCTCGGCGAGCGCGAGCACGCGCAGTCCGCGGGCCGCCAGCACTTCGTTGCTACGCAGCACAAGGCTACGTGTTGTGGAGCTGAGAGGTAGATCACCGGTCTGCGTCGCGACGGTGGTACAACGCGCGAGCACCCGACCGGGCGCTCCTTTCACGTACGCGCGGATCTCGCCAGTGCGCAAGCGGTGAAACGTAGCCATCGCCATGCGTTCGCTCGAGAACGGTAATTCCGCGATTTCAGGCCTTGTGCGCAACAGATCGTCGCGCTCGATTCCCGCTTTGCGTGCGGCCACGAGAAGGGCTGCTTCTGTGGGGTCGCCGCGTACACGCCAGTGGTCTCCGCTCGTGTGTTCCAGATTCGCACGATTGACTACGCAGCCGGCAACCAGCGATCGCCGCAGTGCCGGAAGGTTTCCGACGGGCGTCGGTACTCCGTCCACGAGGAATTCCCCCGCTGCCCCGTAACCAGCGCCACTCAGCGCTATCTCAGTTCCGGTGTTCGGCCATGAAGGGCCGTCAGGTGTCCAGAACGCCACGGCGGTCATGTCACCAAGCGTCAGCGTCCCCGTCTTGTCGGTGCAAACTACTGTCACGGACCCGAGGCTTTCTACCATCGATATTCGGCGCACGAGTGCTTTACGTTTTGCCATGCGGCGTACGCCAACTGCCATGGTAATCGTCACTACTGCCGGCAGGCCTTCTGGCACGGCCGCTACCGCAATCGCAACGGCTAGAAAAAAGACTGACTCGAGCGAGCTGCCATGTGCGAAATTGAGGCCGCCGACTCCGACTCCAACCGCAACGGCTGCAAACACGAGTCGCCGCCCAAGCTCGCCGAGGCGCTTCTCAAGCGGCGTGGGCTCATCGGCGATGCCTGACGCAAGCAAACCAATGCGTCCGACTTCGGTGCCGTTGCCTGTGGCAACGACGACGGCTGTAACGCTTCCCGTCACAACCGTGGTGCCCATGTACAGCATTGACGTTCGGTCACCAAGGGCTGCATCGATCGGTGCCGGAGGATGCGCGCGCTTTGTTACGGGCAGCGATTCACCTGTGAGCGGCGCCTCTACCGTCGTCAGTTCGGTCGCAGTGAGGATCCGCGCGTCTGCCGGTATGGCGCTCCCGGGTTCCAGCACAATTACATCGCCAGGGACGACTCTGGCCGCGTCAATCTGTCTGACAACGGAGTCTCGAAGGACCGTCGCCTGGTGCGCCTCCATACTGCGAAGCGCTTCCATCGCTCGCCTTGCCCTGATCTCGGTAGTGAATCCGATGCCGATGTTCAGCACGAGTACGATCGCGATCGCAATTGAATCCGCAACGTCGCCGGAGAGCAGTGCGACCAGCGCTGCGGTGAATAGCAGACCGACCATGACACTGGCGAACTGCCGGAGAAGAATTCGCCATGCACGCTCCGGCCGTTCCACTGCGATGATGTTGCGTCCGTGGGTGATCAGCCTGCGCTCTGCTTCGGCCTCCGAAAGTCCCAGCCGTGACGCTGCCATCCGCTGCAACACTTCATCAGCTTCAAGGGAATGCCACGCGACCTGGGCGTTATGCGTGGCATTCGAAACACTCATGAAGCCGGCGGCACCAGAAGAAGCGAGGTGAGGCACGCGTGTGTCAGCTCGTCCGCGACTGACCCGAGCACGAGACGCGCTACGCGGCCATGCCGGTGACTCGCGATAGCGATGAGCTCGGCGTTCAGGCGCGCCGCCGTGCTCAAGAGAAGCTCGGATGGGCGGGCAGACTCGGCAAGCGTGTCAATCTTCACCGTGCTTGCAGTCGGGAGTTCACTCATTAGAAATGCGCGAACTTCCTCCAACGCACGGGCGATGCCGAGCTCTTCCACCACGGCGTACTCATCGTCGGCCACACGACCGCCGTTCGGCGCGTGCGCATGGACGAGCGTTACTTCGGCGTCCGATGCCGCGACATCCAGCGCGGCACGAGCGGCGGCAACACTGGCGCGGCTAAAATCGATCCCTGCGACAATACGCCTAGCAAGCCCCGTGGTGCCTGCGCGCACGGCAAGCACCGGACACGAAGACCGTCGCTGTACGTGTAGCGTTGTCTCGTCGCCGGTAATACGGTCGAGCCGTCCATGCTGTCGTAGCCCGATGAGTGTGAGTGCCGCGTTCAGCTTCTCCGCAAGCGTCACGATCTGGACCGCTGGAGTTCCAGCGCCGATATGAACCGGCCAATGCGATGCCGTCGGTGCCGCGCCGGCCAGTTGTGCGATGACCTCCAGCCGTTGATCGTCGTGAGCTGTCTCGCCGAGCAACTGATCGGCGGCGCCGAGCGCCTCTACGAGGAATGGCACGACAGGATAGGATCTAAGATCGAACACCTGCAGGATTTCCGGTACTGCACCGCGCTCTCGTTCGAGCTCCCCAGCGATACGTGCCGCGGCTTGTGCTGTCGGTGAGCCATCGCTCGCCACCAGCACTGCGCGACCGTGAAGATTCAATCCTGTCACCCCAGCTGTCATCCGCCCAACTGCTTTCTCGGTCACATGTTTCGGTTGCATTGAGACGCTCGGAAATTGGGTGCGGTTGCTGTTGTGGGATTCCCAGCGAGACAAACCGTCGGATCCAGCGCCATGCGAGTCGCGAGACTGATCGGCCATCATCGGTGATGATATCATGTCCCGCAGGCCGATGTCGTCCAGCCCAGCACGTCCAGTCTCGTCCGATTGGTTCACGGGTGCCATCGTGCCGACCGCAAAAAACTCGCTCGGGTGGTGGTTCAGAATCATACCACGGGAATGCGTTTGCGGCTGTCGGGAAAGCCCCACCTGGCGACGTAAGGAACTCCCCTACAGACCTAGTCGATGAGCGTCCGACCCCCCACGCTGACAACAAGCCACATCCCCGGCCTCGACGCTTACATCATCTGCAACGTCGCCGAAATATGCGTCCGGCTCTGAATCTGTTCCGCATCGGTTGGATCGCCGACCAGCTGCCGGTGTTACCGGCGACAAAGATTCAGCCTGTCGTGCCGATCAGACTGATCGCTGCGCAAGCGGTTGCACTTCGCATGAATCTTCTGGTCATAGCAAGTGCGCCACCCATTCTCCGGCGTAGTAACCGACGGCCGCGACGCCGAGTCCGACGACAAACATGTCGAACCCCGACCGGAACAAACCACGACCAGTGAAGACCGATCTCAGTGCACCAACAATAAAATGGCTCAGCATCGATATTACAAACGATGTGACGACGGCGTCCATCCCATTCAGGAAAAAGAATGGGAGAACGGGAATCAAGGCGCCGATGGCAGTTGCGCCGCCTGTCAGCCATGCTTCTCGCATGGGTGACATATTCGGCTCGCCAATCTCCAGTTCCTCCTGTACCTGTTCGCGAAGCATGCGCTCCGGATCGTGCATGATTTCCGATGCGAGTTCTTCGGCGACTTCGCGTCGCATGCCTTTCGCCTCGTACATCAAGGCAAGCTCGTCGCGTTCGACTTCCGGCATGAGCGCAATCTCGTCGCGCTCCATCTCGATTTCGTGCTGGTAGACTTCCTGTTCGCTCTTGGCTGCTAGGTATCCGCTGGATCCCATCGAGAGTGCATCGGCAATCAACCCTGCGACACCGGCGACTATGACCATGTGCTGCGATGAGGTAGCGGCGGCGGCGCCGAGTACGCCGGCGACCAGGCCGAAGTTTGCCGTCAGTCCGTCGTTGAAGCCGTAAACGGTGTTTCTAAGGAAGCCGCCCGACCCCTTTCGGTGCCATGGCTCCTCGCTTGTGCCCGTGATCGTGGAAAGTTCTATGGCGTGCTCCGCTGATTCGCGGGCGAGAAGTAAAGCTTCTGGACCTCCAGGGGCTCCGCGCGGTGTGGCGCGGTGCATGTCCATGTAGCCCTTTACTTCGCGCCCCTCTTCGGCGAGCAACATGGGGAGGAGAAAGCCAGGTCCGAGCAACTTCCCGAGGGTGGCCAGGAGCCGTGTGCGAGCGGTGGGACGGAACGTCCCGACCGAGCCGCCGTTCTCCCTGATCAGCCGCGCCCAAATCTCCAGGTGCCGACTCTCAACGGCGGAGAGACGTTTGAAGACATCGCTCTTGTGCGGATCTTTTTCGAGGCGCGCGAGGATGTCGTACAGGTATGCCGCGTCCGCCTCATCCTGCCAGTGGTGGGCGAAGGTTTCAACGTTCGGCGGCTGGTGTGCAGCACGTTCGTCACTGTCGGGGACCGGGACGGTGGCCGGTGGCGGTGGGGGCACGGGGCTCGGGGGCATGACGTAATATCACCCGTGCGGTGGTCTTTTTCGAAGGTTTTTGCGAATTGTACTGCGCGGCTCGATGGCACGCGCGGCCTCGGCCTGTGGCGCGAACGGCCGAATGCTAGTTCGGACTCCGACGAGGCCGGCGAGCGGAGTCGCGCTTTTTCATGTCGGCGCGCATCGCGTCGAACTTCTTTTGCTGGTCCGGAGTAAGCGCACGCCGGAGGCTGGCCTGTGTACTATCGCTGATGACGCGGGCAAGCTTATCAACCGAATCGATCGCTGGACGGAGCGGCTTGTACAGAGCTGAGATTTTACCGTGCTGTGCGTCCATCAACGAGTCGATAATGTGGCGCTGATCCGCGTTGAGCCCCCATTCTGTGGCGGTCCGGTCCCAGAATGTGTGCGGATCGCCGCCGCCGCCGCCCCCGCCCCCGCCGCGAGAATTGGTTCGCAATGCGCGATCTCCAGCTACGCCAAGTGCGCCACCAGCCAGGAATGCACCGAGTATGACAAGTGCGGCGACGAATTTGGTCTGTTGCATTCGAAGAGTCAGTGCGAAATGACGTCGCGGAACGTAGCGTCGCGCGTGTCCGGACCGTCGCGCTCGCTAAGAGCACCCGCGGGGACCGTCAACGTTTCTGTGACCGTGGACTGCGACGCTGAATCGTAAGCGGTTTGGACGTCCTGATTATGAGCCTGAAGCAGCAGCGCACCAACGACAGTTGCAACTATGATCGCGGCAGCCGCGACAAGACCACTCCGCGCCCAGCCGCCGACAACCATCCACCAACGGCCAGCAGTTGAGTCGCTGATTCGCGCCATGATGCGAGACTCAAGGACGCCCCAGTAGGCCCCGCCACCTGGCGGAGCATAAATGTCTCGCCCTGCGGCGATCACATCTTCTGGGAGCGGCTCCTCGAGCCTGATCTCGTTGTTCGTCATCAGTCGTTCCTCAAGTCTCGCAACATTCCCCGCAACCGCTGTCTCGCGTGATGCAGGTCGGATCGCGCAGTTCCTTCCGGAATTCCGAGTGCGGTGCCGATCTCGGAATGTGCAAACCCTTCTATGTCGTGCAATACCAATACTGATCGCATTCGTTCGGGCAACTTCGTTAAAGCATCGGCCAGACGCCTTCTCAACTCATCCGCTTCGCCAGGATCGCGAAACGTGCCTGCCAGTGACTCATGCAACTCGTCAGTAGTTCGTACCTTCCGACGGCGCGCGAGGTCCAGTGCCGCGTTGGCGACGATCCGATTCAACCAGGGTCCGAATGCCTGGTCCAGGTTGAACCGATCAAGCGCCTGGTAGGCCCGCACAAAGGCTTCCTGCACAGCGTCTTCAGCATCTTCGTGTACCGTAACGATCGCTCTTGCGACCGCATACGCTCGCTTGGAGTGAAGTCGGACAAGCATACCGAACGCCGCCTGATCGCCCCCCTGAGCGGCAGCGGTCAGAGTCCGCTCGTCAGGAGGATTACGCGATTGATCGGTCACGCGTTGAGGGGAGGGAACGGAAGCTGGGGACACCGGGGTGTAATTTAAGCAGCGGCAGCCGCGGTCACCTCCCGACGCCCGGGCTCAACCCCGTCGATGCCTATCTCGTGGCGACGTGAACGTTTACAGACAAGCCTGGTCTCAGAGGGTGGTTCGGGCACCCTTTTGTCACCGCTATCCGGATCGGCACGCGTTGAACCACCTTGGTGAAGTTTCCCGTAGCATTGTCGGGCGGTAGCAGTGCAAACTTGGCTCCAGTCGCGCCGCTCAGGCTCTCTACCTTCCCCTGCGCCGTACAGCCATCGTAAGCGTCCACATCGAACTCCACACCCTGGCCGACTTTAATGTCGTCGAGCTGCGTTTCCTTGAAGTTAGCAGTCACCCAGACACCGGTGTCTGCAACCACGCTCATCACAGGCTGACCGGCAGTAACGAGCTGGCCGACCTCTACCTGCTTGCGCGCGACCAGCCCGCTCGCCGGTGCAGCGATCTTTGTGTAGCTGAGCTGAAGTTTCGCATTGTCGAGCGCGGCCTTCGCCGCGTCAGATCGGGCTTCGGCAATCCTCACCCCCGCCTTCGCCGTAGAGATCTGCGAGCCGGCTGTGGTCACCTGACGCTGCGCCGCGAGCAACTGCGCCTCTGCTGCGACCGCCGCTGCCTGCGCCGCGTCGAGCTGCTGCTTCGAAACGATCTGCTTGGCCGCCAGATCCTTGATCCTCGCCAGATTCGCCTGCGCATTCGTGTTTGCGGCCTGAGCAGCAAGGACCTGCGCATCGAGCTGGGATCGCTGTCCGGACGCTGTCTGAACCTGACCTTCTGCCTGGCCTTCGGTCGACTTGGTTCCAGCAACACCCTCTGCCGCAGCAAGATCAGCCTGCGCCGATTCCACGCGAACTCGATATTCGGCGTCGTCGAGTGTCACGAGAATCTGGCCTTCGTTTACATGCTGGTTCTCGTCAGCCGATACACCTGTGACGTAACCGCCGACCTTTGCGAGCACCGGCACGATGTGGCCGTCAACCTGCGCGTCGTCCGTGCTCTCGTGGGACCGCGCGTAACTCCATGTCTTGAACCCCCAGATCGCCGCGATGATTGCGACGACGAGTACGATCGGGATTATGAACTTCTTTTTACCGCTGGTTTCACTTGCCATTTTACGAGGAGTGTGTGCTCAGGGAAGGGTTATGACAATACCCTGCGCGCGTGCTAACGCGATTCGGGCTGTTTGAAAATTCGTCTGTGCATCGATCACAGCAGTGCGCGCGGTTGTCAGTTGCAAAAGCGCGGTGATGACGTCCGCGTTTCCAGCAACGCCAGCCCGAAAGCGCTCCCGTGCCTGCGA
>CAJDVC010000031.1_pt1 | contig 24044 bp, 20 predicted proteins | sample 7391211 | NCBI WGS metagenome assembly CAJDVC01 (sample SAMEA7055683, study PRJEB34461) | soil metagenome | biome: terrestrial ecosystem; feature: Peninsula; material: soil | place: Antarctica | collected 2016 | reverse complement strand
TGGGAAATACAGCAGCGGAATAAGGATGGCGAACACCACCGCTAGTATCAAATTTGTGACTATGCCGGCCAGCGAGACCGCGATATCCCCCTTCTTGAAGTTGCGGTAGTTCCGCGGGTTTACCGGGATCGGCTTCGCGCCGCCCAGTATCGGGGCATGGGCGATGAACAGGAAAATAGGAAGCAGGATCGTCATGAACGGATCGATGTGCTTCAGAGGGTTCCACGTGAGCCGGCCCAACTGGTAGGCGGTCGGGTCACCATTCTTCATGGCGACCCACCCGTGAGCGTACTCATGGGCCACCATCGAGAATAGTAGAACTGGGGCTATTAAGAGAAATTGCGCGAGGCTATCCAACTTGACTCAGTTATGGGGATTGTCTAATTTACGAAGCTAGTCGCGAATCGGAAACGCTTTCGCCTCATCGAGTTAACCAGCCCCGTCATGCCGAATATCGCGTCAGCGAAGAAGAATATGCGTAAGTCCCGTGCAGCGCAGGTGCGCAATCGCGCTCAGCGTTCCACGCTTCGTACGGCTCTCAAAAAGGCGAAAGCCGAAAATGCCTCTCCAGAAGCGATGGCAGAAGCTGTAACGCTTCTTGATCGCGCCGCTCGCAAGGGACTCGTTCACAAGAACGCAGCTGCCCGTCGCAAGAGCCGCATGGCAAAGGCAGCTGCGAAGACTGCCGCGTAATCTCCCGGGCGCGGACTGATCCGCGCCCTCCCACCGATCACCATTTCCATCACCTCGGAAATGGATTCCCCCGATCGCTGCTAGAACGTCGACAATTCTCCACCGCACTTCTCGCAGTACCATTCCGTCGCGTAGTTCATGGCGCCGCATTCAGGACATTTCAGGGTTTTGTCTGCGTCTCGGCGCACGTCGGCCTGAGCGCTCTGTGCGATCTGAACAGCTGGTTGTGAACGCGATGGCGGCGTTCCACCGGCAGCCGCAACGCCGCTGACGCCATTTGCAATTCCGTAGTCCGCTCCAGCGGCTCCCACAGGATTGCCGCCCATCGGTGCGGCGGGAATCACCAGATCGTCCAGATCCGCACCGTCCGGCACGGCATGCTCCGCGTCCATCGATTTCTCGGCGGCACGACCCGTGGCGGACCTCGCCTGAGGGCCATGCCATTCCGCGACGAAATCTTCGATCGACTGCGCCGTTTCGCCCGTGCTCATCGCCGGCGCCGCCGCCCTTCCCGATGGACTACCGACGCCGGGGTTGCTGATCGGAGGCTCCGCCGAGTGAATCGAACCAGTCAGTGCCACAATCCGCTGCAGTTCCTCCAGCTCAGCCTGCAGCGAATGCTTGTCCGTTGCAATTCGCTCCAGATCGGCATCGGCTTCCGCTCTGCGACGATCCCAATCCTCAGGCGTGAACTCGCCGACTGCTGCCCGCAATTCGGCTTCGTGACGCTCATCGGTCCGATCAGCTTCATGCTGCCGGAGTGTCGATAGCTCCGAAGTCAGCGACGAAATCGTCCCTGAAAGCTGGCCCGCGCGCTCGGCAAGATTCTCCATGACCCGGTCAAGCCGGCCCACGTAATCCTGCTGAACCCTCTCGTAAACGTGAGGCGGTGTTGAGTTGCGTCGGCTCTCCAGTGTGGCAAGCCACCCCTGGTATCGCTGCCGTTCATCCAGCAGCGCATGTAGAGCCGACATCGCCTCGGTGTCGGTTGCTGTCATTTTCCGTCCCTCTGTTCGTCCAGAGTGTAGACGATCTCGCCTCCCACAACAGTACAGATCGCCCGGCCAGTCAGCGTTTTCCCAGCATACGGCGTGTTCCTTCCTTTGGACATGAACTGACGCGGGTCAACTGTCCAGCGCTGGACCGGATCGAAGATAGTCACGTCCGCCGGAGATCCCTTCCGTAAGCTACCTCCGGGGAGCTTGAACAGTCGAGCCGGGCTGCACGACATTCTTTCGACAAGAGTGCCGAAATCGATGTGGCCCGGCACGACGAGACTATCGACCACCACGGCCAGGGCTGTCTCGAGGCCAACTATTCCGTTGGGCGCATTCGAGAACTCGCGCTCCTTCTCGTCGTAGTGATGCGGAGCGTGATCAGTTGCGACCAGGTCGATCGTCCCGTCACGGACAGCCTCGCGCAGCGTCTCCACATCTTCAGCGGTCCGCAGCGGAGGGTTCATCTTCGCATTCGTGTTGTAACCCTCGACGGAGTCTTCCGTGAGGGACAGATGATGTGGACAGACTTCGGCTGTCACATTGATGCCGCGTTCCTTGCCCCACCGGATCAATTCTACCGATCCCTTGGTGCTCATGTGAGCCAGATGCACATGTCCACGCGTGAGTCTTGCGAGAAGTATGTCGCGAATCACCATGATCTCTTCTGCCTCGTCCGGGATGCCCTTGAGGCCGAGTCTCGCGGACACGAGTCCCTCATTCATCGCGCCACCGGCGGCGAGCGTAGGCTCTTCGCAATGGTCGATGACCGGAACTCCAAAGCTGCGTGCGTATTCAAGCGCTGTGCGCATCAGTTGCGCGGAGACGACTGGCTTCCCGTCGTCACTCACTGCGATCGCGCCAGAATCGATCATCTCGCCGAACTCGGCGAGCGCCTCTCCCTTCTGGCCGACTGAAATCGCGCCGATCGGATACACACGCGCTGCCTTCGCAAGCAGGCCCTGACGAACGACGAAGCCGACCGCTGCGGGATTGTCGATGACAGGATCAGTATTCGGCATCGCGCATACCGCGGTGAAACCACCAGCCGCTGCCGCGCGCGCGCCACTCGCAATGGTTTCAACATCAGCACGCCCGGGCTCGCGAAGATGACAGTGCACATCAATGAATCCGGGGGCGACAATCATACCGTCGCAATCGACGACAAGCGCATCATCGGGATGTCCGATGTTGCCGCCGTGATCGACGACCTTGCCGCCGCTCAGCAGGATGTCCGTTACCACGTCGAGACCCTGCGATGGATCGAGCAACCGACCGCCGGTAAGCACGAGCGGGCGGTTCACGCGGCCCCTCCGCTCTTGCCTGTCTTCGCTGCTTCCGCCATTTCCGGCCGCCCGCCCGAAAGCAGATACAGAACAGCCATACGCACCGCGACGCCGTTTGTAACCTGCGGGAGGATCACGCTGTGCGGTCCATCCGCAACATCAGAATCAATCTCTACGCCGCGATTCATCGGTCCCGGGTGAAGTATGAGTACGTCTCGCGGCGCACGTTCCAGCCGCTCGCGTGTCACTCCGAAATATCGGTTGTATTCTCTGAGTGACGGTATGTATCCGGATGTCATGCGCTCAAGTTGAAGCCGCAAAACATTGAGTGCGTCCGACCATTCGATGGCTTCTTCAATGCGCGAAAATACGGTGACTCCCATCTCATCGATCGCACTCGGCAACAACGATCGTGGGCCGCAGACTCCCACTTCAGCGCCGAGCTTGCGAAGGCCCCAGATGTTCGAACGTGCTACGCGAGAGTGGAGTACGTCGCCGCAAATGCAGACTCGAAGACCTTCGATCTTCTTGAAGTGGTCCCGCAAAGTCAACAGATCGAGCAGACCCTGTGTGGGATGCTCATGCGTGCCATCGCCCGCATTGATCACATTTGATTCAATTCGGTCTGCCAGGAACGCTGCAGCGCCCGATGAGGGATGACGCATCACCACCATGTCGATCCGCATTGCTTCAAGATTGCGCGCGGTGTCAACGAGTGTCTCGCCCTTGGTGACACTCGAGGCTGACGAGGCGACATTCACCGTGTCCGCGGAGAGTCGCTTCTCAGCGAATTCAAACGACACTCGTGTTCGCGTGGAATTCTCAAAGAAGAGATTGACGACCGTGGACCCGCGCAGCGTGGGCACCTTCTTGATGGCGCGTTCGCTGATCTCCTTGAACGGCTCCGCGGTATCGAGAATGAGAGTAATCTGCTCTCCGCTGAGCGGCTCGAGCCCCAAAAGGTCCTTGCCCAGCGGAGTCGCCGCAGTCATTCGAATCGCTTGGACACGAGTACGACCCCCGAGCGACCGTCCAGGTCATCGACAAGAACGTCCACCCGATCACCCGGGCGGGCGTCGACTTTTCGGCCGACAACATCAGGCTGGATCGGCAGCTCGCGACCGCCTCGGTCGATCAGCACGGCAAGCTCTATTCGCGCCGGCCGCCCAAAGTCCGCGAGCTCGTCGAGCGCCGCTCGAATGGTTCGGCCGGTGAAAAGGACGTCGTCCACGATCACGACCGTGCTTCCATCGATGGCGCCGGGAATGTCGGTGGCCCCCACGACTGGCCGCGGACCGATCGTCTGGAGATCGTCCCGGTACAGCGTTATGTCGAGTGCGCCACGAGGGACCGTGACGCCGTCACTGGCGTTGATAAGGGCAACGATCCGGTCGGCAAGCTGCACCCCGCGACGCTGGATGCCAACGCGATCTCGCCAGCCATGCGGCGAAGGGTTCGCTCAACCGCATTTGCATCAAGTATGGTCTCTGTGTGCTCAGTCATCCGGCTCAAATATAGCCCATGACAGCTATCGAGTCCCGCCGCTGATTTCGACCCCCGCGCGCTGCTCCACAACCTTGATGGCTTCTACGTGGTCAGCTTCCTCACCCAGTTCCGCGTGCGCTTCGGAGAACAGCCTGGAAGTCAACGCCAGTATGTCGGCCGGAGTGCCGGTCTGCTCCGCAATCGCGGCCGCGATTCGCGCATCCTTGTCCAGGAGCGCAAGTCTGAAAGTACGGGGGAAGCTGCGGTTGAGGACTCGTTCGGGAAACAGATTTATCGAACTGTTGGAGCGGCCGACGTCGAGCGCGACGGCCGGGTCGACACCGAGCTTGGACAGTGTCGCGAGGCCCTCGGCGGTGGACCACACGTGCACTGCGAGCAGCGCGTTGTTGATCGCCTTTACGGCGTCGCCTGTCCCGACCGCGCCGCAGTGGACAATCTTGCCGGCAAACGATTCCAGAATCGGACGCGCGCGCTGCAGCGTATTCGAATCTCCGCCGACCATCACGGTGAGTTTGGCCTGCTCCGCTCCGATAACCCCACCGCTCACCGGTGCGTCGATGAAGCCGATATCGCGCGCAGCCAGCCGCCCAGCGGTACGGCGCGACGTTGCGGGATCTCCCGATGTGCAGTCGATCACGATTGCGCCGGGCTTGAGTTGGGCAGCAGCGCCGTCTGGCGCGCCATTCCCGGCGGAACCCGGCCCAAACAGGATAGACTCGACTTCGGCCGATGTCGGCAGACAGGTAATGAAGAACTCCACATCAGTCGCTGCGTCCGCCGGCGAAGTCGCATCGCGCGCTCCCGTCTCTGCGGCGAACTGGGCGGCCCTGGATCGCGTTCGATTCCAGACAGAGAGTGATGTGATGGCGGCCACATGCCGCGCCATGGGAGTGCCGATGGCACCCAGTCCAACAAATGCTGCTCTAGAACGAGTCGACACGCTGTTTACCCTGTTAGAATCTGCTCCGCCTTCAGAAGCATGTTCGGATCGGCGTTCGGGTAGCGGAGCTTCATCTTTCGCAGCGCCCGCACGACGGCCCCAGTAACAAAGTAATTGCGAACCTTCTTGTCGTCCGCCGGAACCAGGTACCACGGTGCCGCCTTGGTGGACGTGCGTCGCAGCATGTCGTGGTAGGCGTCGGTGTACGCGTCCCACTGGCGGCGATCGTCTAGATCTCCCTCGCGAAATTTCCAGTTCTTTTCGCTCTTCTCGACCCGCTTCAGCAGCCGGCGACGCTGCTCGTTCCGCGAAACGTGGAGAAAGAACTTGAGGATGATGACGTTGTTCTGCACGAGCATCCGCTCAAAGTCATTGATCTGATCGTAGCGCGACATCCAGATGGGTATTCCAACCGTACCACGCACTCGGGCGGCGAGCACATCCTCATAGTGCGAGCGATTGAAGATCCCGACCATTCCACGCGGTGGGATCGCGTTGTGGACACGCCACAGAAAGTCGTGCCTGCGCTCGATCGGAGTCGGTTCCTTGAAGCTCGTAACCTGACAACCCTGCGGGTTGCACGCACCGAACACCGTTCTGATCGTGCCGTCCTTTCCTGCGGCATCCCGCCCCTGAAGCACGACAAGCAGCGCGTAACGGCCATCGCCGTACAGCTTTGCCTGCAACGCGGTCAGCCGCTTCAGCCGCTTGTCAGTCTTCTTGACGATTTTGCTGCGGCGAGGCGCGTCCTCGCATTTTGCGTCTTCATCCCGAAGACTTATGGGCGCTTCGGCGTCGACTGGTTCAAGTTGCATCTCCCTAAGTTACGACACCAGCGGACGATTTCTTAGGCGAATTTACTTATTCGGAGCACCGAAATCGGTTTGCCGCAGCGACATCCTGAGAATCTCCAGAATCACCTAACAACCTGCTTGATGTCGGCCGCGTAACCATATGATCCTTATGTATTTACGTGGCATCATCCGACAACCGTGCAACGATGCGCCTTTGCTCCGGCAGTCGTGTCTCGAGAAGCTACCGGGATAGAGGTTGCGGGCACATACAAAACCCGGAGTGCTTGCATGTCATCGGGGGAAACCTCCGCCGCATTGACGTCTCGATGCATGACCGACGCGGAATTATTACTGTGGAGCAAGCCGAGCACGTGACCGATTTCGTGCAACATCACCTGGCCGCGCTGTAGACTTGACAGCAGGCGGCCGTCGCGGCTGTGGACGGCAAGCCCAACCTCACCCCTGATAATCCAGCCGGAAGGCTCCCAGGTCAGGGTAGTCAAGCCGTCATAGGAGGCGTCGAAGTGGTCCACCCAGTGGATGCGTATATCCGCCGGCCCGGAATCGGTGACAAGCTGGAATGACACCGGTGATTTCGTAGGGCCCCAGGCGTGCAACGCAGCTACCACGTCGTCTCGGTATGCGGCCGTCCAGCCCTCGACCGCTGGCGCGTCCGTGATTCTTACATACAATGCTCGCGACTCAAGGTGAGGCCAGCGCGGGCTGACTAGCGCACCGGCAGACGACCTTAACATCGAGTCTGCCGCGCCGTCCAAGTTACCGGAAGCGGCGACACAGCGAACCGAGTCCCCTCCCGCCAACACGCTCCATGGATTGAACAGTCCCGCGATCGAAGACGTGGGCGCAGCGGTTCTCGCTGAATTTGCGATGGGCGGATTTGCACCAATCTGGAGCCCAAAGAGCAAGCCAAGTAGTCGAACCGATTGCATCAATCGGTGACGACTTGGCCGCTGCATGCGCAACGGCCAGATGCGGTTTACTGGTCGGGCGAAACACGACATAACACTTTGCCAAAGGGGCGCGTATGCCTACGCACGGCTCTTAACCAAACTCACATGTCCATCCGACATCTCATAATAATTCTGTCTGCATCCCTGCTCGCGTACACGACGGTACCGCGCACCGCCGCCGCGCAGGGAATCGACGTAATCAGAGGCCAGGTCGTCGGGCCCGATAACGCGCCGATTGCGGGCGTACGCATTACAGCAACGTCCGTCAGCGGCGGTGTGAACCGTAACGCGCGAACAAACGAGGCTGGTCAGTTCACGATCACCTTCCCAGGCGGCGAGGGCGATTACTTCATGACGTATGCAGCGATCGGATTCGCGCCAAAGCAATTCGAATTGAAGCGGTTGGCCGACGAAGACTTTCTCGTAGCCGACGCAACGATGTCACGCGCAGCAGCGTCGCTGGATACCGTTTCCGTCAAGGAGCGGGCACGCGTCACGATAGGCGAAGAGAAGGCACCGGATGCAAGTGGTACCGAGCAGACGGCGGACGTCGCAGCCGTTTCAGTTGACCAGCAAGGTGATCTGAACGCTATCGCCGCATCGATCCCCGGCATTACCGAAGTACTTGGTGCGGACGGTGATCCCGCTGGTTTCTCCGTACTTGGTCTCTCGGCTGACCAGAACACAACGACCCTCAATGGCAGCACGTTTGGTGGATCGACACTTCCACGTGATGCCGACGTTTCATATACAGTTGTAACTGCACCGTTTGACGTCAGTCGCGGCGGCTTCAGCGGTGGCCAGCTCAACATTCGCTCCGCGAGCGGTTCCAATTACATCCGTCGCAGCATGTCGCTTAATGTCGACGAACCTGCATTACAGTGGACCGATCCGACGGCGCGCGCACTCGGACAGGAATACAGCAACATCTCCGTGGGCGGATCGATGTCGGGGCCAATCGTCTTCGACAAGGCATTCTATAATGTTTCGTACCAGCTTGGAAGGCGAACCAATGATCTGCGCACGATACTGAATACCGACCCGATTGGACTTGAAGCAAGCGGAATTTCACCCGACTCTGCAAAGCGACTTGTCAGTCTGCTCGGCGCTCAGGGGATTCCAACGCTCGTGGGTGGCAGCATGCCATCGAGCAAGCTGAACGATAGCGGCTCTCTGTTTGGCAGCCTGAACTTCACTCCACCAAACTCTGCAAGCGGCCAGACGTTCAATCTCACGTTCGGTGGAAACTGGAGCCGGCAATCGCCAGCGAGCTCGTTGACGACGTCCGTGCCCGCATACGGCGGCGACCGAACGAAATTGACAGGGAATGTGCAACTCGGCCACACCGCATACGTAAAGAGCAAGATCCTCAGCGAAACCACTCTGAGCGTGGATGGCGGGCGCACATACGGAACGCCGTATCTCGATCTCCCGGCCGCGAGCATACTCATCAATTCCGACTTCGCGGACGGGACCAGCGGGGTTCGCAACGTCAGCGTAGGTGGCAGTAACTCGCTGAGCCCGAAAAGCAGCAACCTCACGCTGGACGCGTCGAATGTCCTGTCGTGGTTCAGTCTGAACAACAAGCATCGCCTCAAGTTCAGCAGCGAGCTGACACGGGACAGCTACAATCAGGACCGAACAACGAACACGCTCGGTACGTTCAACTTCAACTCGCTGGAGGATTTTCAGGATAACAGCCCGGTGAGCTTCAGTCGGACGCTCTCGCCGCGCATCCAGAGTGCGAGCGCAACGAAGTTCGCCTTCTCACTCGGTGATTCATATCGCAGAACGCCTGCATTGCAGATCACGTACGGCATCCGCCTCGACGGAAATCATTTCGACGGAGGGCCCACGCCGAATCCGCAGGTGCAGCAATTGTTCGGCGTGAATAACGACAACAGGCCAAATCATGTATACGCGAGCCCGCGCGTCGGCTTCTCCTGGACGTATGGTGCCGACCCGCAGATCGCCGCGTTTCAGGGCGCAGCGCGTACTCCGCGCGCCGTTGTGCGCGGTGGTATCGGCGTATTCCAGGATGCGCCGAACGCAACGCTTCTCGGTACGGCAATCGATAACACCGGCTTGCCAAGTGCTGTCCAGCAGTTGAGCTGCGTCGGCTCGGCAACGCCGATTCCGGACTGGACAAACTACCTGAACAGCACGGGCACGATCCCGGTCGAGTGCGCGGATGGCACCAGCGGTGGTGTTTTCTCGAACTCGGCGCCGAACGTGACCATGTTCGCCAAGGACTTCTCTACACCGCGGTCAGTCCGCGGAAATCTACAGTGGAGCGGTCCGATTCTCTCCAATTTCCTGAGCATGACCGCGAACTTGACATACTCGCGGAACCTGAATCAGAGCAGTTTCGTCGACCTCAACTTCAGTCCGGTTGTGCAGTTCAACCTGGCTGATGAAGGCGGACGGCCAGTCTATGCGCAGCCGTCCAGCATAGTCCCCACTACTGGCGCCATCGCATCACGCGATGCGCGAGTCAGTCCCTTGTTCAACCGGGTGACAGAAGAGGTCTCCGATCTCGTGAGCGAGAGCCGGCAACTTCGTTTCAGCTTCAGCCCAGTGCGGTTCAATCAAACCTTCAGCTGGTCTCTGAGCTACGTATACGGGAACAACCGGGCGCAGTATCGTGGATTCAGCAGCACCACCGACAGCCCACTCGACGTTCAGTGGGGACGCAGTGGCTTCGATTCACGCCACCAGATCTCGTATAACCTTGGCTACAATCTGTACGACGCTGTGAGAATAAACTGGAACGGACGCTTCTCGAGCGGCAGCCCATTTACGCCGATGATTGCCGGTGACGTGAACGGCGACGGTTACTCGAATGATCGCGCGTTCATTTTCGATCCTGCAACCGCCGCCAATCCAGCTGTCGCGAGCGCGATGAAGACGCTGCTGGAGTCGGGCGGACCTGCGCAGGATTGTCTGTCCCAGCAGATCGGGAAACTCGCTGCCTACAACAGCTGCGAAGGCCCGTGGGTATCGAGCGCCAACCTGAGCTTCTCCTTCAACTCGCTCAAGTTCCATCTGCCACAACGCGCGACGCTTACCCTAAGCGTCAGCAATCCACTCGGTGCCGCAGATATTCTGGCGCACGGGGAGAACAAGCTGCACGGCTGGGGGCAGAACTCGTCTCCTGACCAGACGTTGTTCTATGTGCGGGGCTTCAACCCAGCAACCAAAGACTACATATATGATGTGAACCCGCGCTTCGGCAGCAGCAATCCGCAGTTCCAGCAGTTCCGGACGCCCGTCGTAGTGACCGTGGGCCTGCGGGTCGATATTGGCCCCTCGCGCGAACGGCAGCGCCTCACTCAGGAACTCGATCGCGGCCGCAAGCAGGAAGGGTTCAAGCTGCCGGCACCGATGTTGAAGGGCATTTACGGCAGTGGCGGTGTACTGAATCCAATGGCACAGATGCTTCGCCAGAGCGACACTCTTCAACTGACCGGTCCACAGGCCGACTCACTGGCATCGTGGAATCGACGCTATACGATCGCGCTGGACTCGATCTGGACGCCGGTGACGAAGTACTGGGCAGACCTGCCGAAGGATTACGATCAGGGCGCAGCGTATGCGCGGTACACGAGGGCACGTGAGGCGAGTGTTGATCTGCTCATTGCACTGTCACCTCGCATCAACGCACTACTGACAGACGAGCAGAAGCGCAGCCTGCCGACTCTTGTGGCCAGCATGATCAACAGACGCTACCTCGCGGGCATCCGTGCCGGAACCGCCGGAGATGTTGGCGGCGGAGCATTTGGCGGCGGCGGTGGACGTGGCGGCGGCGGCGGTGGTGGTGGTGGTGGCCGCCGTGGCGGAGGTTGATCCAGATGACGATACGAAATGAAACAGCGCAGTTAACGTCGGAATCAAGGATTTCAAGATGACGCTCAAAATCAATCAACGGCACGCGGTCGCGCGCACGGCAGGTGTTGTCGTTGCGATCGCGGCGATCGCGGCGATCGCCGTCAGCGCGGACGCACAGCAGCGCCTTCCATCCAGGCCGCCGTTGCGACCACTTGGGCAGGCGGTGTCAACTTCCGCGCCGATGGGATCAATCGCGGCAGTACGTGCGCTGTCGAATGGGAATGTGCTTGTAAACGACCCGATCAATCGGCAAGTGCTTCTGCTCGACTCGAACATGAAGCTTATCCGAGTCGTAGCAGACACTACCGAAGCAACGAATAAAGCATACGGAACAGTTGACGGCGGGCTCGTACCATACCGAGGTGATTCCACACTGTTCGTCGATCCAGCGTCGTATTCCATGCTCGTGATCGATCCCGCCGGAAATATCAATCGCGTAATTGCCGCGCCCAGGCCATCAGAAGTCTCCGCACTGCTCGGCGGAGCGCGGGGCGGCGATGCCGGTTTTGACGCAAATGGTCTGCTGATCTATCGCAACCTGGCAAATTTCAACTTCCGGTCGCAGCGGTCAGGGACAACGCTCGAGCCGCCTCAGCAGCCAGATACGTCGCCAATCGTCCGGTTTAATCTTGCAACGCGCAAGGAAGACACTGCTGCGTTCACGCAGGTTGCTACGACAAAGCTGGTCTGGACTGTAACGGCAGCCGGCCGGCGCATTACACCCGTGATCAATCCCATTCAGGTCGTTGACGACTGGGCACTGCTTCCGGACGGTACGATCGCGATTGTGAGACGGAACTATCACGTGGACTACATCACGAGCGACGGCACCAGGACATCGGGTCCGAGCATTCCGTTTCCCTGGGAACGCCTGAACGACTCGATGAAGGTCGCAATCATCGACTCCGTGAAGGCCGCACGGGAAGCGTTGCGTCTCGCGACGACGCAACCGGGTGCGGCAGGTGACTCAGCGCGCCAACGCCCCGCGGCTGGCGGCGGTGGAGGTTTTGGCGGCGGCGGCTTCGCCGGTGGCTTCAGAGCCGGAGGCGCAGCGCGAGGTGGCCGTTTCCCTGCTGACGCGACACCCGGCGGACCAGCTGGCGGCGCGGCGCGCGTCTCGATCGAGTCGCTGATACGCTATGCCGATCCAAAAGATCTGCCAGACTACAAACCAGCGTTCGCATCTGGCGCTGTGCACTCCGATGCTGAGGGCAAGCTCTGGGTTCGCATCATCAACGAGGACACGACTGCGGCTGGCCCAGAGTACGACGTGATCGATAGAAGCGGAAAGCTTATCGATTGTGTTGTAACCCCAAAGGGCACGACGGTCGCTGGGTTCGGACCGGGCGGTGTTGTTTATCTGGGCGTAAGAGACAAGGCCGGCGTCCACCTGGTTCGCGCGCTGGAAAAGTAGGCAATACCAAGCGCACGGGACTGTGAATATCACACTCCTGCGCGCGATCAGTCCGAACCAGGTTACGTCGTCAATGCGATCTGTTGGCGTGCCGTGCGGTGACTGCCGCTGAGGGAGTAACGTGCACACCGAGCTTAGCGCTGATAAGCCAGCTTTGGCGTCGGCGCTCCGTGCAGCGAAGTACCTCACACCTCCCCGTTGACGGCAGTAGCAGCGCGAGCAGATTACATCGGTTGGGTTTCAGGGCCCTTTACCCTGAAACGGCGTTCGGCTTGGAGGAAATCATGAGAGTTCCACGATTTAGCTCCTTCGGCACGCTCCTTCTGGTATCGATGCTCCTTCCTGTCTCGTCCCAGGGACAATTCGGCAGGTTGATTCACGCGGCTAAATCGGCGAAGACGAGTATCGATTCGGCAAAGGCCGTGATCGATACGACAAAGACCGTCGTGAGCTCCGGGAAAGCGGCTGTGGCCGACGCAACCAACGGCTCTCTGACGGTAGAGTCCGCAACTGACACGTCGAAGGGTAAACAAGGCGGCGGCGCCAAGGGTGCCGCAGGGAAAGCAAGCGGCAGTGGCCCGAGTGCGTCAGCCGCGGTAACGGAAGCAACCGGGACCGCTGGCGCCGCGAACAAGCGTGGGATCACAGCTTCCGGCTCGAAAGCCGGAACGCGCGCAAGAGGAACACCGGCAGACGTCGCTCAGACTGCGTCGGCGCAAGCAAGCATCACCGAACCGACGTACGCACAGTTCGCACGTGGGGCCGCTGTGCAGCGTGCGTTGCTCAAGGCGAATCCAAATGACCAGGCTGGCGCGCTCGCCGCAGCGCTTTCAGCGAGTGGTCTCAACAAAACCGATTACGCCGTTTTGCGGAGCAGAGTCGCCGCATATTACGCATTCGCGCAGAGCAACACCCTGGCCAACGCGACGGGAGTAATCTCCGCCCCCGAGCTTACGGTGCTGAATGCGCACAAAACCGACGTGCTGCAACTGATGCAGCCGTAGTCGTTGTTGTCGCCGTTGCTGTTGCTGTTGCTGTTGCCGCGAGTGTTGCGGCGGAAGGCCATTCACATGCGGTCTGATTGACGCGCCAACGCGTCGATCAGACCGCGACGGCTCGCGCTCCGAGTCGCCCGAGCGCCTCGGGGCTCAACCGCACAGACACTATCATTTCGTCTCCCTCGGTGCGCTGAGCAAGCACGTCTCCGCTGCGATGCAGTTCGGCCATCAATCGTCCGTCCGAAAGTTGCACTCGCAGTTCCACAACTCGCTGCTCCGCGCGAAGACGGCGTAACAGAGCTCGGCGCAACGCATCGAGTCCGTTTTCCTCTTCTGCACTCGCAAACACGGCATCTGGAATCAGGTTCGAGATGCGGTCGCGCACCGCTTCCAGCTCATGAGGAGGAAGCAGGTCGGATTTGTTGAACACGTTGATCATGGGAATATGATTCGCACCAAGCTCCGCCAGTACCTCGACCACAACAGCGCGATGATCCTCCCACAGCGGATCGGCGATGTCGATCACGTGGAGCAGAACGTTGGCCTGCAGCACCTCCTCCAGCGTTGCGCGGAAGCTCGCGACAAGTTGATGCGGCAGCTTGCGCACGAAGCCCACCGTATCAGTCAGGAGGATAGTTTCGCCCTCTGCAAGCTCCACCTCCCTCGTCAGCGGATCCAACGTCGCGAACAGTCGATTCTCGACAAAGATGCTGTTATCCGCCGCCAGCGAGCGAAGTATCGATGACTTGCCTGCATTGGTGTAACCAACCAGGCTCGCCTGGAACTCGCCGCGACGCGAGCCGCGTTGCACCTCGCGCGATTTCTGTACTTCCGTGAGGCGCTGACCAAGAACCTTTATTCTGTGATTGATCAGGCGTCGGTCAGTTTCCAGCTGCGTTTCACCAGGGCCGCGTACGCCGATACCGCCGCGGAATTTCTCCAGGTGAGCCCACATCCGAGTGAGGCGCGGAAGCATGTACTGTAGCTGAGCAAGCTCGACCTGCATCTTGGCTTCAGCGCTCCGCGCACGTGTCGCAAAAATATCCAGGATCAACTCGGCGCGATCCATCACGCGCTTTCCGGTTATGTCCTCGATGTTCTTGCCCTGGCTCGGGCTGAGTTCGTCGTCGAATAACAAGAGTGTCGCATCCTTGTCCGCGATCGTCTGCGTCAGCTCTTCGACCTTCCCTTTACCCAGGTATGTCGCAGGATTGGGTCGCTCGATCTGCTGCACGACTTCACCAACGACAATTGCACCTGCGGTATCAGCAAGCCTGGCGAGTTCTTCGAGGTGTTCCGCCGTCCGATGCTTCGCGTAGCGACCTTTGCGTGGCGCTCCAATCAGGAGCGCCCGCTCGGTCGGCGCAGTCAGGTCAATCAGTTCTCGTGACAATCTTTAGTGCGTCATCCCCGACAAGGTTGAAAAACGTCCTGTGCGGTCATATGGCTGCGTGAAATTACCAACTGGTGTGGAGACTGTCACGTCACCAACCACACGGTAATTCACGGAGCCCTTCTCCTTGAGCTGCTTCGCGGCAGCCGCCAGACCACTGTAGCTGAGATTTACCGGCAACCGCACGATCGCGGAATCCCCACTCTGCACAGTGAACTGCGTCTTGTACACACCGTCTCCAACCGCTGTGGTATCGACCAGTAGTCGATACGTCAGCTGCGTCGCGTCAAGCCGATACCCGTTCGGATTGTACACGCTCAGCACTACATCGACAGTCCCGCCCTTCGTGCCGATACCTTCAACCTGTAGGTCGTTGAAGTTCACGATGGGCTCCTTGAATCCACCCACGCCAAGGGATGCACACCCTCCCAGCGCGGCGACGGCCAGTATCACAAATATTTTCTTCATAGTCCCTTTCTCCCCTGCACGGAAAGTGCCGCTGGTTGGACATTGACTCACGCACGCCTAGCTTTACCCCTCATAATGCCAACTGATCACATGAAAGTACTGGTCGTTGCGGGCGCCCGCCCCAACTTCATGAAGGTAGCTCCAATCCTGCGTGCCCTGGATGCCGCCGGACACGAATCGGTCCTTGTACACACCGGCCAGCACTACGATTCCGCGATGTCCGACACGTTTTTCAAGGAGTTGGGGATCAAGACGCCGGACTTCCATCTCGGTGTCGGAACTGCGACCCACGCGGTGCAGACTGCCCGGATCATGGAGGCCTTCGAGCCGGTTCTGGTCAAGGTCCATCCGCAGTGGGTCGTTGTCGTGGGAGACGTCAATTCCACGATGGCGACAACGCTGGTAGCGTCGAAGCTGAGGACCGAGACGCATCTGCATATCGCGCACGTCGAGGCTGGCCTGCGTAGCTACGACTGGCGCATGCCGGAAGAAGTGAATCGGGTCATCACAGACCGACTCGCCGATCTCCTGCTCACGCCATCTGAAGACGCCGCCGCGAATCTCGCCGCCGAGGGCATTACCGGCGACAAGGTCAGTTTTGTGGGCAACGTGATGATCGATACGCTGATGCTGCAGCTTCCGATCGCGCGCGCAACCGACACGCTGCAGCGGCTCGGCCTTCGTCGCCGGAATTACGTAGCAGCAACATTGCACCGCCCATCCAATGTGGATGATCCCACTGCACTCTCTGCGGTGCTCGATGGACTCGCGCTCGTCGCCGAATCGTTGCCAGTGGTACTGCCGCTTCATCCGCGCACCGTCAAGAACATCGAGCGCTTCCACCTTGGTGCAAAGCTCACACCTCTCACTATCCTCGAGCCGTTGGGATACACCGAGATGCTGGCGCTCACCGATGGGGCTCAGTGCGTTCTCACGGATTCGGGTGGCATTCAGGAAGAAACAACGGCACTCGGTGTTCCGTGCGTCACTCTCCGTGAGCAGACAGAGCGGCCGATAACGATTACGCAGGGCACCAACCACATGGCGCCATGGCCACTCACACCGCGCGGTATTCTCGGCGCATATGCGGATTCGGTTGCGGCCATCGCGAAGGCGACGCCGCCGAGGCCTGCTGGCTGGGATGGACACGCATCAGAGCGGATTGTGACGGCGCTGGAGAAACATCGCCCCATGAAGCACTACTGACCGTCCTGAGCCTTCCGCTTGATTTCGTCCCACCAGGCGAGACGCTTGGCAATGTCTCGCTCAAAACCGAATGGACCGGGCTCGTAGAACACTGAGCCGCGAAGCTTCTCGGGTAGATACTCCTGCGGTATGTACGCGTCTTCACTGTCGTGCGCGTATTTGTAACCGGCGTGGTATCCGAGATCTTTCATCAACCTGGTCGGCGCATTCCGGATATTCATTGGTGGCGGCTCGCCCGGCGTTTCCTGCGCCGCGGCAATCGCCGCGCTCAGCGCACGATACGACGAATTGGACTTCGGCGCCGTCGCCAGATATATCAACATCTCCGCCAGCGGCAGATATCCCTCTGGTGGACCGAGTATGTGATACGCATTCCGCGCGGCAACTGCCAGCTGAAGCGCCTGCGGATCTGCAACCCCGATGTCTTCAGCGGCCATCGCGATGGAGCGGCGGAAGATTGTCATCGGGTCCTCGCCGCCTTCGATCATTCGCGCGGCCCAGTACATCGCGGCATTCGGATCACTGCCTCGCAGACTCTTGTGCAGCGCGGACAGCAGATTAAAATGCGCCTCCCCGCTCTTGTCATGCAATGCGAAGCGTTTCTGCAAGGCATCGCGCACGCTATCAACATTGATCTCGCCTCCATCGCCAACGTCGGAGGCCGCGGCTTCGAGTGCTGTGAGAGCTCGCCGCGCATCACCGTCACTCTCGCGCGCGAGCACTGATCGCGCGTCATCTGCGATTGTAATCCTGCGCGATCCGAGTCCGCGCTCGGCGTCGCTCAGCGCGCGGTCAATCACTGCGACAAGATCACCCTCCGTCAAGGGCTCGAGTACGAATACGCGCATTCGTGACAGGAGCGCTCCGTTCACCTCGAACGAAGGATTCTCAGTGGTCGCACCGATCAGTGTGATGGTACCCTGCTCCACATGCGGGAGAAACGCATCCTGCTGCGCGCGATTGAACCGGTGAATTTCATCGACAAACAGAATCGTCGGGCGCCCCAACTGCAATCGTTCCTCCGCTTCACCGACAATTTCACGCACTCGCGGAACGCCTTCAGTCACTGCGGAGAAAGGAACAAACTCGGAATCCGTGTACTGCGCGATCAATCGCCCGAGCGTCGTCTTGCCAGTGCCAGGTGGACCCCAGAAGATCATCGAGCCTACTTTTCCGCGCTCGATCGCCGTACGCAGCGGCTTACCCGCGCCGAGGAGATGCTCCTGCCCGATGAACTCGGCGAGCGAGAGCGGTCGCATGCGCGCAGCGAGCGGCTGCGCATCGGTTGGCGCCGCAAACAATGATGGTTCGACCTTTCGGCGATTTGGCTTGGGCAGTTTCAAGGGAGGCGCTGTTCAGCTATACGAAAGCCAGTATGGCATGTCCCGCGCCGAAAGCCACGCATCCGCCGAAAAACGCGACTGGAAAGCGCCAGTCGTGCTTATGCTGGATCTCGGGAACGAGGTTCGAAGCTGCAACGTAAACCGTGACACCGCCGGAGAGCGCAAGGCCATACTTCGCCAATGGCGCGATGACCACTGTCAATACTGCACCGATCACGGTGGCCAGCCCGAGCAGCGATGCTGCGCCAAGCGCGTTGCGTCGATTGAAACCGGCCGCGAGGAACAGGCTCGATACTGTCGATCCCTCAGGCAGCTTATGCAGAATGATCGCCGCAACAACGAGTGTGCCGACGCTGGCGCCTGCTCCAAATCCGCTGGCAATCGCGACACCATCCATCAACATGTGCAGCATCAGTCCGATAAGCGCCGAAATCCCGACCGCTCGCGTCACATGGTGAGTCTCCTCACCAAAGTGGAAGTGCGGCACGAGGTTATGCTGCGTAAGATGCACGGCAAGATATCCGGCAAGCACCATCCAACCTGCAGTCGCGCCGTGCGCCACCACCGCGTCGGGTATCATATCGACCACGGCGACGGAAATCATGAAACCGCCCGAAAAGGCGATCATGATATCCAGATCACGCGCGCTCCACACCCGGCGTCCTGTTACGAACGCGGCACCCACGACATTCGCAAGCGCGGCGACAATCGCCGCCAGTAGAGCGGCGAGCGTCACTCTACTTCGGCAAGTGAGAGCCGGTCCGCCGCGGCGGCAAGCGCGGTGCTCAATACCATCGCCGGCGATTTATCCCACGGCTGTCCGCGCCACGCTTTTTCTGCGACAGCAGCATATCGTTCCAGTCCACGAGACTGCAACAGATACAACCATCTGTCACTTCGCCCGATGGCCCACAGGTCCAGGGCGGCGGTTAGTGAGAGTTGATCGTCCGCCGTATATAGCGTTATGTCCACGCCCGCATACGTCGCGAGCGGAATCTTGAGGCGAGCTATCGCGTCGCGAACGTCCGGAAGCGCAACGTCGGTTCCGATCCACGATGCCTGAGTCCGGCGATCCGTGAGCGCAACGTCCACGGCGGGAGGAAGGTGTTCGCTGAGTACGTACATCAGATCCACCGCGCGCTCGGCGTTCGAGGCTACATGCGCCTCGAACAATCCCTCCACAGTCTCGTCGAACGTAAAGCCATCGCGCCCCGATCGAAACCGATGCCACACCGTGACCTGTTGGGGCTGTCCACGAAAGATCATGAGTGCTGCTCCGCGTATTTCAACAATGCTTCCCGGCTGTTCCGCATCGGATCTTCAAGAACATACTGCAACAACGCCCGGAGTGTCTCGCCGAGCCGCTTGCCAGTGATGCCTACCTTGAGGAGATCGTCGCCATTCACCACCAGATCGGAGACCTCCACCGGATCACGGTATGCGATCCTGACTGCGCGCCGATAGACGGATTCAGCCCGACTCTGTGACGGCGCCGGTTTCCCACTCTCGCGCGTTGCCCACCAGTGCGCGTCGGCGATACGGAGCACCGGTGACAGGCGTGTGCGACCGACGCGACCGGCCCATGCACGCAACGTTGCGTCGGTCGGTGCATCGGGCTGCATCAACTCTTCGGTCATCGTTCTCCCAATATCGTGCCAGCGGTCAACCAGGCCACCCACCCACGAGACATCTGCATTCGAAAAACGGAGCCCTTTTAGCGTCGCGGTTACGGTTCCGCGGCGTGACGCCGAGAAGAGACAAGCAAGTCGCGTCTGCAATCGCTGAGGACGACGCGGCAGCAATGGAAGGCGCAGGTGATCCAGCGCTCGGAGCTCGACGTCGGTAATGCCTGCGAGTGTGGGTATGAGCTCCGCGAGCGCACCGCTATCGCGCCACATCCGGAACGCTTTACTGGGCAGCGCGACCTGGCTCATCGTCTTGACGATCTCCTGCTGTACTCGTTCGGGAGAGAGCCGCTGGAGATGCGGGGCGCTCACGACAATCGCCTGCCACGTCGCTGGATCCATTTCGAAGTCAAACCGCGCTGCGAATCGCATCGCTCGCAACGCACGCAAGCGATCTTCCCGCATTCTCTCTTTCGCGATGCCTACGGCTCTCAACTTGCGAGCAGCGAGATCCTTCTGACCTTCGAACGGATCACACAACTCATCGCGCGACGGCGAATACGCTATTGCATTGATCGTGAAATCGCGCCGCGCGAGATCTTCCTCCAGCGAATCGCCGAATTTGACTACGGCGTGCCGTCCGTCGGTTTCGACATCAGACCGAAATGTCGTCACCTCGTGCATCACGTTGGTGTCGTCCAGAACTCCGATCGTCCCGAACTCGATTCCTACGGGAATCGTGCGCTGGAAGAGCCGCCGCACCTGCTGCGGCTTTGCGCTAGTCGTGAGATCCCAGTCGAGATTCGGGATGCCGAGTAGTGCATCTCGCACCGCACCGCCAACACACCAGACCTCATGGCCAGCGTCCTCGAGCACCCTCGTGATTTCCAGGACCGCATCCGGCGGCTGCATTAGAGGCATGCCGAATTTGCTCGACGGTCAGTTCGCGAAGAGCGCGCGCAGCTCGCCGTCCGACGCACCGGCACCGAGCGCGAGCATGAGATCGATGCGCGCCTGTTGCGGTCGCCGCGAACCGGCGAGAATTGCGCCCATGTCTTCCAGCGTGCGTCCGCCACCGGGATACGCGTACGTGTGACCCACCCGCCCGCCTCCGGTGCGGGACGTGATCACAACCGGTTTCCCATCGGCGATGTAGCGCCCGATCCCCGGTACCATTTCAGGCGGCACGTTGCCTCGGCCCATCGCCGCAATGACGGCGCCGCGTGACTCATTGCGCACTGCATCGAGCAGCCGTGAGTCACAACCGGCGGAAGCGAAGAAAACGTCCACCGGCGTCGCGGGCTCGACAGGAATGATCTGCGGAATCGCCGGCGGCAACTCGCGCCGGAAAATCACCTCGCCCTCATCGAGATAGCCGATAGGTCCAAGACCCGGGCTCTCGAATGCGTCCAGCAATTGTGTGTTGGACTTGGTTACATCGATCGCCGTGAATATCTGGCCGCTCAAGACAACCATGACGCCCTGGCCAACGGAGGCAGGACTCGCAGCGACGTGTACGGCTTCGAAGAGATTGGCCGGCCCATCCCAGCCAAGATCGCTCTGCGTACGCATGGCGCCGGTGAAGATGACCGGCTTGGCCGACGGAAGAGACCGCGCAGCAACGTATGCAGATTCCTCAAGCGTGTCGGTGCCGTGCGTCACGACTACACCGGCCACTTCTTCGCGTGCGAGATGTTCCGCAATCCGGTTCCGCAGCGCCCACATCCGCGCGATGCTCATATGAGGGCCTGGGTAATGCCCCCAATCCTCCGTCTCGACTGCACTCGTGTTGTCGATGCCCGTCGTCGCCTTGACGATGTCAGCGCCAGTCAGCGCCAGCGTATTTCCGCGCGCTGACGAATCATTGCGCATCGCAATCGTGCCGCCGGTAAACAGAATTACAATCATGCCGCGGACTCCATTCCGCTTAAAACACCGCCGATTGCATCAAGAATCGCGATGGAACCCTGCTCGATCTCCGCGCCGCTCAGTGCAAGCAGCTCGCACGCGTACGTCACCAAGGCATCGACGGTCAGGAGTCCGGCTGCAGCGCGACGTGTTTCGCAACCACGTCCGAGCAAGATGCGCAACTCCGACGCAGCAGCGTCTTTCAGAATTGTCGAGCCCTGTTCCAGATTAGCATCTCGCCAACCCGCAGGCAGCGCGGTCCGGATGCGAACCGCAAGTTCCTGCGGAGCGTTGGTCAGTGCACCGTCCAGCCATTCTCCAAGACGCTCGTCAGATCGACTCATCCAACCTGCTCCGCTACGATTGCAGCCGCCCGCTCCAGCAGTGCTGGGAAAACGTCGGCGCTCGGAACGCCGCCCTGCGCCAGTGCTGGCTTTCCGCCGCCTCGCCCACCGAACTCCTTCGCGAGAGTCTTCACAATCACATCGGCCCGCGCGCCACGCTCGCGTGCAGCATCACCTGCGGCCGCGATGACAGCGTGCTTATCTCCTTCCATCGTACTCACCAGCACAAGCACTGCGTCCGTCGCCGACTCGCGCGCTGCCTCTGCAAGCTCCAGCAGCGACTTCGCGTCCGATACCGACACCTGCCTCGCGACCAGTCTCAAGCCATCGAGCGCAGTCGCAGCATCAAGCAACTCCTGAACCGGGCCACTCGCTCCGCCTGCACCGCCGCGCATCAGTTCAGACACGCGTTTCTCCAGCGCTCGGCGCTCGTCGCTCAGCGCATGCACTCGACGCAAAAGTGTAGCCGGTGTCGCTTTCATGACATCGCTCACATCACGAAGCAACGCAGAGCGCTCGCGCTCCGCTTCGTATGCGCGCGTGCCGGTAATGGCCTCGATGCGACGTACCCCAGCGGCGATGCCGGATTCGCTCACGATGCTGAACAGACCGATCTCCGCGGTGTTCCGCACGTGTGTACCTCCACACAATTCCGTAGAGAGCGTCGGTATGTTAACGACCCGCACAACATCGCCATATTTCTCGCCAAACAGCGCCATCGCACCTGACGCAACCGCTTCCTTGTACGGTCGCTCGGTTGTCGTCACCGGTGTAGCGGATAGTACGCCTCGATTGACGATTTCCTCGACACGCGTGATCTGCTCGTGCGTGAGTGGGCCCGTATGCGTGAAGTCGAAGCGCAATCTGTCTGGCGCAACCAGTGAACCAGCCTGGTGAACATGCTCGCCGAGCGTCTGGCGCAACGCAGCGTGCAGCAGGTGCGTCGCGGTGTGATTGCGCTCGGTGTCGAGTCTTGTATCGCGCGGGACGCTGGCGCGTACGGCACCCCTCGTCACATTGCCCTGCGCCTTGCCAATCGCGACTGGCTTGCCGTCGAGCTTGCGCACATCATCCACGACGACGCGCCATCCCTCGCCAATAATTTCGCCGCTGTCTGATATCTGTCCGCCGGACTCAGCATAGAATGGCGACTGGCGCAGCAACACTGCGACCCTGCCGTCGCTCATCGACCGCACCGCAAGCGCTTCCGTATCCGCATCGCGCATCGCATAGCCAACAAAGTGACTGCTCGCGATCGCATCAGCCAGCGAACCCGCGACATCAGACCATGCCCCTGCATCAGCCAGGTCATCTGCGGCGACGCTGATTTTCCTGGACCGGCGCTCCTGCTGCGACTGTGTCCGTTGCGCACCAAGCGCGTGCTCAAAGCCGGCAATATCGACCGTGTACTTACGCTCGCGCGCCATCAGTTCCGTGAGATCGATCGGGAATCCATACGTGTCGTACAGCTTGAACGCATCCTCACCCGAAATGCCGCGCTCCTGCGTCGTCTGCATCGGAGCCAGTTCATCGAACCGCTGCATGCCCGCGGTGATCGTGGCAAGAAACCGCTCTTCCTCGGCGTGCGTCGTATCAAGAATGTGCTGCCGGCGCGCTTGCAGCTCCGGATATACATCACGCATCGTATCAATCACAGTCTCGACGACGCGCGTGAGCGTCGGTTCGCGGCGCCCCAGCAGCCACGCGTAACGAACGCCACGGCGCAGGATGCGACGAAGCACATAACCGCGTCCGTCGTTGGCCGGGTACACCCCATCGGCGAGCAGGAACGCGATCGAGCGCGCGTGGTCCGAGATGACGCGCATCGCAGCGATACGCTCATCCGGATCAGCTATGGCGCCCACTCCAACCTGTGCTTCGACCGCTGCAATCAGCGGCGCAAACGTGTCAGTATCGAAATTGTTGGACACACCCTGCATCACAGCCGCGATCCGCTCCAGGCCTGCGCCGGTATCTACAGAGGGTTTGGGTAGGGGTGACAGCATTCCGTCGGGCTGCCGATCGTACTGCATGAAGACGAGATTCCAGATCTCGACAAATCGCCCGGCCTCGGCGGCTTCAACGAACGTCTCCGTGTCGAAGTCCACAATCGCGGGATCAGTCCATGCGCCCGTAGAACCAGATGGCGCCTTCCAGTCGCGAGCCACGCGGGCGAGATCGACGTAGATCTCGGTGCACGGCCCGCATGGGCCGGTGTCCGCCATCTGCCAGAAGTTGTCCTTCTCGCCGAGGCCGTAAACGCGATTGTCAG
>CAJDVC010000023.1_pt1 | contig 24285 bp, 18 predicted proteins | sample 7391211 | NCBI WGS metagenome assembly CAJDVC01 (sample SAMEA7055683, study PRJEB34461) | soil metagenome | biome: terrestrial ecosystem; feature: Peninsula; material: soil | place: Antarctica | collected 2016 | reverse complement strand
GATCTGTGCTGTCAATAACGGCGAAAAAATCGGGGAGCAAGTTGATCAGCATCGGCGCCAAGAAAATACCGCGTTCGCAAATGCACTACAAGAGTCAACAGCGAAGTCATCCAGATTTCTTGTTCTGGCGAACCATCCGGCCGCTTGTCCGACGCTGGCGTTACGGAGCGCCGGGCGGAGGAGATGCCGGGCAAACCGGCGTTGTGGCACAGAAATTCCCATAAGGCGGGAGAGAGAGGCAAAAGGAGAGTTCATGACTGCGTTGCGCAAGATCGAGCTACGGTGTCCGTCGTGCAACCACGAATTTCCGTCACAGACGGTGGTGTCGACAAACTGGTTTGGTGGGAAGCGGACAGACTTTCACGAGCGCGCTGCTGGAGCGCAACCGTGGGCATACCAGGTGCATATGTGCGACCGGTGTGGTTATTCGGGTGCAGAGCGGGATTTTACGGACCAGACAGACATCAGTCCACAAGTAAGAGAGCGTGTCTGGAGTGAACTATCGCCTCGTGCACAGAGTGCTGCCACTGGCTCGGAAAAATATGAAGCGGCTGCGAAGGTCGCTGAATGGCAGAGTGCGGATCCGCGACACATTGGTGATCTCTGGCTTCGAGCTGCCTGGTGCTGTGTAGATGAGGGCGACGTGGAAGCCGAGCGATATTTCAGGAGACTGGCGGCATGGTCATTCGAACAGGCGCTGGAATTTTACGATTCCGTCCCGAGAGAAGACCGAGCAGTCCTTGCTTACCTGGTTGGCGAACTGTGGCGTCGCATTGGCGACCTGACTCAAGCGAATGCGTGGTTTGATCTGGTAGCCGACGAGGTTATCGATCCCGAGGCCCAGCAATGGATAGCCGATGCTGCCCATCGCCAGCAGACCGATCCGCGTGAGTGGTTTGTATAGCCGGACAACAAGCGGATTCTATCGACCCGAACGTTTGACAGTGGTGCTAGCGGGTTCCAAAAAGTCTGTCTCCGGCATCGCCCAAGCCCGGTAGTATGTAGCCGACCGAGTTCAGTTCACGATCCAGGGACGCGGCGTATATCTGCACATCCGGGTGCGCATCGAGAAGCTTCTGAACACCTTCAGGAGCAGCCACCAGGCAGAGGAAACGAATGCGATTGGCTCCCGTGCGCTTGAGCGACGTAACTGCAGCTGCCGCGCTTCCACCAGTTGCGAGCATTGGATCCAGAAGGAAGAAATCACGTTCAGCGGCGTCACCTGGAATCTTGAAGTAGTAGTCGACCGGCTGGAGCGTTTCATGATCGCGGTAGAGGCCAATGTGACCAACCCGAGCCGATGGAACGAGTCTCAGTACGCCCTCCACCATTCCGAGGCCGGCGCGCAATATCGGAACCAGTGTCAGCTTCTTTCCGCTGATGTGATGGCCAGTGGCATGTTCCAGCGGAGTGTCCACGCTACGCGGCTCGAGAGCCAGATCCTTTGTGGCCTCATAAGCCATCAATGTCGCTATTTCATCCACCAGTTCCTTGAAGATCTTGGTGGGTGTCCGTCGATCCCTGAGCAAGGTCAGCTTGTGGAGAACGAGCGGGTGGCGGATAATAGTTAGGTTCGGGAACTCCATATAATCTCTATGAAAGAATATCAAGCTGTCATGGTCAAGCTTACGCGGCACACGCGTGAGAATGAAGATACGCTGACCGATCTGTTGAACGAGCGCAGCCGGGGTGGCTGGGAGCCTACCCTGATCAGCGAACGGGGCGAGCAGTTGATCCTGATTTTTTGCCGCTCAGCTGAAGGTTGAGGCATTACTTGAAGCGTGGTTCCAGTTTTCCCTTCAATATAGTAGCAATCAGACACTAATATGGAAATCGAGTTTTACGGAGCCGCTCGAGAGGTTACCGGGTCGTGCCATATCCTGCGCGTGAATGGGAAGGTTGTGATTCTCGACTGCGGGATGTTTCAGGGCAGGCGAAGCGAATCTGCTGCGAAGAACAAGACACTTCCTGTGGATGTAGGGGAGATTGATGCGGTCGTGCTTTCGCACGCGCACATCGATCATTCCGGGCGCCTACCGTATCTGGTGAGGATGGGTTACTCCGGGACGATTTTCGCTACAGCCGCGACGCGGGATTTGTGCGCGGTAATGCTGGCGGACTCGGCGCACATCCAGGAGAGCGATGCCAAACATCTGGCCAAGAACCATAGAGAGTTTGTTGAGCCTCTATATACGATGCAGGACGCCTTCCGAACGCAGGAATTGATGGTCGGGATCCCGTACAACAAGACCTTTGACGTTGTACCCGGGGTCAAGTGCACGTACATCGACGCGGGACACATTCTAGGCTCGGCATCGGTGCTGCTGGATATTACGGAGAAAGGGTCGACCAAACGACTGGTCTTTTCTGGAGATATCGGCCGTCCTGGTCTTTCGATTATTCGTGATCCAGTAGTGCCGACTGGCGCTGATGCCGTGATCATGGAGTCGACGTATGGCAACCGCGATCACGAATCGACAGCGAATGCGCGTGCAGAGCTCGCGGCGGTAGTGCGGGACACGGCCGCCCGTGGCGGCCGGATACTGATTCCCTCGTTTGCCGTCGGTCGTACACAGGAGCTGTTGTACAATCTGAATGGCCTGTCCCGCGAAGGGGCGATCCCGGCGATCCCGATTTATGTGGACAGTCCGCTCGCGACCGACACGACGACGGTTTTCGAAATGCATCCAGAGGTGTTTGACCACACGGAGGATCTCGTCAATGAGTCGAAGGACCTGTTCAAGTTTCCGCAGGTTCATTTTACACGGAGCGTCGAGGAGTCCAAGGCTCTGAACACGGCCCAGGGCCCGATGGTGATCATTGCCGCCTCCGGAATGGTGGAAGCCGGCCGGATACTGCATCACCTTCAGCGTGGTGCTGGCGATCCGAAGAATACGATTCTCTTTGTCGGCTACCAGGCTGAGGGCACGCTGGGCCGCCGGATCGAGGCGGCGCCGCCGAGCGTCCGGATTTACGGGGAGGACACACCGTTGCGGGCGGAGGTGAAGATCATCGACGGGTACAGTGCGCATGCAGACCGAGGGGAACTGACTGCGTGGATCGACGGCGTCAAGGCAACCTCGCCGCATCTGGGCCCGGTGTACCTCGTGCACGGCGAGGCGGACGTGCAGGATATTTTCAAAACTGCGCTCAGCTCGAAGGGCTATACTGTAGAATGTCCCGAACCGCGCAGCAAGCGAACGGTCTGACACACGGTCTGACACACGGTCTGGCACGGCGTCCCACGCGGTCATCATGGCTGCGTCGCGCGGCGGTTGTAGTTCTTGGGTTGTTCTTTTTTGGATGGATCAGTTCGTTGGCCGGGGTGCTGATCTTTGCCGAGCGTGACGGAGTGCGGCACGGGGCGGACAGAGCCGGTCAGGCAGATGCGATCGTCGTCCTTGGTGCGGCGCAATACGCTGGCAGGCCGTCGCCAGTTCTGCGTGCGCGGGTTGATCATGCGGTTGATTTGTGGCATGAGCGTGTGGCGCCGTTACTCGTGCTCACTGGCGGCGTTGGCGATCGTGACACTACGAGCGAGGCTGCAGTGAGCGCAACGTATGCCATGCGCCACGGCGTGCCGGAGAGTGCGATCCTGCTGGAGGCGGAGGGAAGGACCACGAGCGAATCGATTGGATCTGTTGCTCAGATGCTTGGTGCGAGGGACCAGAATTCGGTGGTCCTTGTCAGTGATCCGTTTCACATGTTCCGGGTATGGATCCTTGCTCGCCGGCACGGCCTCAGAGTGATTACATCTCCAACGAGAACCTCTCCAATCTGGGCCAGTTTGGCTGTTAGCGCCGGCTATATATTCAGCGAATCGTTGAAAGCACCTATCGCCTATCTGGTTGAGCGGTGACTAATTCAAAGACTAATTCGAATCCGGGAAGATGATGCGAAAGTTCATCAGCACAGGATGTGCGACGGCGTTACTGATATGGACTGCGGCATGCCAGAAGTCTGACCGATCGACGGGCAGCGGCTCAGTGTCGAACGGGCCTGCGCGGATGTCGGGAGACAGCATTGTAATCAGAACTAATGATGGCGCAATCCAGCTTGGTCTGGTGAACGATACTGTGTTCATGGGACTTACCGATTCGGTCCTGGCAATAGCACGCACGGACATGGCAAAAGACACGGAAGAAACAAAGAGTGTCGTTGCTGGAGCGATCGAACGGTTCGTCAAGAAAAGCGTGAGCTCGGCGCTGCATACTCGCCTGAAATACGCATTGGCGGAAATCGACAGCGCGCATTACAGCGACGGCGGGATCAAGTTCGCCTATCGGGAACGTCGGAAGATGGCGTTCGAGGATGTGAAGCAGAATAATCGCGTCGCACTTAATTCATTTTCACCAGAAGACGCACAGAACTTCGTTTCTACCGTGAACGATGCGATTCTCAAAATACGGGGCGCACCCAGATGACTAATCCAGAAGTAGATCAGCGCTATCCGATAGGCGTGTTCAAGTACGACGGCGATTCATCGCGTCGAGCGATCGATCAGTCGATTCAGGCAATTGCATCGCTGCCGGGTTTGTTCAGGGAGTCGGTGGCGGGATTGAACACCGAGCAATTTGATACGCCGTATCGAGATGGCGGGTGGACTGTCAGACAGCTAGTGCATCACGTGCCTGACAGTCATATGAACGCATATATTCGATGCAAGCTCGCGCTGACTGAAGACACACCGACTATCAAGCCATACGACGAAGCTGCGTTTGCGAGGCTCGGGGACATCGCGATCGTACCGGTAGAAGTATCGCTCGGGCTTCTGGACAAACTACATGAACGTTTTACGGCATTGCTCAACTCGATGAGCGATGACGATTTCAAGCGTTGTTATGTACACCCGGATTACCATCGGGCTGTTCCGCTTCGCGAGGTAGTGGCATTGTATGCGTGGCACGGTCGGCATCACACGGCGCACATCACGGCGTTGCGCGAACGACGCGGGTGGACCTGACGCAAAGGCTGCTTGCGACAGCTACGTTAGCGACGCTTCTTTTTGCGGCCACGACGTCGGTTGCGACGTCGGTTTCAGCGCAGGGGATAACCATACCGGCCGTGGCACCGACTGCGGCGGACGATTCCCTGTATAGACTGGTTGTTAACCCAGCTGCGCACGAAGGCGAAGCCACGCATCTGCTTTTCGACTCAACATCCGTGAGTGTCGAAAAAGACGGTGGTGTGGTGAAGACGTTCAGGCGGGTAATTCAGGTTTTGACAGAGGCAGGTGCCGCGACTCTGCGTGAACAGCAATTCACATATTCGCCGGGGCATCAAACGTTCGTTGTGAAGTGGTTGCGTGTTGTGAGGCCGGACGGGTCGGTCGTGAGTGCAGCGCCGACCCAGATCCAGGAGTCGGATGTACCAGCTCCAATTTCGACGTCGCCAATTTACAGTGACAGCAAGATCACAAGAGTATCACTTTCCGGGGTGATTCCGGGGACGATACTGGACGTTGCGTTCACAGTCGACGAACACACGCCAGCGATGAAGGGTGATTTCGCCCAGACATATGTGTTCACGCCGGGATTTTCCATCGAGCGAGCCCGTTTCACGCTGGAAGTTCCATCATCGCTGCTGCCCCGAATTCGGGAAGACAATCTGGATTTCAAGCACGTGACCAGGACAAACAACGGTCGAACGCGCTACATCTGGTCGCGGGACCAGACGCCGAGTGTCAAGCGAGAACCATTTGCGGCAGATTCCAACGGCGTAATAATGGACGTGCGAGTGGGCGGCGGTATTACGTGGACAGATGTGTCGCGATGGTATGCTGGGCTTGCCCAGGACAGATATGCCGCGACGCCGAGGTTATCGCACGTTGTTGATTCGCTGGTAGCGGGCGCGAAAAGCAGAGATGATTCAATTCGCGCCGTTCATCGCTGGGTTGCGCAGGATATCAGATACGTCGGAATTGAACTCGGGGTCGGGGGCTATCAGCCGCGGATGCCTGACATTGTAATTGCCACCGGGTACGGCGACTGCAAGGACAAGGCAACGCTTTTTGTAGCAGCATTGGGACACCTTGGAATTCGCGCGTTTCCGGTTCTCCTGAGCAGCAACGCAACCGCCAAGCGTGACATGCCGAGCCCTCAGCAGTTCAATCACGAGATAGCAGCTGTACCGCTCGCGGGTGGTGGGTATCGCTTTGCCGATCTTACTTCGTCGTTCAGTGCGTATGGTGAATTGCCATTGAATATCGAAGGTGGTTTTGGACTTCTGGTCTTTCCGGACGGCAGAAGTGAGGAAGTGACGATCCCGGTTGATGCACCATCGTCGAATGTGCAGAGTACGCAGTTGACCGGCGAGTTGACGACGAACGGGAAATTCAATGGCTACTACGACGAAGCGGCGACGGGCGCTCTTGCTGCTGGAATGCGATCTGCTTTTGCGTCACCACTTGATTCTACACAACGTGTAACCGCTGCACGTCGCGTCGCGCGAAAATATTTTGCGAGTGGAGAAGGCGATTCTCTAGCCGGATTCAACGGCCGTGACTATACGGTATCTGCACATGTCCGGCTTCGTATTCGGGACGCAAATGCGACGACGACTGCGGGGCCAGTGGTTCTGCTGAATAATCCGTTTGCTGGTCTCGTTGCCATTGCGGTTGCAGCCGATGATATTGCAGCGCTCCCGGTGCGACGATTTCCCATCGATGCGTCGAAGATAATTGGGCTGCGTACGGAGATTACGGAGTTCCGGGTAATGCTCCCGGACGGTTGGCACGCCCGGTTGCCGAAGGGCCTGAGTGCCACGAGTGTCTTTGGTTCGTACACTGCGACGTACACACAGCAGGGGCGCGAGCTTGTCATGAGGCATGAGCTCATGGGTACGAAGGGGATATTTCTTCCGAGCCGTGTGAATGAGCTGGTGGGGTGGCTGAGGTTGATTGGTACGGACAACGTGAAGTTGATCGTACTGGACCCGCCTCCTGGCTAGGAGTCAGCGGAGTCAGCGGAGTCAGCGGAGTCAGCGGAGTCAGCGGAGTCCGATGCTGATGTGATCTGTGTGCCCTCTTCCAGCAGCGGCGCTACGAAGTTGAAACTGTCGAGGATCATGCGACCTGATTTCCCCGCCGTTGCATCTACGTCGAACCGCGTAACGGAGCAGTTCGCAACTTCAGTGGAACGATCGATAGCGAGAATGTCGTTTTCAGTGAGTCCTTCGATGATGTAGCGCAGACACAGGACGACGACGGAATGTGCCACGACGAGGATTCGTTCTCCGTGAAACTCCCGGCACATCATTTCGAAGGCGCCTCGAAGCCGAAGCACCACATCACACCAGCTCTCGCCACCCGGCGGCCGATGGTAGAACTTGCCCAGCGATGTACGAAGAGCGGCCTGCTCGGGGTAGCGAGCCAGAATTCCGTATCTGGTCAGGCCATCAAGGATGCCAAACTCCTTTTCGCGGAAACGCTCATCCTGAAGGTTTCCTGCGGAGTCGGTGGCGAAGTGAAAACGGCCCAGTGCCTTGATTATGTCTGTAGTCTGGCGGGCCCTCAGGTACGGCGAGGTAATGACCACGGTTGGACGCTGGTCGGCTGGAAGCGCTCCAAACCAGTGTCCCAGGGATGTGGACTGTCGCTCTCCCAAAGGCGAAAGCGGAACGTCGACATCGCGGCAAGGACTGTGGATTTCGAAAGCATGCGCTGCGTTGGCCGCATTTCGGGCCAGATTTCCAGCGGATTCGCCGTGTCGGACGACAAATAGCGTATTGGGGCAGCCGGAAGAATCGCTCATTCAGTTGGGAAAAGCATAAGGAAGTGGAGACGGATACACTCTATATTACGCGGAAACCCAGGACTTTCATGCGTATTCCAATAGAGACATTCCGGCTGTCGAACGGCCTTCTCGTCACATTTTCTGAAGATCACACAGCTCCGATCGTTGCGGTGAACATCTGGTACCACGTGGGCTCCGCTAATGAGCGCGCGGGGCGGACTGGGTTCGCCCACCTGTTCGAGCACATGCTGTTTCAGGGCTCGGAGAATGTAGAAGCCAACGAACACTTCGAGCTGGTGCAGCGTGCAGGCGGAACCCTGAACGGCTCGACGTGGCTCGATCGGACCAACTATTTCGAGACTGTCCCGTCGAACCAGCTGGCGATAGCGCTGTGGCTGGAAGCTGATCGCATGGGTGCGCTGCTGCCAGCGATGACCCAGCAGAAGCTGGATACACAGCGCGATGTGGTATCCAATGAACGACGCTGGTCGGTGGACAATCAGCCGTATGGCACCTGGTGGGAGAAACTACCTGCGCTGACGTATCCGGACCCGCATCCGTTCCACCATTCGTTGATCGGATCATTTGAAGATCTCAAGGCCGCCTCGCTTGACGATATCGCTCATTTCTTTGCGACATACTATACGCCGGATAATGCCGTTCTCACAATAGCGGGCGATTTCGATCCAGTTGAAGCGCGGAAACTCGTAGAATCGTACTTTGGTCCCATACCACGTGGCAAGGGAAAGCCGCCGCTGCCCGATATGACGCTGCCGGATACGTTCGGCGGAACATTGCGCGAGGTTGTGTACGACGATGTCAGCCTTCCACGCATTTACCTCGCGTTCCGCTCACCCGCAGCCGGTGACGACGACTACTATGCAGCGTCCATTGCAGGCGCGATTCTGGGTATGCGCAAGGGGAGCAGGCTCCAGCGTGTGCTGGTTCGCGAGCGCGAGGTAGCGGCGGACGCAACTGCGTTCACATTCGATCTGCCAAAGGGTGCGGACATACTGGTTGTCGATGCGACTGCGCGTCCCGGCGTTACCGATGCACAGCTGGAGGCCGCAGTTGTGCAGGAGATTGAGCGAATGCGCGTGGGCGGCGTGACTCAGGCTGAAGTTGACCGCGCGGTAGCTCTGATCGGTACGGATTTCATTGCGTCAATGCAGCTGGCGGGCGAGCGCGCTGATCAACTATCCCGCTTCGCAACGTATTTTGGCGACCCGTCACTCATCAATGAGCAGATGGACAGATATCGCGCTGTCACTGTTGAAGATGTCAACAAGTTTGCGGCAACGCGACTGGGTGAGAATAATCGCGCTTTCCTGACGTACCTTCCACGGGAAGACGACGACGAGGCCGATTCCGGAGATGCAGTTGGCGCGACCGAGGTGGCGGCATGAGCAAATCAACCCGACCAACCCCGGGCGCACCGCGCGAATATCACTTCCCGAAATTCGAGCGACGTGTTCTCGCCAATGGAATGAAGGTGCTGATTGCGCCGGTGCACAATCTGCCGATTATCACTGTATTGGCGGTGATCGATGCAGGCGGAGTTGCGGAACCTGCTGGACAGGAAGGCGTCGCCGAGCTGACCGCGCGTGCGCTCAACGAAGGTACGCCCAAGTACGACGGAGAGGCACTCACAGATTATATGGAGCATCTGGGAACTTCCGTTGGTGGCGCAGCCGGTTGGGATTCGGCTTCGCTCGCAATGACGGTGCTGCGCGAGAATCTCGAGAATGCATTTGTGCATTTTGCTGAAGTACTTGTTGCGCCCACGTTCCCTGAACCCGCGATCGAGCGCCTCAAAGCGGAGCGCCAGGCGGAGCTGATGCAGATCGAATCCGAGCCACGTGAGCTGGCCGATGAGAAATTCGACGAGTATATCTACGGATCGGCGTCACGCTTCAGATTCCCGCTCGGTGGTACTGCGGAATCCGTCGGCAAACTGTCGCGTGCTACAGTTGTAGCCTTCCATGCAGCGAGGTATCAACCATCGGCGACAACGTTGATAGTCGTCGGGGATGTGGAGGCTGATGTCGTTGAGCGGATGATTGTCGCGACACTTGAGGGTTGGCAAGGGCCGACAGTGCCCGAGGCGAGCGCGAACGACCTGCCGGCAAGGCTGACACGCAGCATCCGGATAGTTCGGAAGAACGATGCGCCACAGTCGGAATTGCGGATCGGACATGTTGGCGTACCACGTACGCATCCGGACTATTTTTCCATCACGATCATGAATGCGGTGCTGGGCGGGCTATTTTCGTCCAGAGTCAATTTGAATCTTCGCGAAGCGCACGGCTACACCTACGGTGCGTCATCAGCATTTGATTGGCGGCGTGAAGCTGGCCCATTTGTAATTGGTACGGCGGTAGCAAGCGATGTGACGGTGCCGGCGGTTCAGGAGACGTTGAAGGAAATTGATCGCATGCGATCTGAACCGATAAGCGAAAGTGAGCTGTCACTTGCTACGAGTTATCTGGGAGGAGTATTTCCGATTCGCTATGAGACAACGGCCGCGATCGCTGCTGCGCTTGCAACGCTTACTATTTATGGATTACCGGAAGATTGGTACGATACATATCGTGCACGAATGAGCGCGGTAACCATCGATGACGTACTCCACGCTGCACGCACTCATGTAAAATCTGCTTCGATGCAGATAGTGGTTGTTGGTGACGAGGCCGCGATCCGTGAACCGCTGGAAGCGCTGGCATTCGGACCGCTTGATGTTGTAAGCCCATGAACGCGAACCCATAGAATTCATGTCCAACCCGCAAATCGCATCGCATCGAATCTATACCGGGAAGGTTGTTTCTCTCGATGTGGATCAGGTCAGATTCCCGGACGGAAGTACCGGCGATATGGAGATCATCCGGCACTCCGGTGCGTCTGCAATACTCCCTTTCGTAAGCGATCCCGCAGGCTCGGACCCACAGATAATGCTTATCCGGCAGTATCGGTACGCGGCCGGTGGGTACCTCTTCGAGGTTCCAGCGGGGAAACTGGAGAAAGATGAAGCGCCAATGGATTGCGCTGTGCGTGAGTTGAAGGAAGAAACCGGCTGCACAGCACAGAAAATGGAGCCGATGTTCAGCTTCCTCACGACGCCAGGTTTCACCGACGAGGTCATTCATTCGTTCATGGCTGTGGGATTGACGACAGGCGATAAGCATCTGGATGCAGACGAGTTCAGCGAGGTCGTGACATTCAAGTTGTCGCAAGCTCTCAGGATGATTCAGACGAATGAAATACGGGACGCCAAGACTGCGTTGATAATTCTGTACGCGGCAGGATTCAGCGCCGGCTTATAGTGAGCAAACCCGAGGCCCCTCGGCGTACGCTCTTCCACGGTCCGTTCGGCGCGGGGCAGTCGAGGCACGCACGCGATGCAGTATGCGCGGCCGCTGACGCAGGTGCGCGCGACATACTTCATGTAGTTGCAAACAGGGCGGCGGCGCTGGCAGTCAGATCCGAACTCGTTAATCGCCGGAAGGCTGTATTCGGGCTTCGCGTTATAACGCTGAAGGGACTGCCGAGGGAGATCGAGCGGCGTGCTCGCATAAAAGGCGCGGCGATTGCGGGCGGCGCTGTAGACGAACTACTGCTTGAGCGAGCTGTCCGAACAGCAGCAGCGAAAGCAACATCATCAGTCGTCGCAACCGGGCTTGCATTGTCTGCCGCACGGACGATCACCGAAGTCGAGCGCGGCGGGGGCACTCTCAGCTCTTTTGAAGCCGCGCTGAAGGAAATCGGCGAAAGAGGTGACGGGGCGACTGTACTGCTTGAAACGTGGCGGGAGCTGGATCGACTGCGCGGATCGACCTCCCGCTCACAGGCTGTCGCACAACGCGCTGCGATCAAACTGCTCGAAGCGCATGATTCATCTGTAATGAACGATTGCTCTCTAATCGTTCTCGAAGATTTGCCGCTATTCGGACCGGTCGATCGTGACCTGATGAAAGCACTCCTTACAATCGCGAGTTGCCCGATTGTGGCAACCAGCGAGTACGCGGTTCACCTGGAGACATCGCCCGCGCTTCGAGCTTACAAACTCATTCGTTCACTTGCACAATGGGATGAGCAACTGCTTCGCCGGGATAACGACCCGCTGGACGGAACTGATGAACGGATATTTGCCGCGACCGTAGCTGAAGCAAAATCTCCGAACCCTCGTCTCCAGATCACCCGGCTCGAAGCAGCGGGGGAGGCCGCCGAGGTGCGGCTGGCAGCACGGGTTGTGTTGCGACACCTGCGCGAATCCACTGCAAGCCATCCGATACATGCATCGGATATCATGATCGTGGCGCGCGGAAGTCTCTATCGCGAACTGATTCAGGAGATTTTTACCGGGGCTGGTATCGGTGTGAACTCGGGGACGCGATTGTCAGCGTCGGAGACACCACTCGGATTGGTGCTGCTCGATCTGTTACGGATGGCGGCAGATGGCTCGGGCGGCACTCGCGAGCAGGCGCTTAAAATACTGCGAACTCCGCATCTCGACCTTGGAACGCGGGCTGCGGACCGGCTTGCGCGGCGCGTGCGAACGCTTGGCTACCTCGGTGTTGACGGCTGGGACCGGCGGGTTTTCCACCCGCTTGGCAAGCGAACCAGGCGGCGAGTCATGCGATTCAGGCGTTCGCTGCGGGCGGCAAGAGAGGCATTTGCCGCGGCGAGCTCCACCAAGGAAATGGCTTTCACCGTGCGGAAGCTGGCGAAAGAGCTGCGACTGGTCGGTAACGCGTACTTCGCGCGTAAACGTGCAGGCGCAGGAGCATCAGGAAGCACTCTCGAAACTCGTTTGATGAATGCGGGAATCCGCGATGATAATCAGACGTGGGAGATGATCGAGCAAGTGCTGGATGACACGATGCCGGACATGTTGAATGCCGACGCAAGTAGCGGCGCAGACGCGCAACTATCGTTCGCTGAAAGATGGATATCGTTGTTCGCGCGCGCACTGGACGACGAGACGCTGCAACGCAGTCATTCCGGGGACGACATCGTTCGAATTGCGGGAGCGTCGGCAGGTGATGGGCAGCCAGCCACAGTGACCATCATTCTCGGTTTGCGTCAACAAGCATTTCCTCGACAGCCTCGGCAGGATCCGTTTCTGCGAGACACGCTGCGTACACGACTGGCAGACTTCGGAATTGAACTGGTCGGCTCCGAGGGTACTGCTGAAAGCGAACGCGAGGCGTTCATCCGGGCAATCACCACGGCCAGAGAGACGCTTTATCTGTCCCACGCAGCCACAGATGCGAAAGGGAAAGCAGCAGTTGCATCGTTCTTCATTGAAGACCTGCAGCGGGCTATTGGCAGGGATCACCATTTCGATGTTGAACGACTTGGAATTGCAGACGTTGCCCCGCCTCCGGAAGACGCCGTGACGCGGGCAGAGATGCTTGCAGCCGTGGCGCATGGAATCTGGCAACGACTGCCGGCAACTCCCACGTCCATCGCCGATCGAAGCACGAGCTTTGCGGCATGGAATGATCTGCTTGCAAATTCGGCGTCTGTTACTCCGGTATCCAGTGGCCGCATGGCTGAACTGCGACCATCGTTCAGTGTCGATGCATTACAGTTTGCGCCGCATCATACACTGGAATTGAGTGCGTCGCAGCTCAAGACAATCCAGCATTGTACCTATGAACACTTTGTGAAGAAGGTGCTTCACCCGGGGGATCTTGCAGTGCCGGAGTACGACGCGCTGAGCAAGGGAACGCTGGTTCACGAAGCGATGATGCAGTGGGTACGATTGGATGGCTGGAAGCGTGGCGACGCTGCGCTCGGAGAATTGGATAGCTGGTTCGCGAATAGAGTGACGGCTCTTCCCCCATCCGCTCGTGAAGGCAGGCTTGCGCGATTCATGATGGACGAAGATCGAGGGCAGCTTGACGTGTTCGTGCGCGATGAACTCGACGCAGTAAGTGCGCCCGGCGCAGCAAAGCCGGCGTACCACGAACTGGCGTTCGGACGACGTATTGCGGCACACGGCGAACGCGATCCGGCATCTGTAGCCTCGACTTTCGATCTCGCGGTACAAACGCCGATGGGCTCGCGTGTTGTGAAGTTCACAGGTTCAATCGACAGGGTGGATACGTACCAGAGGGATCAGGCGACCTGCGGTATCGCACTGGATTACAAGTCAGGTGCAACGAGCAAGCGTTATTCGGATGCCATGCACGACGGAACCGATCTGCAGCTCAGGCTCTATCTGCTCGCGCTGGAACGGCTATGGGGCATCATACCTGTCGGCGCACTGTACGTCGGCTTTGGCGATGGTGTTCGGCGGGGTGCGATTTCCGAAGTTGCAGAAGACCGTATTGGCGAATTCGACCCCAGAACAGTCACCGTCATGAAACACGATGTCTGGGACAGTTTCGTGCACTCTGGAACGGAGCAACTGATCCAGCGCCTTATTGAACGGCTTGTAACTTTCGATATCGTTGCGCAGCCGGATAGCAACGGATGTGGGTTCTGCGAGCTCGGCCCGATCTGCAGATACACGCCGAATGGGATGGCCTTCATAGATGGCTGATACGCAGACCGGTGTTGATGTCGCGATGGGGAACATGCATAGCGCGACCCGGAAGCCAGTCATCATCGGAGAACAGCGCATTGCTGTAGATGCCCCGCATGCACTCGTTGCGCTGTCCGCTGGTGCCGGTTCAGGCAAGACAACGGTGCTGGTCGAGCGATTCCTCGACTCTGTGATCACGAAAGGCGTATCGCCACTCAGCATTCTGGCAATCACGTTCACGGAGAAGGCAGCAGCGGAGATGAAGGAGCGGATTATCCGCCGCTTCGAGGAGAACGGCGATGATCTGAACCGGCGGCGTGCAGAAGCAGCCTATATCTCGACGATCCACGGATTCTGCGCACGGCTGCTACGGGAAAATCCACTCGCCGCTGGTATCAATCCCGCGTTCGGAATCATCGACGACATGCGTCTTGGCCTCTTTCTGGATGAAGAGCGGGAGCGCATGCTCAATGACGAATGGTTTCTCATGGCCCGAGGCTTGTTTTCATCCGGGTTTGGATCCAGCGGGGACACGTTATTCGAGCTGATGACAGACTGTGTTTTCAAGTCGCGCGAATTCGGCAAAGGAGTCCCGGAAGAAGAATCGTGGACGGTTGATGATCACGTAGATGCGGCAATGCGACGGATCGATGAGTATCGCAGAGTTTCCTGGCAGAAATCCAGGGAGGCGCTGTTGCGAGCGTCGAACGCGATCGCGACTGCGGCTGTCAGCGGACCAAAGAAAACCGAGCAACACAGCAGACTCTGCGAGATGTTGCGGCAATTGTCGTCGCTTGGTCAGTTCGACGAAGCGTGGGCGACCGCGTTTCTTGGCCTGACCGGTTTTACCGGCGGCGTCAAGGACCTGGGCGTACGAGCGAAGATCAAGGCAACGACCGACGTAGTGAGAGAGACGTTCAAGACGCTGGTTGGGATTGACCGCGACGCTCAGGAACAGATCGAGCGCGACGACATTGCGCCACTCAAGGTCCGTATCTACTCCCACGCAGCCGCGATACGTCGAAATTACGAACAGATGAAGGCGGAGCAGTCGTTGCTCGATTTCGACGACCTGCAGCGCCTTGCGCTGCGTTTGCTGGACAACGCAGACGTACGGGTAGAATACGCATCACGGTTTCGGCACGTCCTTCTGGATGAAGCACAGGACACCAATAAAGTTCAGAAGGCAATCATCGATGCAATCATGTGCGGCGATGGGCAATGTCTGTTCGCTGTTGGCGATCTCAAACAGTCCATCTACGGCTTCCGTGGCGCAGACGTCTCCATTTTCAGGGAGATTCATCGGTCAGCGAATGAAGGCCGACTCCAGCTTCGGGATAACTACCGGTCTCGTTCCGAAGTCATCGATTTTATCAATGCGGTAGGGACCAACCTTTGGGCTGGCAACGAGTTGATAGAGTATTCGAACCTCGTGTGCAAGTTCGACTACAAGTCAGAAAGCGCGCCGCTGCCGCATGTGGAAATGCTGCTGGTTGAGAAGCAACAAGCCGACCCGGAGGTGGGACGCGAGAAGGCCGATGACTCCGCTGCACTGCACGAACGCGAAGGGCTGGCCATCGCAATGCGGATTCGGCGCATCGTTGAGGGTGACGATACCTGCGCTCCGTTGGTTGTGTATGACAGATCCAGCAAGACTTATCGTCCCGCGCGGTACGAGGACATCGCGATACTCACTGCCAGCCGGACTCACTTCGCGACATACGAGCGTGTGCTCGGAGACCTGGGCATTCCTGTCGTCGCGGACGGAGGTCGTGGTTTCTTTACCGGTCGTGAGGTCCAGGATATTCTGGCAGCGCTTAAAGTTGTCGCGAATCCATTCGACGAAGTAGCGCTACTGGCAGCGCTACGCTCGCCGCTATTTGGCTGGAGCGACAAGGATCTGGTTTTGCTTCGTCGCGCGGCGAAGCGAGACTTGTGGGCAGCATGCGCGGGCGGATTCCAGCCGCAAGGCCAATCTGCGGACCGTGATGCATATCGGGTTCTCTCGACTCTGCGTCGATTGGCGACGTCCATGTCACCAGCGCGACTGATCCAGGTACTTCTGGACAGCACTGGCTACAATGCTGCGCTTCTCCGAACTCCGCGGGGACGTGGTAGCGTTGCGAATGTGCAGAAGCTTCAGGAATTTGCCAGACAGAGCGTAGAGGTAGATGGACCGGACTTGCATCAATTCATCCATCGCGCTGAACTGGCGAAAGATTACCTCGCGCAGGAACGTGAAGCGTCAATCGCCGCAGAAGGTGAAGACGTTGTGCTCCTCGGCACCATTCATGGCTCGAAAGGACTGGAATGGCCCGTTGTCATCCTGGCCGGCCTCGATGCGAAATTCGATCGGTCAGATAACGGTTCGTTCTACTCCGCTGCCGATGAGACGCTTGTACTGGAGCCCAGGGACGAAGAAGACAAGCCCCGCAAATTGGTCAGCCAGAAGTACGTGACCGACACTGTGAAGGAGCGCAGCGAGCAGGAAGGTCGGCGGCTATTCTATGTTGGCATGACCAGGGCGCGGGAGTATCTCATACTTTCGGGCGGACACATATCATCGGATCACGCGACAAAACCAAAGCGTGGCTTCAGTGCGCCTATCCAATGGCTGTGCGACACTGCCGGATTGGAGCCGGATATAGCAGATGATTGCGATACAGTGATTGCAGGCGCGCCGATTCACGTGAGCATTGTCAAAGAGAACACGGTTTCGCAGCTTCGCGGCTTGATAGTGACGCACGATCCGGAACTGACGGCCGCCCGTCGCTCTGTTGAGCGTGGCGAACCCGTGAAGTGGGAACCACCGGCGCCGGACCGGGAGAGCCGGATTATTGCCACTGTGCGCGACTTGCTTGCGGGTCCCTTGATTCCCGTCGCCTCGCAAGGCAGCGTTGGTATGACAACAGTAACGCAACTCGTGTACTTCGCACGATGCCCGCTCGTGTACTATTTCAACCTCGTTCTCCAGATCGAAGAACACCCGCGCAAGCGGGGGAGATCCGAGGTCGTGAGCGACCGTCAGCTTTCGGCAGCCGAGCTGGGTACTCGTGTGCACGAACTGTTGGAACGTGCCGATTTCGGCGCAGCCCCCGTTGAAGAAGCTCGCCGATTGGCGAGCGAAAGCTCGAGCAGTTCGATGTCGAGCGAAGATCGGGAGCGGGTCGAGCGAATGCTCACGAGCGTGTTGTCTGATCCACTGATTGATCGCGCACGAGGAGCAACGCGGCTGGAACGGGAATATCCGTTTTATCTCGCGATGAACGGAACGCTGGTGCACGGAGTCATAGATCTTGTATTTACCGATGCGAACGGGCGCGGCGTCGTAGTTGACTACAAGTCAAACGATCTCGCAGCACCGGATCGGGTAAATGTGCTATCGAAGTATTACGAACCCCAGATCGAGATGTATGCATTGGCCGCGACGAGAGCCGGGTTGGTCAAAGCGGACGAGGCGACTCTTTATTTTCTGAACAAGCCGACTGCACGCACATTTGACATGGGCGCGGGGCAGCTCGATGGGGTGGAGGGGAGAATGAGCGATGCCCTCGCACGTATATCCGACGGGAATTGGGAGACGGAACCAGGCGAGAAATGCAGGAACTGCGGTTACCGAACGCGCGGATTTTGCGAAGTGGGAAAACGCTTCGTAGACTAGTGCGCCAGTAGTACGCCGCTGTCAATTACCGTCGACTGCGCGGCCTACTGCGTCCAGATCCAGAGTATTGCCAGTAGCGTCGGTTTCCAACCCGTCCGATTCGACGGCCTCATGTGGCAACCACAGTGTAAACGTCGATCCACGCTGCGGGACGCTCTCGACCGTGATATCACCACCCATCATGCGTGCGAGATGGCGACTTATGGAAAGCCCCAAACCAGCTCCTGATGCCAGCCGTGTGTATGGATTGCCACCTTCCGCCTCGAGTTGAGTGAACGGTTGAAATAGTCGGCCGATCTTGTTCTCATCAATTCCAATTCCTGTATCGGCTACAGAAATCGCGATGTACATGCGACCTGGGCCAAGGAATTCGCTTATGCTGAACGCGCTGGCAAGTGAAGTGGCAATACGAATCTCGCCGCCTGAACCCGTGAATTTAATTGCGTTGGACAGGAGGTTTGCGAGCGCCTGCTGCACTCCCCGTTCGTCACCTACATACATTGCGGCTCGGCGATCATCCGCCTGTACGATTATCTGGATTCCTTTTTTGGTAGCAGCCGGCTGGAGAAGTGCCATGGCTGCATCGATTGACTGCCCCGTGCTGATTTGCGTCGCCGTTAGCCGCATCGTACCGGATTCAATTCGCGACAGATCCAGCACGTCGTTAACAAGTGCGAGCAGGTGACTGCTGCTGGTTCGGATACGGTGAACATTCTCGTGCTGTTTTGACGTCAGCGGACCTGATATCCCCAGGTCTAGAATGTCTGTATAACCGATGATCGCGTTGATCGGTGTTCTGATCTCGTGCGACATCGTGGCGAGGAAGTTCGACTTTGCCTTGCTCGCACTCTCGGCGATGCCCCTCGCACGATCAAGTTCAAGTGCCAAACGGTGAGCTTCCTCTACCTGACGCGCAAGCTTGCTTTGCGATGCATCGACCTCAGCCGCCATCGTGTTGAAAGACGTACCGAGACGTCCGACTTCGTCCTCGTGTCTTACCGTGACGCGAGCCGAATAGTCGCCACGCGACACGAGCGTCGCTGCTCTTGTGAGATCGACAAGTGGTCGGAGAGCGTGTCGTATCAACAACCATGAAACCGCAGCTGCCGCCAGGAGAAGTGGCAGACTGAATAACGTGAACTTGAGGAAGAGCGAGCTTGACCCAGCTACAACTGCAGAATGATCGGCCTCGACGACTATCCACCACGGCGTACCATCAATGGGAAGTTCAGTCGAGAGGACTCGACCGTGTTGATCGCGTGTGTACGATGTCACCTTGCCAGCAGTTCCCGTCGAAGGATCTGGCAGCGTTCTACCGGATGGTTGCTGCTGTGCAATTCCACCCAGGCTCGTCCAGAACGGATTGCTCGCGTTCCGGAAGTACGCCGCAGTGTGATCGCCGAGCAGACGGTTGATCCGTGTGTCAGCACCAGGACGAGGTTTGATTCTTGCCTGCTCCGCGATCCAGCCGACTCGCTTGCCACCATTCAGCACCGGTACAGTAATCCAGTAGTAAACCTGGTGATCGCTTCCTTCGAAGAACGGAAAGAACTGGGCGGTATCTCCGTTTGGCATTGAGGTTTGCGGAGACCTGTTGCCTGGGATGGAAAGAGTCTGTCTTGAATCGCCTGCCGCTGTTACTGGCTCCTCAGGGGTAGCGCCCAAACTGTCGATGAGTGTGCCATTGGCCAGCCATAGCTCGATCGCGAGAGTCGAGTCATTGGGCGGTACCAGTCGTTTGAGCACTTGCTGCAGCGCCGCAGTGCTGGACGCTTGCGCAGATCTTGCGGCCCCGTTTGATGAATCCGTCTTACTGACGGAATACGTGGTGACCACTTGCACAACAGCGGGTGATTGCGCGACTTCACGAAGCAGTTTAGCGCGCGTCGCAATTGACGTCGCGGAAAGCGAAGCAAGTTCCCGCGCTACTGTTTGCAGGCGTGCCGCTGATGTCGCCTCGCTTGCCGCGCGAACTTCCCGGTAGGCTAGCCCAACCGCTGTAGCGAGTGTCGCAACCAGAACTGCGATAACAATCAGGGGGAGCTTACGCTCCAAAGGCATACTTCGAATAGACACGAGCTGCTGTCAGATGGAATTAAGAGACTTTCTTGGCGGCATGTCTTCGCGGGAGGCTCGGGGGACGAGAGAGGCTTACGGGACAACATATCGCCTGTTTCGGCCGTCTAAAAGCTGTGGACGCTCGTTTGGGGAGCGAACCATTGTGCGTCAGGCGCCAGCGTGGATTCGGGAGGTTCCAAGATGCTGTTCCAACCAGTTAACGGAATGAAGCTATCCACCGTCTAATCATCGTATTGGTCGTGTCAGGGAACATGGATTCCCGCTTTCGCAGGAATGACGGCCGAAATGGCACGACAGAATGGCAGGTGTACGGAATAGTACGTATTGTGTAAGTAATTGGTAGGTAACGATTTACGGAATTTTGTGAATGACAGGCAACTCGGCACAACTGGTGCTTGTCTAATACGTGAGCGAAGTACCTATCCGGGAGTGCTTTGTAGGGGTCGGCCGATCCGATCCTGCTCGTCGAACAGTTATCCCAGAAAAGGGGATTTTATGGCCGCTATCGCTCGTAAGACCTTGCCCGCCCTTGCCCGCGCCGAGCTCGTCGGATCGACAGTCCGCGAACGTTTGCGCACTGCAGATGACTCCGAGGTTGTTTCGGCGTTTCTGAATGGTGAGGAGCGTGCGTTCTCGGAGCTCGTGGAGCGTTATCAGACGCGTCTCCTCAATTTCATCTACCGCACCATCGGCGACAGGGAGAAGGCCGAAGACCTGGTGCAGGAAGTGTTTATCCGCGTGTATCGTCACCTGCACCGGTTTGACAGATCGAAGAAATTCTCGACCTGGGTCTACACTATTGCGTCGAATCTGGCCAAGAACGAACTGCGTAACCGCTCGCGAAACCCGTTGGTACTCTTCCAGACGATTACAAAGAACTGGCAGGACGAGGAGCGACCGTTACAGTTCGAGGATCCCGGAAATCGTCCGGATGACCTGTTTCGCAAGCGCGATATTCGAGAGAAGGTCGAGGAAGCCGTTGGACAACTTCCGGAACATCACCGGAACGTCTTTGTCCTGCGTGAACTGGAGGGCAAGTCGTATGAGGAGATCGCCGAGATCACGCATACGAACCTGGGGACTGTCAAATCCAGGCTGAATCGCGCCCGGAACAGCTTCGCGGAGATAATCGGGCCCTGGCTGGGTTAGGCTCGGCGGTTAGTCAATAAAAAACGCGTGACCCCATAGCGGGTCACGCGTTTTTGTCGCAGGGGGCTGAGTATCAGGCTACCCGGCGGGTTGCCAGCCGATTCCCTGGTGGTTTCTCCCCCTATCTGCCGTCGGAGGGTGGAACTATTATTGACGCCGTCCGGTATCCCTTATCGATGCGCTGTTCAGAGTTCAGAGACCTTCATTGTTCCTTTGTGGACGACACCCTGGCGGGGGTCGAGCTGGTGCGAATGCAGCGGCATATTGCGGAGTGCGCCGACTGTGCCAGGCTCGATGCCAGCGTTCGGCGTTCGCTGATGCTGGTACACAGCCTCAAGCCAATTGAGCCGTCGGCAGAATTTTCTTTCAAGCTTGACGCCCGTCTTCGCGAATGCCGATTGCACGACCTGCATGTATCCAGCGGAAAATTCCGAACCGTCGCTCTCATTGGTGCGATCGCGTCGCTCATAATGATGGGCTATGTCGCAGAGACGATGAGGGTCGCGGATCAACAAGTGCTCTCTCCGGACATTGTGCTACCGCCAGCTATCGCCATGGCGGTTCCTCCAGACCGTAAGCTACACGCAAGCTCGGTAGTCGCCGTCCGGCGAAATTAGATTTGGGCATGGCTACTGACGCCGCCCTCAAGACGCTCCGCGATGCCGTGAAGAACCGGCGATTTGACGGAGCGTACTACGTTTACGGCGATGACGAGTACCGTAAGGACGACGCCGTCAAGCAGCTCATAGACGCTGCGGTCGATCCAGCCACTCGCGACTTCAATCTAGATTTGCGCCGCGCCGCCGATCTCGACGCTGAATCACTGGGGAGCTTGTTGGGAACTCCGCCGATGATGGCCGAGCGACGCGTTGCGTTGATACGCGACGTTGGCGCACTCAAGAAAGCGGCGCGCAGCGTGCTCGACGCCTATCTCAAGCATCCATCGCATGACACGACGGTGATTCTCGTAGCGGCTCCTGCAGCGAAAACTGATAAGGCTTTACAGACCTCCACGACGCCACTGGAATTCGACGCTCTAGACGGAAGCCGTGTGTCGAGCTGGATCATTCACCATGCGAAAACGGAACTTAAGGCAGAAATAACGTCGAGTGCGGCCGATCTGTTGTACGAGGCCGTCGGGAATGACCTTTATCGTCTGACGTCGGAACTGGACAAGCTGGCCAGCTATACTAACGGGTCGGTGATCACGGAGGAGTCGATAACCGCGGCCGTCGGAATTCGTCGTGGCGAGACGATCGCGGATTTTCTCGACGCGGTGATGCAGCGGGATGCCACCTCGGCGCTTGGCATGATCGAGCACATTCTGGCTCAGCCAAAGACAACCGGTGTGAGCGTCGTGATGGCTCTTTCGACGCAGATGCTGGCGCTGGCCTGGGGCCGGGCTCGTCTTGATACCGGACTACCGCCAAGCAGGCTCGAGGGCGAATATTGGCCGTTGTTGAAATCGACCGGCGCGTATCCCGGCCGAGCCTGGGCTAGCGCGACCCGAGCCTGGGCATCTGCAGCCAGGGAGTGGAAGGTTACTGAGTGCGAACGGGCAGTAACGGCGCTAATGGCGGCTGATGTCGCTTTGAAGGAGTCGCGTGTTTCATCAGAAGATCAGATCCTTGCGACGGCGGTGCTCGCCATCTGTTCCGTTTCGGGTCGACGCAGGGCAGCATAAATCAGCATCATGGCGCCATAATAGCGTTACTATCGTGACAATCCAGGCTAAATCATGTATTTCTCCAGAAATTTGAATCGATCCGTAATCCGCCTCGTCCGGGCCTCCGTGGTCTGTCTTGCCTTACCGTCGACAGTCTTCGCGCAGTCGGCAAAGGACTCGTCGTTGTATGCGAAGGCGCAGGAGATGGTGGCCAACGGAGATGCCGTGAATGGCCGGAAGTTGGTCGATTCCGTAGCCGCCGCTGCTCCAGCCGGAACGCCGGCGTTCGCTGAGGGATTGTTCTGGCGCGCAACACTTGCCTCGAATGCGCGGGACTCCGAGCATGAATACCGACAGATAATTGTCGACTATCCGCTGTCGGGGCGCGTTTCTGACGCTCTGTTGCGAATCGGCCAGCTCGAGGCTGCTCGCGGTGAAAACGCGGCGGCTCTGCAGCACTTTCAGCGACTTGTGCTTGAGCATCCAACGAGCCCGCTTCGACCGGAGGCCAGTTACTGGGTTGCCCGAATGTACTTCGACGCCAATGATGCGACGCGTGCATGCACGGCGAACAACGATGCACTCACGAGCGTGAAGGCGTCGAACATAGAACTCAAGAACCGGATCGACTTTCAGCAACAGCGCTGCCGAGGGGTCGTGCTTGCGACGAACCCAACGCCCAATCCGGTGACAGCAACAGCTCCAAAGGCAACTCCAAAAAAGGCACCAGAGAAGCCGATCGAGCCGAAAGCTGCGCCTGAAAAGAAAGCACCTGCGAAAGACGTTGCGCCTCCCGCGGAAGTGAAGAAGGAGGTTGCAAAAACCGCAACGCTTCCACCGACGCGACCGACGCGACCGACGCGACCGACGCGACCGACGCGACCGACGCCACCGACACCACCGACACCAGCGGCCACGGATCGCCGCGACGTGAATGCGACGGTCGCGAGTTCTTCGGCGAGTGAGTCATCGACTGTAGCCGGTGCGACCGGCGTTGTCTCGCGACAGCCAACCAAGGAAGAGGTTGATCGCGCGCTCGCGTCTGCCACTCAGCCCGTGTCGAGCAAGGCATCGAAGGCGAGTGCAAGCGGTACAAAGCGCGAGACGCCCCCTCCTGCGGAACCAGCAGCCACCAGGCAGGCCGGTGGTTCGTACGCGATTCAGGTTGCCGCTTTCGGAACGAAAGGGCCGGCTAACCAACTTGCCGCGAAACTTCGCGCTCGCGGCTACGTAATGTTCGTCGACGGTACGAGCGCGCCGTATCGAGTGCGACTCGGCCATTATCCGACACAGTCCGCTGCAGTGAAAGAGCTGGCGGATCTGAAGGCAAAGCACATCGATGGATTCGTGGTGGAGCGGTAGTCGAAGTGGCGATGCCGGCGGCGACGCCACTGATGCAGCAGTACCGAGCGATCAAGGCAAAGCATCCCGACAGCATCCTGTTCTTCAGGATGGGCGATTTCTACGA
>CAJDVC010000077.1_pt1 | contig 24305 bp, 22 predicted proteins | sample 7391211 | NCBI WGS metagenome assembly CAJDVC01 (sample SAMEA7055683, study PRJEB34461) | soil metagenome | biome: terrestrial ecosystem; feature: Peninsula; material: soil | place: Antarctica | collected 2016 | reverse complement strand
ATGAGCCATGCAGTTCACTATGGGTCCTCCGTTTTTGAGGGAATCCGCTGCTACAGCACCCCCGATGGTCCCGCCATTTTCCGGCTGGGGGAACACATGCGCAGATTTCACGATTCCTGCCGCATTTATCGGATGCCGATGCGTCACTCGGTGGAAGATCTGTCTGCCGCGTGCAGCGAGGTCGTGGCAGAGAATGAGCTGGATGCCTGTTATCTCCGACCCGTGGCGATCCGAACCGGCGAGGAAATGGGGGTACTTCCACACAAGGCGCCGGTAGAGACGTTCGTCATTCCGTGGGTATGGGGACGCTATCTCGGCCAGGAGGCGCTCGAAGAGGGCGTGGATGTGTGCGTATCGAGCTGGAGGCGTCCGGCGCCGGATACGATTCCCATGCTTGCCAAGGCTGGCGGCAACTATCTCAACTCGCAACTTTCCAAAATGGAGGCCCGCGCGAGCGGGTTTGTCGAGGGTATCATGCTCGACACCTTCGGGAACGTTGCCGAGGGCAGCGGCGAAAACCTGTTCGTCGTTCGCGACGGCGTGGTTTACACCCCTACGATGGGCTCTTCCATCCTCAATGGCATCACACGTGACTCGGTGATCCGTATCGCTCGGGACCTTGGATATACGGTTTCCGAACAAGTGGTCCCGAGAGAATTGTTATATATCTCTGACGAAGCCTTCTTCTCCGGCACGGCCGCTGAATTGACACCGATCAGATCAGTCGACAAGATAGAAGTCGGGGCCGGCAAACCTGGCCCTGTAACACTCGCGATTCAGAAGGTGTACATGGGGATCGCGACGGGTAAAATGCCCGATCGGTACGGCTGGCTCACTCGAGTGGAGAGTCGAGTTACGGCCTGACACATCAAGTGTGCAGGGCGAAGAGACGATGTCTTCGCCCCGTACAACAACGTGGGTGTCGCTTGACGCGACAGGGAGATTATGAGCGCCGGTTGCCTTGCTCTAAATGCTTCGTTCGAACCTCTGACGATGGTTCCGGTACGTCGTGCGCTCCGGCTCCTGCTCGATGGCAAGGCAGAAATGATCGAGACCGACGCTGACAAGCTGATCAGGTCCGAGCGCCTTTCGATTCCGCATCCGGCAGTGATCCGGCTTACGCGCTTCATACACGTCCCGCGCAAGTTCCGCCGCCAGGTGACGAACACTTTTCTGTTCGCGCGTGACCGCTATACGTGTCAGTTCTGCGGTCGCAAACAGTCGGCTCTCAGAGGCCGTGAATCGCTGACCCGCGATCATCTGATCCCCCTCTCACGGGGCGGGCTTAATGTGTGGACCAACGTTGTCACTGCCTGCAGCCCCTGCAACACTCGAAAGGCGAACCGTCTTCCCAGCGAGATCGGGATGCACCCGCTCGTAATGCCATTCGAGCCACACTTTGTGCAGCTCGCATGGGCTGTGCGACGGCTCACACCGGCGCAGTCGAAGTACATCGAAATTTTTTACGGCCGCGCAACGCTCGAAGATCTCAAGTCCATCGATTCGACGCTGCTGGCGGGGTAGGCCGACGCTGCGTCGCTCCCGCGCCAGCGGGATTTTCCGGCCACAGACTATCTTGAATCATGACACATTTTGCTGATAGAATAGCGGCGCTCGGAACCGAAAACGCCTTCAGCGTCGGCGCCGATATCGCCAAGGTTGCCGCTCGTGGTGTTGATGTGGTCAAGCTCAACATTGGCGAACCCGACTTCGATAGCGCCTCTCATATCAACGAAGCGGCGATTGCCGAGATTCGACGCGGAAACTCGCATTACTGCGACCCACAGGGTGTGATTGGCCTCCGACAGGCAATATGCGATCACATGCAGCGCACGCGTGGTCTTCACATTACGCCGGATCGCGTTGTGGTCACGACTGGCGGCAAGCCTGGCATCGGCTTCACGATTCAGACATACGTGAATCCCGGCGACGAGGTGATCTATCCCAGTCCGGGATTCCCGATTTACGAATCATGGATCACGTACGCTGGTGCGAAGCCGGTTCCACTGCACCTGCGCGAGGAGTCGGGTTTCACGTTCACTCCTGACGATCTCGCCGCACTCATCACGCCACGTACCCGCGTGATCTTTCTGTGCTCACCTTCCAATCCGACCGGCGGTGTGCTGTCGAAGAAAGAACTGGAAGGCATCGCGAAAGTCATCCGTGAAAAGGCGCCTGCTGACGTGCGTGTCTACTCCGACGAGATCTATGAACAGTGCATCTTTGACGGCGAGACGCACCACAGCATCGCGGTTGAGCCGGGGATGGAAGAACGCACAGTCATTTCTTCGGGCCATTCCAAGGGCTATGCCATGACTGGTTGGCGACTTGGCTACACTGTGCTCCCCACCGCGGCAGAGGCCGCGATCTTCAAGCAGCTCACCATCAATACGGTCTCGTGCGTCCCGCCATTCATCCAGGAAGCCGGACGTGTCGCGCTGAGCAGTCCTGAATCGGCACCGGAAATCGCGAAGATGGTGGCAGCGTTCCAGGAACGCCGTGACTGGATCGTACCGACATTGAACAAAATGGCTGGTGTGCGTTGCCAGAATCCAAAGGGAGCCTTCTATGTGTTCCCCAATGTTGCCGGAGTGTGCGAACAGCTCGGCATTATCGACGCGTACAATAGGCTTCCACCCGCGCGACGCGCCCGCACCGCGCCTACGGCAATGCTGCAGATGTTCCTGCTGTACAGTTACGGTGTTGCCACCATGGATCGCAATTCATTCGGCAAGATCGGCGCAGATGGCCAGCATTTCCTGCGACTGTCCATTGCGACAAGCCTCGACCGGTTGAAAGAGGGCATGTCCCGTATTACCGCCGCGTCCACCGATCGCGCGGGTTTTGCTCGCTTCATGGAAGAGGAAAAGCTGTACAGCTAATCGGTTACATCCTTCAACCCGCAGTCGAATGAAAGAAAAGCACGTCTTCATCACACGGCGCATCCCCGATGTGGCAACGCCGATTCTGCGCGCCGCCGGCGCGACTTTCACCGTTGGCCAGTCGGACGAGGAAAAGGGCCTCACAACTCAGGAGATACTCGACGGGGTCAAATCCGCCGACGTGGTCCTGTCGCTGCTGACCGAACCGATCACACGCGACGTCCTGGCGGCCAACCCCAGACTGCTCGGGATCGCCAACTACGCAGTGGGTTTCAACAACGTCGATGTCGTCGCGGCAACCGAGTTGGGGATCCCCGTGTCGAATACCCCGGGCATTCTTACCGATACCACCGCGGATCTGTCGTGGGCACTCATACTGGGTGCAGCACGACGCATTGTCGAGGCACACGAGTACATGGTTGCAGGCCGTTACAAGCTGTGGGGTCCAAACCTTTTCCTTGGCGGCGACGTCAGCCCCGGCGGAAGCGGCAAGCGCAAGGTGCTTGGTATCGTGGGCTACGGCCGCATTGGCGCAGCCGTCGCTCGCCGCGCGATGGGATTCGACATGGATGTCCTGGCGTATGATCCGCACAATCCGGATGCAATTGCCCGGGATGCGGCTGACCCTGCGATGCACGTGCGCGCCGCCGGTCTCGATGAGCTGCTGCGAGAGAGCGATTTCGTATCACTTCACCCGCTGCTAACCGCCGAGACGCGACACATGATCGGAGAGCGCGAGTTGAACTTGATGAAGCGGACCGCATATCTGATCAATGTTTCGCGCGGGCCGGTGGTCGATGAAGCGGCACTCGTTCGTGCTCTCAATGCGAACGTGATCGCCGGCGCTGCCTTGGATGTCTTCGAGAATGAGCCGCTTATGGTATCTGGTCTCGCGGAGTGCCACAACGCAGTTCTGGTCCCTCATATCGCCAGCGGAAGTCAGGATACGCGTGACAGGATGGCGACCATGGCCGCCGAGAATGTCGTCGCGCACCTCAACGGAACTCGCGCTCCAAATGTGGTGAATCCGGAAGTGTATGACACGGTCGCCTACGCCGCGAGGAGAAGCGCCGCGAGCGCTTGACGCGTACGTGAGCGAGAACATACGCAGGGATGCAGTCACTTGCGCGCTCGCTGGCATAGCCGCCGTTGATCCCGGCGATCTGGTGCGACGCTCGCTTGCTGAGCGCCCGGTTGAGGGCAACATCACCATTGTTGCGGTCGGGAAAGCGTCGGGCGCAATGGCGTCGGCGGCCCTGGCCGTTCTCGGGCCGGCTGTTCGAGCGGGCGTTGTTATTTCGCGGGAGCCTGTTCAGCTCTCCGGACCCATCACCTGTTTTGTTGGCGGCCACCCAGTGCCCAACGAACGCGGTGCCGCGGGTGCTCGGGAAATCGAAGAAATCGCCGCGGCGCTCACTGCGGACGATACGCTGCTGTGCCTCGTGTCCGGAGGCGCGTCGGCGTTGATGGCACTCCCCGTCGATGGAATATCTATTGACGCTATGGCTAGCGTCACCACATCGCTGTTGAGGGCCGGCGCACGTATCGACGAGCTCAACTGCGTCCGCAAGCACGTCGACAGACTCAAAGGCGGCCGCCTGGCGGCGCGCGCGTTTCCGGCTCGCGTAGTGACTCTCGTCCTGTCTGACGTCATCGGCGACGATTTATCGACGATAGCGTCGGGGCCCACCGTTGCAGATCCCACTACGGTTGCCCAGGCGATCTCTATTCTTAAAACGCGTCAGGTTTGGGATCAGATCCCGGAATCGGTCCGCGCGCATCTCATCCAGGGCGGTGACGAATCTCCAAAACCGGGCGACCCGCGACTTGCTCGCTCGGATACCCATGTAGTTGGCAGCAACGTCAACGCTGCAGAAGCGGCGCGCGCGCAGGCTGCGTCACTAGGCTACGCCGCACGTGTCGTGACCACGAGCCTCTCGGGGGAAGCGAGCAAGGTTGGCGCCGACATCGTTCGCGATATCAAGGCCGAGCTTGAGCGGGAGAAGAAAAACGTCGCATTGATCTTCGCCGGCGAGACAACGGTAACTGTTCGCGGAACCGGCACCGGCGGCCGCAATCAGGAACTCGTTCTCGGTGCGGCGATTGCGATGGATGGAGCCAGTGGGATGACCGTTGCGTCCCTCGGGACCGACGGAATCGATGGGCCGACCGACGTAGCGGGTGCCGTTGCGGATGGCGGGTCCATATCCAGGGCGCGTGCGCTGCATCTGGATCCATCGGCCGCGTTGGCCGCGAATGACACGCATGCATTCTGGAAAGCGCTCGGCGCACTCGTTCGGACGGGACCGACGGGAACCAACGTCATGGACATCGTTGTCGCGTTGGCGGTAGTCGCTAGGGTCTGAATACCCCGGTGCTGGCTTGATACACGATTCGTTCCCCACCGAGTATTCGCACAACCAGGGTTCTAAGGCCGGAACTCACTGCTGCACCTGGATTGCGATGACCCTGAACTGCCGGTCGCAATTCTCCGCGAAGCCAGCGTTGTACCTCGTCCAGATCGCCTAGGGACATCGCCTCAACATTAAGGGAGATGACGTAATAGCTCTTCTCGCCACGTTTCGGCGGCGAAATTCGCGGCGAATATGCCTCGGCTAGTTTCGCATCGACATCGGCAAGACTGTCATACTGGCCAATAGCGACCGCACTCTGGTTTGTGGCTCTTATCAGTTTGTAGATCTTGGCGAGCGGATCGTACTGCACGATGAACTCCCACTCCGCAGTGGCCTTCACATCGTTTACAAACGTGCCAGCCGCCCAACGCTCCAGCTTGTAATGCAGGCGAGCCGGGAATCCATTTCGAATCAGCTCTGATGTGCGGCCTGCGGACAGTACACCGATTGTACGCACGGTCGGTGGTTGTGTGGACATGTCTGCCGCGGCAGGCAGCACGAGATCCACGCGCGCGGATTGCGCCGCGCCGGCGCTCGCGCACACGCAGCAGGCAAGGAGAAAGGTTACGACCCGACGCACGATTAGAATCTTCGGTTTATTCGGACGAAGAACCGCAGCGATTCGCTCGGGTCGGATATCGCTTTTGCCACATACACACCCAGCAGGCCTAGGTCGAGGCCCGCGCCGATGTCACTCTTGTATGCGGTCGGCCACGGGGTGGTCGTACGCCATCCGCGACCCACATCCACAAATACGACGCCCTGCGGATTGGCGGTGAATCCCACGCTTCTGAATCTCAGAGCCGGGATGTTGAAGACGTCGAACGGGTGGGATGCAAGCTGCGTACGCAGTTCAAGCTGTCCAACTACCACCCGATCGCACATTACCGGGTTCTGGAATGGAACTACACCAGTTCCGGTGCACTGCATAACGTCGGCGTCGGTCCCTCCGACCGCCTGTCGAAAGCCATAACCCGGAAGCACGCCCGGTCCAGTGACAGACAATTTTCTTTCAAGAGGAAGTTCATCACCGCTCACCCACCCGCCGGCTACCAGCCTGCCGTCGAGCTGCGTACGCGGGGAGATGCGGTTATATCGGCGTAAATCGAAGAATATCCTGCCGTAGTTGATCGACTGCGGAGACAACGGCGCCGGGGATGCCACGGGATTCTGAATGCGTGGCGCGAGGATGGTGGAGCCACTCCTGCCGTGTTCGTACCAACCGCGCAGGTACCAACCTCCGGTCGGCTCTCGCTCGTCGTTTCGCGTGTCGAAGGTTCCGCTGAATGTGAGCAGATGGAACACTCCTTCATCGACCGCCGGGTTGACGCGCCAGTCGCTTCTTTCGCGGAACAGACTGAAGGGATTGCGTTCATTCACGGACGACCAGCGTTCGGCCGCGTATCCCGCGGCGAACGACGCTTTTTGACTCAACGTCAACGATGCGCCGATCTTGCCTCCGTGCTTCGCGTAGTAGTCCCGATAGTCGCGCCGAATGAGAAATGACGCGAGTCCTTCCTCCGGTTCGCTCATCTGCCACTGTTCGATCGGAGCGACCACACTGTAAAGTCTGCCGTCGAGACCAAGTGATTTGTTCGGTCCGAAGCGGGTTGCGACCGTCAGGTCATGTCCGCCATCCGGCTCATTCGTACTGAACCCTCGCGCCGTTCGGCCGATGAAGTAAGCGGTTGAGTTGAGGGCGAATCCGGGTGTTTCGATCGTGAGTGCTGGTCCGATCAGCACGGAAAGTCCCTCAACTCTGTTATACGTCTTTCCGGACGCGACGCTCGGTCCCAGGTGCACGTACGGACCGTCCTCGTACGCGACCGTGTCGCTCGCGATAGTTGTATCGCGCCGAACGCTATCAACCGGAATCACCGCAGTCTGGGCATCAGCTGAATCGGCCGACATAAGCGTGCACGCTAGCAGCGACACTGAAACCAGGGCGACGGTGAGCGCAGCCATCCCCAATCGCTTCATACGGCGATATAGATTTGCGCGATCGGTCTGGAGCCTGCGAGCGGCCTCGGCGACATTCCCTGACGCCCACGCCAACGCATCCGAAATCATACGGCGCTCGATATCGTCGAGGGTATCGGTGAGACCGCGGTCATCGACTGCAGCGCTTGGTACTGCACCTTGCCTCGGGGATGGAAGTACTGCGGCGATGTCACCGACCGTGACGCGGGAATCGTTGCTTAGAATCGCGATACGCTCAACGATGTTCGCAAGTTCGCGCACGTTCCCGGGCCATTCGTAGGACTTCATGCGAGCCTCGGCATCCGCTGACCATGTCAGTCTGGGTCGACCGGTTCGCTGATGTTGTGTCTCCGAGAAGTGATGGAGCAACTCCACGACGTCGTCCCCGCGTTCGCGCAACGGCGGAAGTGCGATGGGTATTACGTTTAGTCGAAAGAACAGGTCTTCACGAAACAGCCCGTCATCGACAGCCTTCGCGAGATCGTGATTGGTCGCCGCAATGACGCGAACATCGACACGAATTGTCTTGTTGCCACCGACGCGTTGGATTTCTCGTGCCTCGATTGCGCGCAGTAGCTTTGCCTGCGCTTCCATGCTCAGATCGCCGATCTCGTCAAGAAATAACGTTCCGGTATCCGCGAGTTCAAATTTGCCGATGCGGCGTTCCGCGGCGCCGGTGAACGACCCTTTTTCATGGCCGAACATTTCGCTCTCTACCAGGTCACGCGGTATCGCCGCGCAGTTGACGCGCACAAAGGGTTTTTCGTGGCGAGGACTGTGCTCGTGGATTGCGACGGCCACCAGCTCCTTGCCCGTGCCGGATTCTCCCGTGATGAGCACGCGTGCATCGCTGCGTGCAACGCGATTCGTCAACTCTCGCACGCGCACCATCGCATCGCTCGAGCCGACCATTTCACCGGTGCGGCCCAGCTCCGCACGTAGTACTCGAGCAGCGCGACGCGCCTGACGCAATTCCAGCGCAGCGCTCAGGGCCAGTATCACCGTTTCCGGAGCCAGTGGTTTTTCGAGAAAGTTTACGGCGCCAACCTTCGTCGCGCGCACTGCGTCGCTCAGTGACGCCCTCCCGCTCATCATGATTACAGGAAGATCAGACCACCTCTCCCGGATTTTTGCGAGAGTCGCGATTCCATCCATACCGCCGGGCATCATGAGGTCGATCAGCGCAACGTCTGGCTCCTCTTCCTCCACTGCCTTGACACCTGCCGCGCCGTCTGCGGCTTCCCTAACCTCGTAGCCCTCCGCAGTCAGAAGCGCGCCGACCATCCGGCGAATATTCGGCTCGTCGTCAACGATCAGAACGCGCTGCACGTCGGGTCAGGTCGAGCGTACGGCGTCTGACAGAACAGTTCCGTCGGGTCGCAGCGCCGGCTGTGGTGCGGCGATGGCCTGAGGCGCCGCGGGACGGGCCTCCGATAACAGCTTCGTAGTGAACCGCTGCCCCTCGGCAACGCGTTCTACTTCAGTGGCCATCGCTTCGATCGCCTGCTCGATACGCTCCAGGCGAGCGACCATATCTCCACTCGGAAGTGCTTCGCGCGGTTTTGACTCGACGCGTCTTGTATACGCACGTACAAGCGGAACGCCAAGCACGATGCCAAGCACCATGACGAAGAATCCGATAGGTACAATGATGTCTGGTCCCATGTTACGCGCTCCTGTTTTTGGCAGCCGCTGTTTCAAGCTGGCGTGCATCGCGCTCGCTCAGCAACCGGGTTGTAAATCGTTGTCCTTCACCAATTCTCTCGATCTCAGCTGCCATCGACTCCATCCCGGTCTCCATTCGCTCCAACCTCGCGATTATGTCGGGAATCGGCAGAGCTGACTGCGGATTCTGCGCTTTCATACGCTCCGTACGTCTCATGTATGCAATACAGAGCGGTAGTACGGTTGTCACCGAGACAACACAGATTCCGATCACCATCGCTAGAGCAATGTCCTCACTCATGTTTACGCCCCTCCCGCGTCTGCGGAAACAATGGGAATCGTGAATTCTATTCTGGTGCCTGCACCCAGCGTACTGTGTGCGGAAACAGATCCGTCGTGCGCCCAGACGGCCTGGCGAGCGATCGCGAGACCCAGTCCGGTACCACCTGCCTTATTTGTCACATAAGGCTCCCAGATCCGTTTCAATTGCTGCGATCCGATTCCTGGGCCATCGTCCTCGATAGATATAAGAACCGCGTCTTTCGCGTTCAGAGCGGCTGTAGCGACCGTCACCGTGAGCGTGCCGTCGCCGTTGCAGGCATCGACGGCGTTGAGCAGTACGTTCGACACGGCACCCGCGAGGGCATCATGATAGCCCAGAATCATCGGTAACTCCTCCGCAATATTCAGGCTTAGCGTCATCGTCGCGGGGACAGTTGCAGTCGCCGCATACCGCACAAGTTCGCCGAGGTCGATCTGTGAAGCGGGTCCTTCGGGAAGGCGACCGAATTGTGCGAAGCTTCGCGCAGTTCGTTCAAGTCGTTCGGTCTCTGTTGCCAGGACTTCCACTGTTTCAGCGAGCTCCGGCGGCGATCCGCGTCTGAGGCGATCGATCGCAAAACGGATTGGTGTCAGCGGATTCTTCAACTCGTGCGCAACCTGGCGTGCGCTTTCCCGGAATGCGCGGAGGCGCTCAGCTTCTACGGCCCGTTGGCGTCCGAGATCGAGCGCGACAGCCGCCATCTTGAGCCGCTGACGCAGCGTTTCGAATTCCGGTGCGCCGCGCTTCCTTGGAGTTATCGGAAGTTGCTCGCCTCTTCTGATCAATTCGGTCCACTCCACCAGTTCATCGATCGGCCTGCTCAACTGACGACTGAGGTGGCCGGCAACCCTGGACGCACCAAATCCGATGGCAGCGAGCACGACAACCGACGACAGGACGATCACTTCCGCACCACGACGTACCAGATAGTTGAACCGCTCCGCCTGCTCCAGGGAGCTGGCCAGTTCCCGCTCGTGCTCTTTGAAGGCCGCTCGCTGGGCACGGTTGAGAGGTGCCGTCTCCGCCGCCGCGATGGCTCGGCGGCCCGTTGCCGCCACGCTGTCCCAGCCTGCGCGTCCGGTCACGATCGGGAGTGCGCTACCGATCGTGACGCCCCACAATATCGTCAGGAGAGCCGCCGGTACCAGCGCGAACAGGGACAGGATCAGAAACAGTCGCGTACGGTAGTGCAGTGGCACCGGCACCTGAAGTCGCGCGGAGTTGAAAACCTAAAAACCGAAAGTATGCCACCTCGTCACATCCGGCCCCCGGTCGCCTCGCGCGGCCCGGTAGCGCCGGTGCATCGCGGCCCACAGGCCGCCGCGCTCTCCGCCTCTGGAGGCGCCTTCCACGCTCCAAACGCTGCTCTCCTCATCGATTTTGACAACGTCACGATGGGAATTCGCTCGGATCTCAACGCCGAACTCCGCAGCCTCCTCTCGTCCGACATCGTGAATGGAAAGGTTTCCGTCCAGCGAGCGTACGCCGACTGGCGTCGATATCCGCAGTATATCGTGCCGCTGTCTGAATCCTCGATCGATCTGATTTTCGCGCCCGCTTACGGATCTTCCAAGAAGAACGCCACCGACATCAGACTCGCGATCGATGCACTTGAGCTCGTATTCACGCGACCGGAAATCGGAACGTTCATCCTCCTCAGCGGAGACAGCGACTTTTCCAGTCTCGTCATCAAGCTCAAGGAGTACGGCAAGTACGTGATTGGTGTCGGTATCCGCGAATCGTCCAGCGATTTGCTGGTTCAGAATTGCGATGAGTACTACAGTTACAACGCGCTTGCCGGTCTCGTAAACACGCGTGAGGAAGATGTCGCGAAGTGGGATCCGTGGCAGCTCGCGGGTGAAGCTGTTCAGCGGATGAAACGGAATGGCGACGTAATGCGCGCCGACCGACTCAAGCAGGTAATGCAGCAAATCGACAGCTCGTTCGACGAGAAGAATCTCGGGATGTCCAAGTTCACCCGTTTTGTGCAGGAAGCTTCGCACCGCGGAATTCTCGTTTCGCGCAAGATGGATAACGGCCAGCTCGAAGTTGATCTTCCGACGGGCGGCGCGATCAGCGCAACTCCCGCAGACGGCGCAACTGCCGATGCAGCACCTGCCGCGTCGGGCGATTCGCCAGCTGCGGCAACTCCGGGCTCTGCTCCTGCACGCGAGCCGCGTGAGCCTCGCAGCCGCCGCGGTCGTGGCGGTCGCGGTCGCGATCGAGATCGTAGCCGTGAACACGGCGCGACACCCGACGCAAACGCAGCCGGTGTAGAGCCAGCGGCTGATTCACCAGCGGCTGAGTCACGTGCGCCTGAATCACCAGTGGCTGAATCACCAGCGGCTGAATCACATGCAACTCGAGAAGCCCCGGCGCAATCGGAGCTTTCATTTGCCGAGCATGAGCCACGAGCAGCGCGGTCCGCAAGACCCGCTGCACCTGTTCCAGCGCCAACCCCATCCGAAGCGGGCAAAGTCGCAGATGGTATCGGTGGTGGTGGCCTGAGACTAACGCGTGATGAGGCCTTCGACCTGATGCGTCGTGCGGTCGATCACATAGCAAAGCACGGCGGTGGCACGCGTGCCAGCGATGTGCGGCGTACTGCACGCGAGTTGCTTGGTCGCGACAGCGAAAGTCTCAACGAAAAGAATTTCACAAGAATTCTCAAAGACGCGCACGACTCGGATATCATCGACCTCCGTCGCCGCGGTGACGACTACGAAGTGCGACCAGCTGTCGTCGTCGCGCCGATAGTCGATCAACTGGACGCAGCAGCTATCGCCAACGCTCCGGTTCGCCCACCCAGCGCTCCCGCCGCCCGTGGCATGGGCCTTCGTGGCGCTGGCAGCCGGTCGTCTCGACGTGGTGGCGCGGCAGCAGCGCTGCCCCTTGATCTGCTGTCCGTTGGAGTCGTGGACTACGACTCTCCAACCACTGCAGCGGTAGCCACCCCGGTAGTCGTATCCGCTCCGACCGCGCCCGAAGCAGCTCCAGCAGCCGCAAGGCGCAAGCCAGCTTCCGGTCGGAAGGGTGCATCGAAAAAGCCGGCGAGCACGACCACTGCGCCAACTGACTCTGCAGCGTCCAAGGCACCCGCGAAGACAGCCGCGAAGACAGTCGCAAAGCCAGCAGCCAAGTCCGCAAGGAAGCCGGCTGCAAAAAAGACGACGACTCGAAAATAAGGAACCCGGTTGTCCCCGTGGATGCGGTTTGCCGCGTTCGCGGGGACAACAACGAGCATCGTTGGAATAAAGGCTAGATGAAACCAGGTCGAATCATCCCTGCGAGCTTCTATGCTCGCGATACCGAACTCGTAGCGCGCGACATGCTCGGTATGCTGCTCCAGTACCGGACGGAGCGGGGAACCGCGAGCGGCATGATCGTCGAGACCGAGGCCTATGTGGGTGAACACGACGGTGCGTGTCACGCCGCCGCGGGTCTGACTACCCGTACAGCACCACTGTACGAACGCGCTGGTATCGCGTACGTGTATTTCATCTACGGCATGTACTGGTGCTTCAATGCCGTCACGCGTCCATTAGGGGAGCCAAGCGCCGTGCTGGTTCGCGCGATTCAGCCGATTGAAGGAATCGATTTGATGCGCCGCCACAGGCCACGCGCACGTCGTGATCGGGATCTCACCAACGGACCTGGGAAACTCTGCATGGCCCTTGGGATTACTGGTAGGGTGAACCGCCAATCACTTCAGCGCGGCTCACTGGTGATTCGGGATTACGCTGCCATCCCTGATTCCGCCGTTGCTGTAACTCCGCGCATCGGCATCCGACACGCCGCCGACTGGCCGCTGCGCTGGCTGGTCCGCGGCAATGAGTTCGTGTCCGGGGGCTGACTCGGGCTGATAAACCAGACGTGCATCGCGCCGGTCATTGCGCGATGCACGTCTGAAATTCACCGGAGCTACTGGCTGTCGATCGAGCTTCCGAAGTTGTATCGGATGCCCACGGAGAGAGCCGTTATCGGCTTGGTGACCAGAAACTGGTCGCTCGATGGAATGAAGGAAGCCTGAGCGTAGAGGGCAGTGAGATGCATCTGCCACTGTGCGCCAACGATCGCGAACAGCGATGAGCGACTCCGTGCGTCCTCAACAACCTGCGCCGCACCGGATGGAGCGGGAGTGTTCAGCGAGTCGGGTTGCACCGCCGCGCTGCCCACAATGCTAAGTGCATAACCTCCGCCCGCGTACGGACGGAAACGGTTGGAATGCCATGGGAACGCCAGACCACCAATGGATACAGTTCTCATGTCGTGCACCGCAACCGGTCGAATGCCGTTCGCGGCCGACGCGTCTGCAATTCCCGAAGTGCGGTTGAAGCTTGCCTGATCGTACGCTATGTACAATCCACCCTTGGCGCGAGTGATCATCCAGTCGGCGCCGATCGTACCGGCCTGAGTGGTGGAGCTGTTTGGAGTACCGATCGCCGTGCTCCCGGCATGCAGCCCCCAGAACCATGAGTTCTGGAAGAGCTGCTCCTGTTGTGCCTGCAGCGCGGAGGTTGCGATGCAGAGGGAGAGCGGAACAGCAGCTAGCAGACCAAAGCGCGTGCGGCGCATGACGACTCCTACATTATGAGATGATTCCCAGCTGCCTCCCCACTGAGGTAATGGCAGCCACAGCGGCGTCCAGATCGTCACGGGAGTGCGAGGCGCTTATCTGACAGCGAATCCGCGCCTGACCCTGCGGTACAACCGGGAAGCCAAAGCCTGTCACAAAGACGCCTTGAGCCAGCAACATGTCACTCATGCGGATGGCGGCAGACGTCTCTCCTACAATTATCGGCACAATTGGCGTCTCGCCCGGCAACGGCTTGAACCCGGCTTCCTCGATGGCGCCTCTGAAGTATCTGGCGTTGTCCCGCAAGCGCGTTACCAGGTCAGGGTGACCGGTGATAAATCCGACGGCTGCCAGAGCGCTGGCCGCGACAGTGGGCGGCAATGCGTTCGAGAAGAGCTGGGGACGAGAACGCTGGGTCAACATGTCGCACAGTGCTTCTGACCCCGCCACGAAGCCGCCAGCGGCACCGCCGAGCGCCTTGCCGAGTGTCGACGTTATGACATCGACCTGGCCAAGCACTCCGAAGTGTTCAGCGGTACCGCGGCCGGTCTCACCCAGAACTCCAGTTGCGTGAGAATCGTCCATCACGACTATCGCGTCGTGTGCCCTCGCTATGTCCAGAATCTCCGGCAGCTTCGCGATGCTTCCCTCCATCGAGAACACACCGTCCGTCCAGATTATCCGTCGCCTGGCGGATTTTGCGGCCGCCAATTTTTCGCGAAGATCATCCATGTCGGAATGTGCGTACACACCGGTCGTACACTTGGTGATTGCCTTGGCGAGCCGCATCGAATCGATGATAGATGCGTGGTTGAGCGCGTCGGAGAGGACGACGTCGCCTTCTTCAGCGATCGATGCGGTGAGGCCCTCGTTGGCATTCCAGCAGGAGACATAACTGAGTGCCGACTCCGTTCCCGCGAAGCCCGCGAGTGCCTTCTCCAGTTCCCGATGAACCGTGAACGTGCCGCAGATGAATCGTACGCTACCCGTGCCGGCGCCAAAGGTCTGCAGGCCCTTGATTCCGGCATCAACCACGTCGGGCTCGTCACACAGACCGAGATAATTGTTGGACGAGAGAATGAGCACGTCCCCGCGACCTTCCATCTTCACGTGCGCGGACTGAGGAGACGAGAGGTAGTTGAGTCGCTTGTAGACCTTGTCGTCCTTCAATTGCTGGATCGACGCCTGGAGCGACGATACGAAGTTCTTGTTGATCATTTTATATCACCTGAATAAGAAGGAAGAAGGGGCTTCTTTCGCCCGTCCTTTCCGGGGCATGACGACGATTGGATTTCAGTCCGCGATCTCGAAAACTACCTTTCCGGCGTGGCCGGATTTGATCGCTTCGATGGCCGCGTCAAAGTCCGCGAGCGGGAAACGATGGGTGATAACTGGAGTCGGATCAAACTCGCCGGACCGTAGAAAACGGGTCATTTGAATCCATGTGTCATACATCCGACGACCGACGACTCCGTAGATCGTAATCCCCTTGAAGATCACTTCGGTGGCGAAGTTGATGTCGATGGGTTTGGCCGGAATCCCGAGCATCTGCACGCGCCCGCCAACGCGAACGAGCGCCAGCGCCTGATGGATTGCAGATGGAACTCCGGACATCTCGAGCGCCACGTCAGCACCCAATCCGTTGGTCGCGTTCTTGACTGCCGCCTCGGCTTCGGAAGGATGAACCACATCGTCCGCGCCCATTTTTTTGGCGAGCGCGAGCCGCGTCTCATTGATGTCGGATGCGATGATTCTCGACGCGCCAGCTGCCTTGCAAATGCCGACGGCGAAGATGCCGATGGGGCCGCACCCCGTGATGAAAACAACCGATCCCGGAATGTCCGCGGTGAGTGCCGTATGGAAGGCGTTCCCCATGGGATCCATGATTCCGCCGATCTCGTAAGACGTGGAATCATCGAGGTGCCAGACGTTGGTCGCGGGCATCGCGATGTACTCCGCGAAGCAGCCATCGCGATCCACGCCGATGATTTTCGTGTGAGGACAGACGTGCGAATTTCCCGTGCGGCAGAGCAGGCAACGACCATCGACGATGTGGCCCTCGGCTGTTACGCGATCGCCCTCGTGAACGTCTGTGACGAACTTGCCGACACTAACTACGTCACCCGAAAATTCGTGTCCGACAGTGAACGGCGGGTGGCAACGACCCTTGGCCCAATCATCCCAATCGTAGATATGTACGTCGGTTCCACATACGCCGGCACGGCGAACACGGATCAGAACTTCGTCGTCGCGGATCTCCGGAACAGGGACATCGCGCATGGTGAAACCCGGACCTGCAACCTCTTTGACAAGCGCTTTCACGCGTTCAACTCCGAAACATTGTGAGTGGTGCGGTGGTTCTATACGACTGGTTTGGCAACCGGTTTGGAAAGTGGTACTTCCGAAATCTGTAACTAAAGTATTGCCTGCGTGCTGTGCCCAGGCGTCCCACCGGGGGTACGCCGGGAAGGTGAACTCCGATAGGAGATGCAATCATGGCAGCAGCGAAGAAGGGTGGTCGTAAGAAAGCAGGTGCTCGCAAGAAAACCGCTCGCAAGGGCGGCGCGCGTAAGGCAGCCCGCAAGGGCGGAGCGCGGAAGAAGACCACGCGCAAGAAGACGGCTCGCAAGAGCTCAGCCCGTAAGGGCGCAGCGCGCAAGAAGAGCACGCGCAAAAAGTCCACCCGCAAGAGCTCGGCTCGGAAGAGCTCCGGCCGCAAGTCCTCTGCGCGTAAGAAGACCACGCGTAAGAAGGCAACGCGCAAGAAAGCGGCTCGTAAGAGCTCACGCCGTAAGTCCAGCTCTCGCCGCAAAGCTAGCAGCGCTGGTGCAGCCGGCGCAGCAGCAGCGATGTAAGGAGTTGCTCCAAACAAAAAAGCCGGCGATGAGCCGGCTTTTTTGTTACCCGCAACTGTGCTCAGCCACGGGCGCGCACGTCTACTAATAATGAAGAGCCCCGCGGTATCGCGGGGCTCTTCAAATGGCCAGCATCACCTACGCGGCTTTCGACGCGCCGTCTGCTGGGTCAGGTGCCGGTCCCCAGACATAGGTTGAAAAAATGGGGGTTGGCTCGTCACGCGATCCGCGAGATATGATGATGCCGAGCGGTTCGTCCGACCGCTTCGTTTCTGAAGTCTTTGTCATTCTGGATACCTCCGTCATGCGTACACATAACGCACAGCAAGGGCCATCCGGTTGGCTGGACGAGGGAATCCTCAAGTCGTGTTACTGCAATGGTTTAGGCGTTCGGCTGTCGCGTGCGCTTACCGAGCAGTCGATACGAATAGACACGCAAATAGAAAATGCCCGTGTCAAACTGACACAGGCATTTCAGATCATTCACCGGGAGCAACGGCCGTTACGCAGCGCCTTTTCTGGCTACGAAACTCGTCGGAACTGAGCCGTGATGCTCCACTGACACCTGCCAACCGTGATACTGTGCGGACAGTTCTGCCATTGCAGGTTCGCTATCGCCAAGTGAACTCACAAGGTGCACACCACCGTCTCGCGTGACTTCCTTCAACAGCTCGAAGACTTCCTGGCGCTCCTCCTTCGACAATCCGGAGAAGGCGCTTGGTGAACAAACCACCGCACTGAGCTTCACCTCGCGCGACCACTCGCGGAGGTCTGCGATGTAGCCATGCACCCGATCGATCAAGCCTGCTTCTTCTGCCGCGTTGACGATTCGCTGAATCGAGTTCCGCTCGCTGCCAACGGCAAACACCTCGTACCCGTGCGCGGCCAGATAGCATGCGACGGCTTCGCAGTCGTCACCGCTGACAAGTACGTTGGATTCCGCTGGCGGGCGTATCTCTCGAGCGAGCGCGCAGTCTGGCGCAAAGCCCCAGTGTTCCGGCCGCTGCCGCTCGCGCTGTTCCTTGAGTCGCTTTCGGCGCCAGGTCTCGTAGCTCACGAGGCGCAGCCTCTTGAAGATGATTCGGTCGACCTCTTCCCACACGACCAGTTCCGTCAAGGCGAGCTGTGGCTCATCACGCAACGCGCCTACGGCCTCATCCCCGAGCTTGAGGATAGTGCGGCGCGGCAACGATTCCTTGTACGCCTCAATTTCGTCCTCGACGTACAGTTCATATTCGTGACGGAGTGATCGCTGCGGGCGATTGGTCATGAGCACTGGAAGCTAGAGTACGAGCCGCAGCGCGCAAGGGGCTGCACACGAATGCCAATGACGGCGTGACCGTCGTTCGCAGTCGTCATGCTCATGTGTCGACGCTACGCTGTCTGTTCGGGAGCACTCAATCTGCTGCTTCAAGCAGCGCGCCTTTCAGATAACCAGTCTCCGGGATCGTAACGACCTCCGGATGGTCGATCGCCTGTCCAGTCAATTCTCGAAGCACGATTCGTCTGCCGCTGTCCGCGGCCGCATCGCGGAGCATGTCGAGGAACAGCGGCCGCGTCAGATGAAAGCTGCAGCTCGCGGTAAACAGAAGCCCGCCGGGCGCAAGCAGCCTCATTGCGCGCATGTTGATGTCCTTGTAACCGCGGACCGCGCCCGGCAACGACGGCTTGTTCTTGGCGAACGCAGGCGGGTCCAGCACAATGGTGTCGTACATTGTGCCATCCTTCTCACGATCCCGGAGAAAATCGAAAGCGTCGGCTGTCACGAAGTCGATGTTGCTCAGATCGTTCCGTTTCGCATTCTGTCCGGCGCGATCGAGCGCAGCTGCCGAGGAATCCAGTGACGTTACACGATCGGCTCCACGCGCCAGGTGCAGGGCGAAAGATCCGTGATAACTGAAGCAGTCGAGCGCGGCACCTCGTGCCAACTCCCCGATCATGTGTCTGTTCTCGCGCTGGTCCAGAAACGCTCCGGTCTTCTGTCCTGTCCACGGGGCGGCGAAATAATGAATGCCATATTCCGTCACTTCGATCTCCTCGGGAACCTCCCCGTGAAGGAGGACTGTCTCTCGGACGAGTCCCTCTCTCTCCCGCGATCCTGCATCGTTGCGTGCGAGGATTCCAGCCGGCTCGAACAGTTCGATCAGCGCGGTCACGATCTGGTCGCGGAACGCCTCGATGCCTGCACTGGACAGCTGCAGCACGATATAATCGCCGTATCGGTCGATTACGAGCGATGGGAGGCCATCGCCCTCGCCATGGACGATGCGCCACGCGTTGGTAACCGGGGTAAGTGCTGTTCTCCGGGCAGCTGCTGCCTCGATGCGCGCCTTCCACCAGGCGCGGTCAATTGCCGCGTCCGTATCGCGCGTGAGCAGCCTCAGCGATATTTCCGACTTCGGGCTCCAGAGTGCAACGCCGAGTGCGCGGCCGCGCTGGTCCTGCACTTCGACGCAACCGGCTGTGGAATCCGGCGGCTTCACGATGTCGCTCCGGAAAATCCACGGATGCCCGGAGTCCCATCGACGGGCGCCGCGGCTGGATACGGTCGCTGCAGGTCGACGTTCGCTAGCTGACATGGCGCAAAGTACACGATTCTTGCGATAGGAGAGGCACAGATGAAAATCACTCACAAACGCTCTGCCGCGACCATTGCAGGAGCGGTGCCCATTGTAGCGGCTCTGACTGCCGTCGCTGTGGCGACTTTGCGTCAGCGCACGATCTCCGGGAAGTTCGAGAGACTGGGTGCCGCTGCGATGGAAGCCCTCCTCAACGCCATCGATGCCAATGACCCTGTTACCGGCGCGCATGTCAGGCGGGTCGCGAGGTATGCGCTGGTTCTGGCCGACGCCATGGGGGCCGACGCTCACACCTGTCACGTAGTTGAGCGCGTGGCGCTCTTCCATGACGTTGGCAAGATCCACGAGGCGCTCTTCGACGTGATTCATGACGACGGAAAGCTGGATCCTCACGAGCGCCGCGAGATACGTACCCATCCGATACGCGGCGCTAAAGTGCTCGCGCCCCTTGCGGCGTTTTATCCCGACCTTTCGAAAGGCGTCATCGCGCATCACGAGCGCTGGGACGGATCTGGCTATCCGCGTCGCCTCAAGAAAACGGCGATCCCTCTCTCGGCGCGGATCGTCGCCATCGCAGATACGTTCGACGCTATTACGCACTCGCGGCGATATCGACCCGGCAAGAGTCTGGAAGTTGGCTTGACGGCCATCGGTGAAGGGCGTGGGACGCAGTTCGATCCGGAACTCGTTGACCTGTTTCTCGCGCCGCCGGTAATCGCTCGCATCCGCGACGAGATGCGCGCCGCGGCTTCACTTGAACGCGCTCCGAAGCGGCGACGCCGGTCGCCACACGGCGAAGACATCGACGTTCCGGATATAAGCTTCAGGTGGCGGGAGACCTCACCAAGACAGACATCGCTGGACAGAATGCGGAGGTGAGCGCGCTGCGTAGTCGAACGACCTTCCGAGCCTTTACAGCCCTCGTGACTCTCGCAGCCTTGCAGTGCTGTCGGCGCCCCGCTCGGCCTTGATCTCTCGTTTGGCCTGTTCGTGTTGAGCAAGCGAAGTCCGGAACTCGTGGTGACCATCTGGCGCGGCAACGAAGTACAGATACGGGACGCTGGCGGGCGCGAGTGCGGCGCGCAGACTCGCACCGCCGGGCGAGGCAATCGGGCCAGGCGGAAGGCCCGCGTATAGATAGGTATTGTACGGTGAATTGATCGTAAGATCGCGATACAGCACGCGATCGGTGTGTCGCCCCAGCACGTACTGAATCGTCGGATCTGCCTGGAGCAGCATGCCGTCCTTCAACCGATTGTAATACACGGCCGCGATCACGGGTCGTTCAGCTGGCACGCGAGCTTCCTTTTCGACGATGGAGGCCATCGTGACAATCTGGTGCCGGCTGTAACCCAGAGTGGCGGCTTGCGCATCATACTCCGGCTTCCATTCGCGCTCGAAACGCTTCACCATCTCCGTTATCGCGTCGCGCGCCGACGTTCCTGGCGCGAATACGTAGGTGTCGGGGAAGAGATAACCCTCAAGCGTGGCGGCTGGATCGGCGACTCGCGCGCGAAGCGCGGAATCACGGACGGCGGTATCAATGGAATCGGGAGAGGTGCTGAGCGCGCGAACCAGCACGGGCGTGATCTGCGCGATCGTGAAACCCTCAGGGATTGTCACGCGATTGATGACCCCGACGCCGCCGTTCATTGCACGCAAGAGATCCTGCCAGCGTGTTCCGTGTCTGAGGAGGTAGGTCCCAGCCTGAATCTTCCTGTCCCGCCCTAACGCGCGTGCATATATCCGGAACGCGAGAGGCGATCCGATAATTCCGGCCGAAGACATCGAGTCCGCCGCGACGCGGAATGTCGCGCCACGCGGGATGATCACGCGCACGGGATTTCCGGACGGTCCCGCACAGCCGCTGACTAACAGGGCAGCCGAGATCGCCGTGCACTGCAATGATCTGGATAGGGAAAGGTGGCGCATTGTACTAGCCAGGAAGACTCAATGCATGCTGTAAAAGCAACGCGGCGGCCATCGCATCGACGTCTCCCTTGCGTCCCCTGGTGGATCCGCCCATGTCACGCACGCTCCGCAGAGCAGCAGACGTTGTATATCGCTCATCGACGTACCGCACCGGCAACCCAGTTCGCTGCGCAAGGGCTGCACCGACCACGCGTACTTCCGCGCATCTTGGAGTTTCCTCGCCGGCACCGTCCAACGGTAAACCCAACACAAAGCCCTCGGCTTCCAACGCCTCGGCCCGACGGATGAGTTCCGCGACCGGTGGCCGCTTGCCTGCGCGGCGCTCTATGAAACCCGCCGGTGATGCGATTGTGCCCGTCGGATCGCTTATCGCGAGCCCGACTCTCTTGTCACCATAATCAACCGCCATCAGCCGACCGCGTGAACCAGCCATCACCCTTCCGCCATCTTGCGGAAAAATTCGGCATTGTTCCTGGTTCGCCCCAACTGCTTGAGAAGAAAGTCGATCGCATCAGTCTCCGGCATGTCAGCAAGGAACTGGCGAAGCAGAGTCGTGCGATTGATCTCACTCTGGTCCAGCAGCAGCTCTTCTTTCCGGGTTCCCGATTTGAAGACGTCTATCGCCGGATAAATACGTCGATCCGCGATCTTGCGGTCGAGCACGAGTTCCATGTTGCCGGTGCCCTTGAACTCTTCGAAGATAACGTCGTCCATTCGCGAGCCCGTTTCGATGAGAGCAGTCGCGATTATCGTGAGCGAACCGCCGCCGTCGATGTTGCGGGCAGTGCCGAAAAACGCCTTCGGCTTCTGGAGCGCTGTAGCCTCTACACCGCCGGAGAGAATCTTTCCAGTTGTAGGCGCGACAGTATTGTGAGCTCTGGCAAACCGCGTGATTGAATCGAGAAGGATCACAACATCGTGACCAGCTTCAACGAGTCTTTTAGCCTTCTGAAGCACCATTTCCGAGACCTGCACGTGGCGCGCGGCGTCTTCGTCGAATGTAGAGCTTATGATCTCTGCACCGGGTACCGTCGCCTTGATCTCGGTTACCTCTTCCGGCCGTTCATCAATGAGCAATATGATGATCCGAACTTCCGGATGATTCTCGGAAATTGCGTTGGCCATCTTGGTCAGCAGGATCGTCTTTCCTGCGCGCGGGGGTGCGACGATGAGTCCTCGCTGACCCTTGCCGATCGGCGTCATGATATCGACAACGCGCATGCTGAGATCGCCATCCGCTGTTTCCAACCGCAAACGTGTATCGGGATACTGCGGTCGCAAGGAGTCGAATGGTATGCGCGTCCTGGTCGTGTCCGGCTCGAGGCCGTTTATCTGCTCGACGCGTAGGAGGGCGAGATATTTCTCCCACGGCTTGGGCGGTCGAACTTCACCAAAAATTTCATCGCCCGTTCGCAAATCAAATCGTTTGATTTGCGACGGCGACACGTAAACGTCGTCGGGTCCGGCCAGATAACTCCAGTCCTGACTGCGCAGAAATCCGTAGCCTTCAGGGAGAATTTCGAGCACTCCCTCTGCGCGCAATGACACTCCTGCATCAAGCAAGCTCTGGCCGATCTTGAGAATCAGCTCGGGCTTGGTCATCCCTTCAGGATGATCCATCTGAAGCCCGTCGGCCATGTGTTGCAGCTCGGTGACGGTCTGTCGCTTTAGTTCCGCTATCTCCACAGAAGTCGCTATTTGTGCATTGATGTTGTTGCCGGGCGCTGTCAGAAGGCGATGTAGCGCAGCGGATGTCTCTTCGCATCCATTACGATTGAATCGAGCTTTACGTTCGCGATATCAAGCTGTTTCGCGAGCGCGGCCCCTTCACTCGATTTGCCGGCGTAGCGTGCTATACTTGCCCGTAATTGCGCTACAGCGGCCATTGTACTCCGGGCCTGAACTACGAGTGTAGAGTCTCGTCTGAATCGACCGAATTCGCCACTGCCAGTTGACGCCGCAGTGCCGATCGAATCGGCGAGCGCGCTTACTCGGCTGGTCTGCTTCCGGAGACTGGCGCTGTCACGGACCAGGCTCGCAATTGTCCCCTGCGATGCCAGTGCGCGATCAGCAAAATTGTCCATGGCGACGTGAACAGCCTCGGCTTGCTTCAGCGACAACTTGCGAAGCGATGCCACATTGCGGAGTGTCGTATCGAATTCGGTCTTCAACGTCGAGATGCTCGCTGCAATTCCGGTCACGCTGTCCGCAAGCGAAGATGCGTCCGCGATCCCTGAATGCGCCTCGATCTGGGTCCGCGCGCGTAGCGTGTCCCCCGCCTTTATCGGGGGAGATTGTGTAGTTCCCATCGTTATCGCGATCACCGGGCTACCAACGACCCGACCACTTGGTTGGATCTGAACATCCGAATTGCGCCGAATGTATCGCAGATAAGTATCCAGAACGTCCATGCTGATCGCGACGCGCTCCGTTGTGTCCGAAGAAGGTGGCCGGAGCTCGACCGATTCCACCAATCCTACCTTCTGACCAGCGAGGCGGACCTCGGTGCCATTCAGGACGCCGGCGGCGATATCGGTCACCATATAGATGCGGGATGTGTCGCCACGCAGGGCTCCGATGCGGGCAAACCGCATCACCGCGAATACGATTGCGGCGATCCCGATGAATACAAAAAGGGACGGGCGGGGAATTCAGTGCGCGCGGCGGGATTCGAACCCACGACCTTCGGCTCCGGAGGCCGACGCTCTATCCAGCTGAGCTACGCGCGCAACTACCTATCAACCATGTAAAATAACCGCCCGACGGTCAAATGGGCGCCGAAATCTGTCATCCCGACGGAAGCGGTCGTCCCACCCCAAGCCGCCGTCCCGCCGGAAGCTGAGTCCCGCCGGAAGCTGAGTCCCGCCGGAAGCCGAGTCCCGCCGACGTAAGTCATCCCGCCGAAGGACGGGATCCACGGACGAGTATCAGTCGCACCAAAAGGCGCCACCCCCGCATTCGCGGGGATGGCGCCTTTCGATCCATTCTCAGCTTTGAATCGCTCCAGTCTACCGATCCGTATCGGCATCCATATCCGCCTCTCCATCATCCAGCGGCGGACTGTCCTCGCCCTTGACCTCGGCAGTACTCGGCACGATCG